>Ga0209541_10006388_pt1 | contig 20107 bp, 18 predicted proteins | sample RifCSPlowO2_01_FD_184027 | JGI IMG/M metagenome (GOLD analysis project Ga0209541, IMG submission 184027) | Groundwater microbial communities from Rifle, Colorado - Rifle CSP2_plank lowO2_0.1 (SPAdes) (version 2) | ecosystem: Environmental > Aquatic > Deep subsurface > Groundwater | place... | reverse complement strand
GAGCATGACGATATTAACAGGACCTACTCCGCCGGGTGTGGGAGTATAAAAAGAAGCTATATTTTCGATCCTGTTCTGATCGTAATCACCCATGAGCTTAGCACTCTTATCCCTTGAAATGCCAATTCCAATTAAGATAACACCCTTCTTAAGCATATTTGGCTTCACTGCTCTGGGTTTCCCTACCGCGGAAATAATGATATCCGCAGTTTTTGTCAGCCTAGTGGGATTTTTTGTTTTGCTGTCAACTACAATTGGATTAATTCCCATTTTTCTTAAACTGTTTATGATTGGTTTTCCTCCAGTCTCCCCTTTTCCAATTACAGCGATTTTTTTATTGTTCAACCAATTAATAAATTGAGGCTCCACCCTTGGGGTGTAGATATAAACCTTTTCCAAGATTTTTGAAACTGCTAGGGCAATTGGCATTTCGAATTTTGAACTTAGTGAAAATCCGTCAATATCCTTGTCTGCAGACACAGCGTTTATGATTAGCGAAGTGTTTATTTGTTTAGGTAGAGGCTGCTGAACGATAATGCCGTGAACATTGCCGTCATTGTTAAATTGTTGAATTGTTGTAATTAGTTTATTTTGGGATATGTCAGATGAGAAGTGTTTGATAATTGTTTTTATTCCTATTTCTTTGGCTTCTATTTCTTTTCGCCTGACATACATAACAGAAGCAGGATCATCCCCCACCAAAATTATCGCCAATTTGGGGACAATCCCCTTATTTCTAAGCGTTTGAATGTCCTGCTTGAGGTTGTTTAAAATCCCGTCCGCAATTTGCTTCCCATCAATTCTCATTCTTATTTTATATATTTTAATAATTCTGGAAATTCTTTAAAACGTTTTCCTTTAGTGCTTATGCTAAAATGTCCGGCGTTTAATACAGTAATTAATTCACCCAAAAGCTTTTCATTTAAGAATTTTCCATAACTCGCTTGCACATAAGGATCAGATGGCGAATCAAAGATTATAAATTCTTTTGAAGATTTCCTTATTTTCACCCAATCCCATTTTTTTGGAAAATGATATATATAATCTGATTTTGAAACATATTTAAATAATTCTGGTTTTAGGTTTGAGTCGGTAAATCCAGCAACTAAAATGGTTTTTTTAATAACTATTTTTGGTGGTAATTTCTGAAGTATACCAAGCGCTAAAGCGGCTCCGGAGGAATGACCAATGAGGACGGTTTCAGATGAAAAAGAAAAACTTTTTACAAAGTTATATATCGATTCAAGATTAGGTTTTTCCATTTGAGGCAAATCTGGAGACCAAACTTCGTAATCCTTTTTTTCAAGCTCTTTTCTTAACCAAGGAAACCAATTATCGTTGCTTTTGTTGCCTATACCGTGTAAAATCAAGGCATTTTTCATTTCAATATTATAACATTTTGTGCAGTTTTATTCTTCCATCGTGTTATAATTACATGTATGAAAGATTCATTGAAAGGAAGACGATTGCATGCATTAGCGGAAGATGCCCGTGAGGGTGGAGATTTTTTAAAGGCTTTGGAATATGTAGATCGCGCAACTTTTGCATATCAAAAAGATAGCGATATTGTTGGACTTTCCGAAGTTCAATCTTCGCGACAAAGTATTTTTAAACATCTTTATAGAAAAACGGGTGATCTTGCTTTTCTCATATTAGAAAAACATTCAGCAATTGCTGCCGTTGAGATTGCGGAACAAAGTGGAATTAAGGAGGCTCTTGCTATACCGTATCATAATTTAGGAAAATATTATTTTGAAGCAAAAGAATATATAAATGCTTCAAAATATTTCAAAAAGGCAATTGAAAATTTAGAAACTTATCCCAATAATAGACATTCTCGTAGTTCTGTTATAGCGGATATAAGGGGACATCAATACGCCGCAGAATACCATGCTGGTGATAAAACTGCGTTAAATCGGGCACTTGATGCTTTGAAAGAATTGAAAAATTCGCAAGAGGACTCAACTTATAATAAAAATGCATGGGTTTCAGGCGCTCATATAAGAATTTTCCAAATGATAGCTAGGGATAATCTTGCGCTTGCTAGAAAACACTTCGGAGAAGCTACGACTATTATCGGGTTGGACAAAAGACAAATTCTTAGAAAGAGACAATTGGAAAAGTTAAATCAGCCTATCTACTAAATTATTCTTCAACGCAGGTGGCGGAAGTAACACGGTCGGTTGGACTTGAGAATCTCATGAGTTTTACGCCTTGGGTGTTTCTGGAATGTCTGGGGATTGAAGAAAGCTCCAATTTTACAACCTGTCCTCTTCGGGAAGTCATAATAACAGTTGTGTAATTTGGCGGAATAACTTGCGCGAATGCAATTTTTCCTGTTTTGGGAGTTATCTTGGCTACTTTTACTCCCTGCCCACCTCTGCTTTGTCCCCTAAATTGACCAACAGGAGTTTTCTTGCCAAGACCATTTTCCATAATGGTTATCAGGTCTGTTTTGTCATCTTTTTTAATAACATCCATGCTTATGACTTCATCTGTCGCTTGCAGTTTAATTCCTCTGACTCCCCTTGTACTTCGTCCAAGCGGTCTGACTGATTTTTCGGAAAACCTGATTGCTTTCCCATCATGACTTGTTAAAATAACCTCATTGTTCCCCTCGGTTAATGCGCTCCAAACCAACTCATCGCCCGAATCCAGTTTTATCGCGAGAATTCCGTTTCTTCTGATATTTTCAAATTCAGTCAGAGCTGTCTTCTTAACAGTCCCGTTTTTTGTAGAAAGAAACACATATTTGAATGTTTCTTCTTCAATACCTTTTTTACCGACTTTGTAATTAATAAACGACTCAACTTTTTCCTCCTGTTCCACATTAATAAGATTTACAACAGCAGTTCCTTTACTCGTCCTTTGAGATTCCGCTATCTCGAAAGCTCTTAACTGATAAACTTTTCCGCGGTTGGTAAAGAACAAAATATTATCATGAGTTTGTGCATACCTTATATTTAATATTCCGTCTTCTTCCTTCGTGGTCATTCCCCTCACCCCTTTTCCTCCCCGATGCTGAACCCTGAAGCTATTCAGACTTTGACGCTTGATGTATCCGGTATCGGTAATTGTGATAACTGTTGGTTCATTGGGAATCAGGTCTTCTTCGGAAAATTCTCCGACTTTACTTTTGAAAACCCTAGTTCTTCTTGGATCTGCGAATTTTTCCTTAAGAACTTTTAATTCTTCTTTTATCACGCTTAGTATTTTTTCAGGATGTGACAGTAAATCTTCAAGATATTCAATTGCTTCTTTGATCATGATAAGCTCGTCTTCTATTTTTTGTCTTTCCAATGCTGCTAATCTACGAAGCTGCATGTCCAGAATTGCAACAGCTTGAATATCGGAAAGCTTAAATTTAACAATCAAATTTTTCTTCGCGTCTTCCTGATCCTTGGATTCTCGAATAGTCTTGATTACTGCGTCGATGTGATCAACAGCAATTTTCAGTCCTTCCAGAATATGGAGTCTGGCTTTTGCCTGCTTTAATTCAAATTCAGAGCGTTTCGTAACAACAAAATATCTGTGTTTTAAATATTCTTCAAGAATTGTTTTGAGATTAAGTGTTTGAGGAGTGCCATTAACAAGAGCAACAATATTTGCAGAAAAACTTGTTTGAAGGCTTGTATGCTTAAACAAATTATTTAAGACTTTTTTTGGCGTTGTGTCTCTTTTGAGTTCTACCACAACTCTGGTTCCATGTCTGTCTGACTCATCGCGAAGATCCGAAATTCCTTCAATTTTTTTCTCGCGCGCCAATTCTGCAATGCGGGCAACCATGAGAGCTTTATTCACCTGATATGGAAGTTCGGTAATAATAATTGCGGATTTTCCATTGCCAATGTCTTCGATTTCAGCTTTGCCCCTGATGAGAATTCTTCCCCGACCTGTTGCGTAGACATTTTTAATCTCTGCCATATCAAAAATTGCGCCGGCTGTTGGGAAATCAGGGCCTTTGATAAATTCCAGGAGATCGTCAACAGTTGCAGTACTTGTTAAGGAAAAACCTTTGCCGGGATTTGTTATTTTTGTTTTTCCAATCATGGAGGTAATCGCATCAATCAATTCGCCTAAATTGTGCGGTGGGATTTTGGTTGCCATACCAACTGCAATTCCTTCACTGCCCATCAAAAGCAAATTCGGAAGTTTTGCAGGAAGGAAAACCGGTTCTTGGAGTGTTGCGTCAAAATTAGGAAGATAACTTACGGTTTCTTTGTCCAAATCTGCAAGCATTTCTGCGGTAATCGCAGCTAAACGGGCTTCGGTGTAACGCATTGCTGCGGGAGGATCTCCATCAACAGAACCGTAATTTCCCTGACCGTCAACCAATGGATAGCGCATGGAGAAATCCTGCGCCAAGCGGACGAGCGCGTCATAAATTGGCAAATCTCCATGCGGATGATATTTTCCCATGACTTCTCCGACAATTTTTGCAGATTTTGCATATTTCGCGGTGTGGTTTAGGTTTAATTCGTGCAATGCAAAAAGAATTCTGCGGTGGACCGGCTTTAATCCATCCCTAACATCAGGAAGCGCGCGGGAAACAATAACAGACATAGCGTAATCCAAATACGCTCTCTTAACCTCTCCTGTTATTTCTGTTTGTTTTAGTGTTCCGATATTTGCCATAAATAAAATTTCTAATTTCTAATTCTTAATTTCTAATCAAATCCAAATTTATAATTTTTAAAATTAAAACATTAAAAATTGAATAAAAATTTATAATTTTTAATTAAAAATTATTTTATAGATTTCTTTACTGCTGCGATTGCTTCTTTCTGTCCTTTCCATTCCTTGATCTTGACCCATTTTCCCGGTTCCAGTGTTTTGTAATTTTCGAAAAAGTGTTTTATTTTGTTTTTTATAGAATTCGATACATCCGAGATATCGTTAATCTCCGAAGAATTCGGATCTATTTTTTCGGTCGGAACAGCAATTATTTTGGTGTCAATTCCGGCTTCGTCTTCCATTTCCAGCATTCCGATAATTTTACTTGGAATTACAACTCCCGGCATTACTGCCTGATCACCAAGAACCAAAACATCGATTGGATCGCCATCCTCACTCAAAGTATTGGGAACAAATCCGTAATTAAAAGGATAGCTCATTGCCGTATGCAGAAATCTGTCAACAAAAATGACGCCTGATTCTTTGTCCAGTTCATATTTAATGTTTCCGTCTTTGGGAATTTCTATAAAAACATTTACTTTGTTTGGCACCTCTCCTACTTTTATTTTTTTAATATCCATATCAATTCTCACCCCCTCCACTAATTTCCAATTTTCAATTTACAATTTTCAATCAAATCTTAATTTTTAATTTTCAAAGGTTTAATGAAAACTTATTTTACCTTTTCTGATTCTTCTTCCGCAAGAACAAACTGCATTCTAATTTGCTTAAGTATCTCAAGATCATCTGGTAGATTAAGCCAAAAATCCTCACCTGTGGTAAAAATTCTTGAGGGGGTAGCTAACGGACCTGTGTCAGCAGGATAAACATGTACGAACCTTAAATATCCATCTTTTAAACCAAAATGAAGAGGTTTTGATTCAAGCTGCATTTCTCCTGCCTTTACGAAAAGCCTTAATCTACGTACCAATTGAATGATTTGGGTGGGAAATTTGGCTGTTTCGCCTACATTATTGGCTGATTCTACTTGTAGATAAAGAGGATTTATTGAAAGATCTATTTTCTTACCTAGTTCTGATTTAAGTCGGGTTAGCTTATCTGCTCTCCCTTCGGGAGTAAAATCTTCGAAGCTAATGCCATAACCCAAGTCAGGGTTAAAAGGAGTTAGGAAGCTTCCTCTTGTGCCTTTGTAAATTTCTCCTTCAAACCTCTTGCGCAAATCTATGGCGGATACATCTATTGGGATTGTTAAATTATCATTGATTTCCAACATTCCTTGCATAAATAAGCCGTAATCCGTAATCGTTTCCCCAAGGGACAGTCTTCGTTTTGCGTGTTCTACTTTATTTCTTTCCGGATCAAATGGGTTGAAAACTTCTCCAAGGGCAATAATTCTTTCTGGTTTTGGTTGTTCGGTTGTTTCCTGTTTGTTGTCAATCATAGTATTAAATATCTAAATTCGCTCGGGTTGCGTTGCTTTGGATAAAATGTTTTCTGGGCGGGACTTCGTCGCCCATCAGCATTGTGAAAACCGCGTCTGTTTCTTCCGCATCTTCAATGGTAACTTGCTTTAGCACTCTATTTACAGGATTCATAGTTGTATCCCATAACTGGTCTTTGTTCATTTCCCCAAGACCTTTGTAACGCTGAACATTGATTATAGCATTTCCGGATTTCATTTCTATCAAAATTTTTTCTTTCTCTTCATCGGAATAAGCATATTTTATCTCTTTTCCGCGGTTAAGCTTATACAAAGGAGGCTGGGCAATATATAAATATCCCTCCTGAATAATTTGCGGTAAGTGTCTGTAAAAGAAAGTTAATAACAATGTTTCAATGTGTTCCCCGTCAACGTCCGCATCGGTCATGATAATTACCCTATGGTATCTTAATTTTTCAAATTTTATGGTTTCCCCTATTCCCATGCCAAGAGCAATAATGACATTTTTCAGTTCTTCGTGCTCGATTATTTTGTCTAACCTTGCTCTTTCGGTGTTTAATATTTTCCCGCCGATTGGCAATATTGCCTGAAATTTCCGATCGCGTCCGCCTTTGGCTGTTCCCGCAGCAGAATCTCCTTCTACTAAGTATAACTCGGAAACTGACGGGTCTTTCTCCTGACAGTCTGCTAATTTTCCCGGAAGACTTGACCCTTCCAACGCGCCTTTTCTCAAAATTGCCTCTTTCGCTGCTTTAGCTGCGAGTCTGGCTTTGGCTGCCAGATATACTTTTTCCAAAATTTTTCTTGCTTCCCCTGGATTTTCTTCAAAAAAAGTAGAAAGACCTTCTTTAACTATTGTCTGAACGACCGGCTGAATTTCCGCATTGCCTAATTTGCCTTTTGTCTGTCCTTCAAACTGAATTCTGTCCTGGGGCATTTTAATGAAAACAACAGCGGACAGCCCTTCCTTCGTGTCGTCTCCTGTTATTGAATCCTCATCGTCCTTAAAGCTTCCGATTTTTTTCCCGTAATCATTGATGGCTCGGGTTAACGCCATTCGGAAACCCGTCAAATGCGTTCCTCCGTTGACAGTATTAATTACATTGACATAACTTTGTACATTTTCTACATACTGGTTGTTGTACTGCAAAGATGCTTCTATTTCAACATCCCCATCTTGCTTTCTGATAAATATTGCATCGTGCAGCGGTCCCTTATTTTCGTTTAATTTTTCAACCAATGAAATTATTCCGCCTTCAAAATAATAATTTACTTCTTTGATCTGCCCTTCCCTTTTGTCGTAAAAATGGAAATATAATTTGGGAACCAGATATGCCCTTTCCCTAATGGCTTTTTTTACAGTATCGAAATCAAAAATTATGGTTGAGAAAATTTTTGTATCCGGAAAAAAAGTGACTTTTGTGCCCGCCAGAGAGTTAGGGTTAAAATCCGTTTTATTGTCTAATTTCGCTTCTTTTAATGGGGTTTTGGCAATTCCGCGCTCATATTCTTGAAAATAAATTTTATTACTGCGTTTTACTTCAACCTTCATCCATTCGGAAAGCGCGTTGACAACAGATGCGCCGACTCCATGAAGACCTCCGGAAATTTTATACGCTGATCCTCCGAATTTGCCTCCTGCATGGAGCTTGGTCATAACAATTTCAAGAGCTGATTTTTTGTATTGAGGCATTATATCAACAGGAATTCCCCGACCATCGTCTATTACGGTTGCCGTGCCGTCATTGTTTAAAGTTATCCAAACATTTTTGGCAAACCCTGCCAAAGCTTCGTCAACAGCGTTATCTATAATTTCCCGCAAGGACTCGTGAAGTCCGATTGCGTCCGTTGATCCAATGTACATTGCGGGACGTTTTCTGACAGGCGTCAAACCTTCAAGGACTTGGATGTGCTTTGCCGAATAATCAGATGTTGCTTTTGGAGCTTTTAGCGCAGTCTTTTTTATTGCCATAAACACTATCTTATCAAATCCAACCAACAATTTCCAGAGGTAGATTAACTATTTTTTTATTTTTTTGCCGTTGAAAAAATTAAATTCGGGGTGTCTTCTCTGTATTGCCATAAGATTTTCTCTGTATAGAACAACATATCGTACTCTGGAGCGACTGTACGCATAACTCTTTTTTTGTTTTTCTTTTGGGTCGGTACCATTCTGGTTTTCTGTGGTAATTTCTATGGCTATCTTAACCCCATTTGGTTTTGTAATAATAAAATCCGGTACCGTTGCCTCTATTCTTCCACCTCCGTTACTGGATCTAAATATTTGCGATTCATAGTCAACGGTAGTTCTTTGAGGAAGTTTTGCTTTGAGGAGAAGAAAAAATTGTTGTTCCGCTATACCCTGAATATCCGTTATATCTGTTGGTCCTTCTCTAGTAATTTCTCTGCTAGTCATTATTAGTAAAGTTTAGAGCAGATTTATAAAACATAACATACATTATTCTTTAAGTTTTGTATAGGGGCAAACTTATCAGGGCTCGACCCCAAGGGTTGACGCACGAGAATTTTTCCGGAGGTACTACTGCTAATAAATTTTTTTTCAACAATACCTTATCGTACGATGATTAACGATACGGGATCGGAACAGCTATAACGAAAAGGTATTTATGTCACTCTAATTCTTCCAGAGTTAGGCGTTGAATGTCTGGCAGTTTTTTAGCGTAGTCAGCCTGATCTTCGACAAATTCTTTGTATTTATTGGGCTCATTAAAATAAGAAAGTGCTTCCTTTACGTTTGTGAATCCTGAGGATCTACTTATATATTCAGAATACGATGAGTATTTGTAAGATACGAGATTCTCAATTTCGATTAAATAAGAAGTAACGGGATTCAGATGAATGTATCGGGATACGTGCATGAATTGCTCATCATCCTCAATTCTTACCGCCCCGAAATTCCCCTGAAAGAGGTGTCCGGATCTGTCATGGCGAATATTGAAATAATGACTAAAGCCATTTGTCATTTTCGCTATAAATGTTGAAATTCCCTTATCTGTTAATTGCTTAAGTAAAAAGTGGAAATGATTTGGCATAAGACAGAAAGCAAGAATATCCACAAGCCGTTTTGACTCTTTCTCTAATTTTTGAAATGTATTTTCTCTTTCTTTGAGTGCAAGTTTCTTGAAATACGAAAATTTTATAGGGCAATTTGCGAAGCGGTAGTAATTTATTGTGTCGAAAAATCTTGCGTAGTCCCGCTTGCTTAGAAATATCGGTCTTTTTTCAACGCCACGATTGTATATATGATAGATTTCATTAGTTGCAAGTATTGTTTTTCGTAACGGCATATGCCTATATTTAGTAAATCATTTTAATACCGGATCGTCAATAGTAAAACAATACGGGATCGGAATAGCTATAGGGATCGGAATAGCTATAACGAAATAGTATTTTAGACATTGCGGAGTTTTTTACGAAGAAATTCAACTATATAGTTTAGTAAATATTTTGGTTTGCTTATGATTAAATCTTGAGCATGAAGGTATTCGAAGTCTTCCCCGCCGAAGCCGCGTTTGAAAAGCGAAAGTCCGCTAAAACGATGATTTTGTTTATTTTCCGGCGCTACTCCCCAAAAATTATATCGTGTCATCCCGCGTTTTTTCGCCTCTTTGATTGCTTCCCATTGAATTAAGTATGCTCCAGGATATCTTCTTCCTTCATCTGTCGATGCGCCATAATGATAAACCGCTTCTTTGCCATAAAAAATTACAAAAGCCTGCGCCAAAAGTTTATTTTCAAAATAAGCGCTGTACAAAAGCGCGTTTCCACTTGCGGAAAAAATATCAAACTGTTCATATAGAAATTTATAGGAGAATGGAATAAATTTTTGTCTTTTAGCCGTCTCAATTTGCAAATCATAAAATATTTTAATATCCTTCTCGTTTTTCGAAACCGTGATTCTTATTCCCTCTTTTATCCCTTTTTTCACTTCATAACGAGTTGCTTTTCTCATTTGCACCAATAATTGATCTTCTGATTTCGTGATGTCCAATTGCGATGTTAGCTCTGCATGTAGATGCATGGGTGCTTTTATAAATCCTAAATCCTTAAAAATTTTCTTTGAAAATTCGTCTGATTTTAATTGAGGCCGAGTTCTTACGAAAACGCAGTTATTCTCCTGCGCAATTGTTTTGATTTGCATTGAGAAAGCATTTATTAAATCTTTATTTTGCCAATCCATAATTGGTCCTCCTGGAACTGTTAAATATTTTCCGCGCCGTGCAGGCTCAATAACCGAAAGCATTACTCCGACAAGCTTACTATTTTCATAAAAACCAGTTCTATTAATAGTTTTCCCAAAGGCTTTATGAAATTCTCCCCAACTCCAGCTTTGCAGAAAATTAGCCTCATTTTTACTCAAAGCAAGCTCTTCCCAGATACTTTTTTCCTCAATATTTTTTACTGTAATTTTAGCCATAAGTTAACCCTTTCCGAAATTATTAAAGCATCTTTTTCGGTTACATTAATATGCGTTGGTAAGTTTAATATCTCGTGCGATATTTTAACTGCATTTGGACATTCGGACGCGACGCTATCGTACCAAATATCGGAAATGAAAATTTTATACTTCCCCAAAAATTTTATTAGACCTTCCCTATTTTCAACAAAAATAGGAAATCTTAAGTTGGAAGAAATATAAATTTTTTCTGTAATGTTCGGGTTTAAAATTTTCTTATTTAAATTCTTTGCATAAATCTTTGCAATCCTTCTTCGATGATTTAATTGCTGTGGTAATTTTTTAAATTCCCCTAATGCTAAATTGCAATACCAATTCGGAAGAGAATAAAAACCATACAAATCCTCACGCATTGGTTTGGACAAGAGATTCAAAGCTTTTAACATAAAATGCAATGGCTTTCCAAGTCCTAAATTATAAAGTTTTCTTATCTTGTAGGTAAGCAGGGGGTAAAATTTATCTCTTAGCATCTGGTAGCTTCGCAAGGCGTCCCCTTGCGAAGCTAAATTAAGGTTTCTGAGTTTTTTATTTCTTATAATCAGCGCACCGCCGGAGACCGCATCGATGATTTTGTCTTGACTGAAAGACAAGGCAACAAAGTCTCCGACACTACCCGCTTCCCTACCATCATGGTATTTTACTCCAACGCAATGTGCGAGATCCTCGATAAGGATTATGTTTCTTTCCATGCAAATTTGCGCAATTTTTTCAATATCGCAAGGATAGCCTAATGTATTTTGGATGACAACAACTTTTATATTTTTGTTTTCTTTTAATGTTTTTTCCAAAGTTCTGGAGCTGAAGTTTAGATCGGTATTTTTTTCTTCCAAATCTAGGCAAAGAGGCTTACAGCCGGCTTTTTCAATTGCTTTATAAACTGCGTAGCATGTGAATCCATTAATTGCAGCCAAACTTTCTTTTGGCAAATTTAGTATTGTCAAAGCCAAAGTTAACGCCTCTCTGCCTTTGTAAGTTAAGATAGTTTTTCCGTCGTATTTTTTCTCCAGAAAATTTTTTAATTTTTGGTTGCTTTTGTCGGCATTAGAAAGTAAAGATTTTATAACATATTTCAAATTGTAATTTGAACCAAGGGAATTAAATATCGACATAGATAAAAAATTGCTACATTGTTAAATTGTTGATTATTAAATCTATTGTTTGTTTTGGATGAGTAAACATTGGAGAGTGGCGCGCGTTTTCTATTATTTCTAATTTTGAATTTTCGATAAGACTATGCATTAATTTCCCATCAGAAAACGGTGTAATTTTGTCTTTCCTACCCCAAATTATCAAGGTTGGGGCTGTAATCTGCGGAAGAATCGGTTTCAAATCTGCGGAAATCAAGTTAAGCATTGTTTGCTTAACATTAGGGCTTAGGTCTTTATAATCAGGCTCTCTGGCTATTTTGTAGAGTAAATCCTTAAGAATTCTTGAGGAAGTAAATTTTTTTCCTATTTTCGCAAAGATTCCAAAAACAGCTCTTTTTATTCTCAAAGGTAATTCATTGTGACGAATTCCCGCGCTGTCTATCAAAATCAATTTTTCTACTTTTTCAGGATACCTGTTCGTAAAAGCAAGCGCAATTCTTCCACCATTGGAATGGCCAATTAAAATTACCTTATTGTTTTGTTGGTCAATAATTTTTCCAAGCCACTTTATGTAATCATCTAAATTCCAGACTCCATTAAGATTTCCTGTTAGTCCTGGAATTTTGGGAAATTCGTAGTCAATTCTTTTTTTGTCCAAGTTTGCCAAAAAATTCTTCCACTTGTCCAAGTTTTTTGTCCATCCATGCAGAATAATTATTCTATTCATAATCCCCAAGCCTTTCTTCTATTTTGCCAGGCTTTTTCGCGTCTGACAAGTTTTTCAGCATCATTTTTGTTTAATAATAAATGTTCGATAATTCCTTCCAAAAACCTCGCGCCTTTAAAAAGTATTGTTTCTCCTCCATTAATATTTTTTAAAATATAATCAAGTCCATCTTTTGGCATTTGAAAAATTCGAGTATCATCCTGAACTCGTTTCAGAATCTTCGGATACATATATTTTGAAACTCTCGGACCAATAAGAATAATTCTTGATAAGTCCATAGAATTTATAAATTCTGCTAATTTTTCGTGCTCTTCTTTTTCCTCATCTCCCAATTCAATCATATCTCCCAAAACAACCCATTTATTTTTTGCAGGATAATTATTAAACATCTCTAAGATTGACCGTACCCCATCAGGCGTTGCATTGTAAGTGCTATCTATAATAGTGGTATTTTTAATTCCTTTAAAAATGGAGCTTCTGCCGGGAGGAAGAGTTAAATTCTTGAAAGTCATATCAAAAGGTAAATTTAAAGTTTTTAAAAGTAATTTAGTCATTTGAATAGCATAAAATATCCCTTTTGGAGCAATAAAGTTAATCGAGTACTTTTTATGTTCGATATCAAATTCCGTACGGTTCTCGTAAGTCTTATGGGATTTTAGGGAAATTTGGGAGATTGGGAGGATTGGGGCGTTTGTTCGCGTAAGTTGTTTTTTGATAAAACTGGAGTCGCCATTTATAATCGCAAGTTTTTTTGTGTATTTTAAGAAATACCCAAATTCATAAGCAATTGCTTCTTCAACCGATCCGAAGCTTTGGTTTTTTACTAAATAATCAAAATTAATACTATGAGTTAAGCTTGAGCTAATCCATAATGTAATTTCGGGTTTCAAAAAACTTGCTAAAAATTTTCCCTCCTCGGGCCTATCGCAATCCGCCTCAACAACATAAAATTTTTCTTTCGGAGTTTTTTTAAAAGCCTTGAGGGGAGCAAGAAGAAAAAGAAAAATCCATTCATTTGGAATTAAATATTCTCTTTCCAACCCCAAAATATCAAATGGAATTCCATACGAACTATTTGCACGATGAGAGTATTTTGCTTTTTCTCCGATTTGAGATTCGATTAAATGTAAAAGCGTTGTTTTTCCGCTTGATCCGGTTACAACTATAGTTTTAGGCTTCCACAAAGAAAGCTGAATCTTCGCCCAAAATCTAAAATAATAAGCAATCGGGAAATACAATAATTGCTTAATTCTCCTGATCATCTCCTAATTTTACCAGAAAGTAGTCCAAATAGCAGTTTTTATCATAAGTCATCTTGTTTTTTTGTTGACATCCTTAGGTTCAGATACAAAACAACACCGGGTGTTGACTAGCTTCGAACCTAAGGATTGCCACTTGTAAATAGACTTAATAAATATTATTTTAGTATTAATGCCTTACAGAAAAGTAGTTCTTGCTCCGGAACAAATTTACCACATATTTAATAGGGGCGTTGCTGCTCTTCCGATCTTCTTAAATTTTAAAGATTACTTCAGATTTTTAAGATTAGTTGATTATTGTCGTTTTTCAAATACGCCGTTTAGCTTCTCTCAGTTAATGAGTTTGCCAAAAGAAGACAAGGGGAAAATTTTTGCAGAGTTAAGAAAGAAAAACGCAATTCATGTGGAAATAATTACCTATTGTCTAATGCCAAACCATTTTCATTTTCTTTTAAAACAAATAACAAATAAGGGAATTTCTGTTTTTATGACAAATCTTCAGAACAGTTACGTCAAATATTTCAATATTAAAAACGAGCGAGCTGGGCCCTTATTTCAGTCTATGTTTAAAGCAGTAAGAATTGAAAATGATGAGCAGTTATTGCATGTATCAAGATACATTCATCTCAATCCCTCGACAGCATACATGGTAGAGCCGGAAAATCTTGAAGATTATAAATGGTCATCGTTGGTGGATTATCTGAGCGAAAAATTTGATAGTGACAGCTCTTTTATAAGCCCGAAAATTATCCTGGATTTTTTCAAGAAAAAAGAGGATTATAAAAAGTTTATTTTGGATCAAGCATCTTACCAGCGGGAACTAAATAAAATTAAGCATCTCGTGCTTGAATAGTTCAACGGTATCCTTAGGTTCAGATACAAAACAACACCGGGTGTTGACTAGCTTCGAACCTAAGGATATTTTAATTTGGTGTTGCTCGGGTTTGGATATTTGCTATTCGAATTTTATTATGTTATATTTCCAGCATGACTGAACGGGGTCTTTGGAATGTTGAACAAATAGAATTGGAATATCGCATACGTCAACTTTGCAAGAGCGCTGAAATTTCCGAATTAGACGGCAAAGAAGTTTCAAAATTTCCCATATTTGATGTCTCTTATTATGTCAGTCATTTAGTAGAAGATGATTGGTTAGAAAGATGCGGGTGGCTAGAAAAATATAAGTATTCTGCGGTTGACGCCTCGCCTTCTCCACTTTATAACTTAAACCACCCATTAGTTTTCTTAAGGCCTCGGGATAACTATGACGCTACTGTTAAAGTATTTAAAAAAAATGACTTATGGTTGGCTCAAATGGATATAAAATGTGTAAAAGATCAAATTCATCACATAGATGTTGATAGCGTTTTTCCTTTAGAGGCATTAGCTCCTAATATCCATACCATTATAGATTGTAATCCCGGCGGGATGTTTGGACACATATATACGATAGATAATAAAGGATCTTCATGGTCAATTCATGTTCATAAACCAATTAACGTGCAAGCTGAGACTCCAGTTGAAGAATTGGGCGTTCAAGGAATGTTGATAAAAGTCTAAATAATTATCACAGAGAAAGAAATAAATTTTCCAGTGCGGTTCGCTGACTAACGTTCGTGCTTTTTATGGCTTTATAAGTTTTTTGAAGTTTCTTTAGGAAATTTAGATATTTAAGATCATTGCTGTTGTCGGTAAGTTTGCTTCTTACAAAAACAGACATTTTTGAGAGCCATATAATTTCTTCTTTGCTTGCTGCAATATCTTGAGCAGTTTTTAATTTAGCGCCAATACCGCCATTAAATATGGTACTTAAGGCATCGTTAAACTTTAAGATATCTTCGTTGACTATTGGCATTTCTTCTTCTAGTTCGATAACTTTGCAGCGGGAAATAATTGTCGGCAAAATTAGCTCTTTGCTTGAAGTTGAAATTATTATTAGTGTGTTCGCAGGCGGTTCTTCCAAGACTTTTAATAAAGCATTTTGGGCTTCTATTGTAATATTCTCGTAAGCTTCGATAACAACAGCTTTTGTTTTCCCCCGGAATGGTTTGAGCAAAATACTTTTTTGAATATTCCTTACATCCGGAATTCCCATTGCTTTTTCAAAAGTTTGCAAATTAACATCAAAAGGATTAATCCCCTCTTCTTTTAAGAAATTTGAAATGTGCGTAGATGCTTTATTCTTGTCTTTGGCAATAATCAAAAAACTCTGCATAGGATTTATCTATTGTCCCGTATAGCCTTTCCGTTCGCCTCCTCGTTCTATTCGAACACGGCTCACGGAGCGGCTTTAACGGGACTGCGTGAAGTGTTTTACTATGTCACTTGAATTATAGTTTATTTTTACCTATTATTAAAGTAATGCCTACTTCAGATTTTAACACGCAACAATTTGCGCAGCAATTGCCTGAACATAGGACGCTTCTTGATATTTTGCTTGCGGATAATTTGCTAACGCAAGAACAATACGATGATATAAAAGTAAAAAGCGCAAGTCAGAACATATCAAGCGCTAGTATTGTAGAGTCAATGGGCATAGTGGATGAGAAAAAACTAGCGGAAGGAAAAGCAAAACTGCTTGGTGTTCCTTTCATATCGCTAGAGTCAGCTTCTTTCTCTCCCCAAGCCATTAGCCTTATTCCAAAGTCTGTAGTAGAGAGATTCTCTCTAATTCCTTTTATGTATGACGATAAAGCTAAAACTATTTCTGTGGCAATGAGCAATCCCGCGGATTTGGAAGCCTTGCAATTCGTAATGCAAAAAACAGGATTAACAGTGAAATCTTTTGCCGCATCAAAAGGAGAAGTAGATAAAGCTATCGGGGAGCAATACAGTCAGGAAATTGTCGGGGAGGTCGGCGAGGCTCTTGCGGAAACAGAAACTTATAAAAAAACCAGGACAGTAGACAGTAAACAAATAGGAGAAATAATAAGAGAAGCTCCAATTGCAAAAATAGTTTCAACTATTTTGGAATATGCTGTAGCTTCGAGAGCTTCAGATGTTCACATAGAACCTCAAGAAGACAGAATCAGAGTCAGATATAGAATAGATGGGATATTGTATGATAAATTAAGTCTTCCTAAAAGCGTGCAGGACGCTGTTATTTCACGCATAAAAATTCTGTCGGAAATGAAAATTGATGAACACCGAACACCTCAAGACGGAAGATTTAATTTTAAAGTTGGAAACGAAGAAATGGATTTACGTATATCTGTTTTGCCAACTGCGTTTGGAGAAAAAATAGTCATGAGGCTTTTGCGGAAAACCGGCGGAATACCGACACTGGATGAATTGGGTCTAACAGGAAGCTCCCTAAGAAATTTGGAGACCGCAATGCTAAGGCCTCATGGAATTATTATTGTTTGCGGTCCGACAGGATCCGGAAAAACAACGACTCTTTATTCTGTTTTGGCAAAATTGAATACTACAAGAGTTAATATTATGTCGCTTGAAGATCCTATCGAATACCAATTGCCCGGCGTAAATCAGGTTGCTATAAATCCCGCAGTCGGGCTTACTTTTGCAACAGGATTACGGGCTTTTTTACGCCAGGACCCAAACATAATTTTGGTTGGAGAAATACGAGACAAAGAAACAAATGAACTTGCTCTTCAGGCGGCTCTTACGGGTCACTTGGTTTTTTCTACTCTTCACACATCAAATGCGTCAGGCGCGCTTCCCCGTCTTCTTGATTTGGGAGCTGGAAGTTTTCTTCTGGCGTCAACTATAAATGCAATTTTGGGACAGAGAATTGTTAGGAAAATATGCGACAATTGTAAGGAAGAGTATACCCCTCTGCCCCAAATTGTAGAGGAAATAAAAAAAACATTGGGAAAGCTTTTTCCTCCGCCGGCAACTGAAATCAAATTAAGTCGCGGCAAGGGATGCGATCAATGCGGAACATCAGGATATTTAGGCAGAGTTGGAATTTTTGAAACCCTTCCCATAACTCCGAAGATTGCAAGTCTGGTATTGGAAAACGCAGATAGTGCTACAATAGAAAGGGAAGCGATTTTAGAGGGAATGGTCACGATGAAGCAAGATGGTTATTTCAAGGTTTTGCAAGGAGAAACAACAGTAGAGGAAGTGTTGAGGGTAGCCCAGGAATAATTTTGAATTTTTAATTTTAAATTTTGAATTTGAGCGAACGGAAGTGAGCGATTATGGATATACAGGAACTTTTTAAAATAACAATCAAAGAAAAAGCATCAGACTTGCATCTTTTGGCGGGAATTCCCCCTGCTCTTCGTGTGGATGGTTCCTTAAGATATCTTGCGGAATATGACATATTGACGCCGCAAACCATAGAGGAAATGATATATTCGCTGTTAACTCCGTCCCAGAAAGAAATGCTGTTGGCCAACAGGGAATTGGATTTTTCTATTGGTGTTGGAGGCGGAACTTATGGGGATCTTGGCCGTTTCCGAATTAATTTATACTATCAAAGAAGATATCTTTCAGGCGCTTTCCGTTTGCTTCCCCCGAATATATTAACAATAGAAGATCTTCATTTGCCTGAAATTATGCATTCTTTTTCGGATTTGACTCAGGGATTGGTTTTAGTCACAGGACCTACTAGTCATGGCAAGTCTACGACTCTTGCTGCTGTTATTAACGAAATAAATCTTAAAAGATCGGCTCACATTTTGACTATCGAAGACCCGATAGAATACGTTTATCCTACGGGTAAAAGTATTATATCCCAACGGGAAATGGGAATAGATACTCATTCATGGGATTTTGCTCTTCGCGCGGCTTTAAGGGAAGATCCTGATGTGGTTTTGATTGGGGAGATGAGAGATCCTGAAACTATTGCTACGGCAATTACTATTGCGGAAACAGGTCATTTGGTTTTCTCAACTCTGCATACGAATTCTGCGGCTCAAAGCGTTGATAGAATTATTGACTCATTTCCTCCGAATCAACAGCCTCAAATAAGAATTCAGCTTGCTGCCACTCTTAAGGGAATTGTTTCCCAAAGACTTCTGCCTATGATAAGCGGAGGAAGAGTTGCGGCTGTAGAAATTCTTCTCGGGACTCCTGCAGTTTCCAGCATAATAAGGGAAGGGAAAACTCATCTCATAGATTCAGTCATACAAACATCTAAAGATAAAGGCATGATCAGCATTGATTCGTCTCTGGCGGCACTGGTTTTGTCCGGAAGCATTAGTATGGAAATGGGCAAAAGCTATTCTCTGCATCCGGAAGACTTCGTAAGAATGGTTGGCTAAACACTCTTTCAATATGAAACTATACTACAAAGCCGTTGACAGCAAGGGTAAATCTGTGGATGGCATGATTGATGCCCGAAGCGTAAATGAAGTAGCGGCATATCTTCGAAGCAAAGAACTTACCCCAATAAAAATAATAAAAAAAGAGAAAAGTAATTTTGGGAATTTAGTTCCTTTTATTGGAGGCAAAATTAACTCAAAAGACATGGTAAATTTTACGAGACAGTTGTCCTCAATGCTTACTTCCGGACTTACGCTTTTGAGAAGTTTGGAAATTTATAAAAACCAAGTGGGAAATCACACATTGATAGAAGTAATAGACGGTATCATAAAAGACATACAGGAAGGATCAAGTTTTTCCCATGCCATTGCCAAATATCCCAAGACTTTCTCACCGATTTACATAGCTTTAATTGAGGCGTCCGAAGAATCAGGACTCTTAGATAAGGCCTTTATAAGGCTTGCGGATACTTTGGAGAAACAGGAAAAGCTTAAAGGCACCCTAAAATCAGCGCTTACCTATCCTGCTATTGTTATTGTCATGATGACTCTGGTAAGCATTATCATGCTGATTTTTGTCATTCCTCAAATCTCTTCGCTTTACGAAAGTCTTAATGTTGCCCTGCCTTTGCCAACGCTTATATTGATAGGTGTTTCAAATTTTTTTGTTTCATTCTGGATAGTGCCTTTAATGTTTTTAATTATTGCGGGAATTGCGTACAAACGCTGGCATAAAACAGAAGAAGGAAGATTGGTTGTAGATAGCATACTATTGAAAGTTCCGATTTTCGGAAATCTTCTGAAGAAAACAATTTTGGCGGAATTTGCAAGAACTTTTGGTCTTCTGCTGGGATCGGGAACTTTGGTTGTGGAAGCCTTGAGTAAGGTGTCGGATGTCGCAGGCAATATTCATTACAGAAATGCAATAGTTGATGTAGCCAGAAGAGTTGAAAAAGGAATAACTATCGGAGACGCCATATCTTTGTATTCTCTTTTTCCTCCGAATTTGGTGGAGTTAATTAAAATCGGAGAGCAAACAGGAAAACTGGATGAGACACTTGTTAAGGCTTCGGAGTATTTTGAGAACGAAGTAGACCAGACTGTTAGAACTCTTTCGACTGCGCTTGAACCTGTTATTTTGGTAATTCTTGGGATAGGAGTCGCATTTTTGGTTATTTCCATTCTCACTCCAATCTATCAAATAACATCGTCAATAAAATAAATGGGAGAAAAATGAGGCTAAAATGCC
>Ga0209541_10006385_pt1 | contig 20114 bp, 25 predicted proteins | sample RifCSPlowO2_01_FD_184027 | JGI IMG/M metagenome (GOLD analysis project Ga0209541, IMG submission 184027) | Groundwater microbial communities from Rifle, Colorado - Rifle CSP2_plank lowO2_0.1 (SPAdes) (version 2) | ecosystem: Environmental > Aquatic > Deep subsurface > Groundwater | place... | reverse complement strand
GGTAGTATCATCATGCAGCTTTTGACTATGATCTTCCCAAAACTTAAGGAGCTGTATCACGAAGAAGGAGAGGCCGGCCGAAAAAGATTTGCACAGTATTCAAGATTGCTCTCCATTCCACTCTCTCTGCTTCAGGGGTTCGGACTTCTCTCATTGCTTAAGAGTCAGGGTATCTTGGGCGATCTTACAATGACTGATCAAATAATCAACGTAATTATTATCACTGCCGGCTCTGTTCTCCTTATGTGGATTGGGGAGCTAATAAATGAGTTTGGTATCGGCAATGGTGTCTCTCTCATCATCTTTGCCGGTATTGTCGCTGGTTTCCCATCCATTCTCTCGCAGTTGTACTTCACGTTTAGCGTCGCTCAACTTCCGCTCTACATTGCTTTCATAATACTAGCTATCGTACTGGTGGCTGGTGTGGTCATAGTTACCGAAGCAGAACGGCCCATACCTGTTACCTATGCTAAAAGGGTTAGGGGTATGAAGGTTTACGGTGGTGTTTCGACTTACTTGCCACTACGTCTCAATCAATCAGGGGTTATCCCGATTATTTTTGCCTTGTCTATCCTTCTATTCCCCCAGATGATCACCAACTTCCTTATCGGAGTGCAAAATGGCATCGTCCAAGCTGTTGTTAAGGCTACGACGTTTGTCCTTGAGAATACATGGATCTATGGCATCTTGTATTTTATTTTGGTATTTTTGTTTACCTACTTCTACACCGCTGTTACATTCGATCCGGAATCTATTGCAACTAACCTCCAGAAGAATGGCGCCTTCATACCGGGTGTTCGACCAGGTAAACCTACATCTGAACATATCTCAAGAGTTCTAACTCGCCTTACAGCTTTCGGTGCACTCTTTTTGGGTATCATCGCCATCTTGCCCGTAATAATGCGAGGCATTACTGGCATCCAGGCTCTCGCCATCGGTGGTACTGGCCTCCTTATCGTTGTTTCGGTAGTTCTCGATTTGGTAAAGCAAATGAACGCGCAGGTTTCAATGAGAGAATACTAAGAAACTCTCTGGTATAATTTCGCCATGGAACTTAAAACCTTTATTTTTATTGGCCGGTCTGGCTGTGGGAAGGGGACACAAGCCAAGCTTTTGATTGAAGAGTTAGGCAAGAGGGAGCCGGGGGTAAATGTCCAATACTTAGAGGCTGGAGAGAAGTTTCGAGAGTTAATTGCACGACCAAATTTTACTGGCAAGCTTGCTAAAACAATTACCGATGAGGGCGGGCTCCAGCCGGCGTTTCTCGCCATCCATAATTGGGCACATCTTTTTATAGAAAACATCAACGGAAATGAGCATCTAGTTTTAGATGGTTCTCCAAGAAAATTAAACGAAGCTAAAATTTTACATGAAGCTTTTAAGTTTTACGGAAGGTCTAATGTTTCCATAATTCATGTAAACGTATCGAATAAGTGGTCTCTTGATCGATTGCTTGCGCGCGGCAGGGGGGATGATGGCAAGGCGGAAATAGAAAAGAGGCTTAGTTGGTTTGATACTGACGTGTTGCCAGCAATAGACTACTTCAAAACTCAGCCTGATGTAGAGGTTTTCGATATAAACGGCGAACAAACAATTGAAGAAGTTCACAGAGAGATCATGGAATGCCTAAGTCCTAATTTCTAATATCTAATGTCTCTCATAAAAACCAAAGATGAGATTGAAATACTGCGTGAGGGTGGCAAGAGGCTCGCTCGGGTGCTCGAAGAGGTCGCTAGGGCGGTGAAGCCGGGAGTAAAAACAAGCGAGCTTGATAGCCTGGCTTATCGGCTTATAACAGAGGGCGGTGATGGGCCTGCATTTCTAAACTACCGACCAGCTGGAGTTAAAAAAGCCTTTCCGGCGACTCTGTGCGTGTCTATTGATGATGAGGTTGTGCATGGGATTCCTAAAGACAGAGAACTTAAAGAAGGAGAGATTGTTGGCCTCGACCTTGGTCTCAAACATAGCGGGCTTTTTGTTGACATGGCGGTTACAGTTGGGGTCGGCCAAATAAGCGATCAAGATAAAAAGCTCATAGCTGATACTAAAAAGGCGCTAGAAGTGGGCGTGTCGGTTATAAGAAACGGCAAGCGAATAGGCGATGTTGGATATGCCATCGAATCTTTTGCTGTGCCACTTGGGTACGGGATTGTTTACGAACTTGGTGGGCATGGGGTGGGGCATGCTGTGCACGAAAAGCCTCACGTACCAAACTTTGGTGAAAAAGATACAGGTGAAAAGCTAAAAGAGGGTGTGGTGCTTGCCATTGAACCCATGCTTACACTGGGAGTTCCCGATGTGGTTATAGACGCTGACGGCTCAACTTTTAAAACTAGAGATGGCAAAAAAAGCGCTCACTTCGAGGTAACAGTTGTTGTTACCAAAACCGGAGTCGAGATACTAACAAAATAAAGCTAGCGCAGGAACCTTTTTTTTGGTAATCTTTTGATCTATGCATCCAACACAAGAAAGAACGCTGGTTATTTTAAAGCCTGACGCAGTGCAACGAAGTTTGCTCGGAGAAATTATACATAGGTTTGAAAGAAAGGGTTTGAAAATTATTGGTATGAAGATGGTTAAGTTGAGTCAGGTTGTTCTTGAGGAACACTACATACATCATAAAGATAAGCCGTTTTTCGAATCACTAAAAAAACAGATGAGCGCTGCCCCAGTGGTTCTCATTGCCCTTGAGGGTATCAAGGCCATAGAAGCCGTTAGAATGCTTGCGGGTCCAACTAAGGGGTACGAGGCTCCATCGGGAACTATTAGGGGCGATTTTTCAATCAGCAAGCAAGCAAATGTTGTTCACGCGTCCGACTCACCAGAAAATGCTGCTCTAGAGATAAAGAGGTTCTTTCATGACGAGGAGCTAATCGAGTATAAGAGGTCTGACTTCGAGTTTGTCTACGGTGAAGAGGAGAGAGAGTAGAGGTTGGTATATCGTGGATTCATTCGCCAAAATATCTATTAAACTATAGAATTTTAAGGACTAGAAACCTTAGCGGAATTGGCGTGTTATACTAAATATAGGTTATCTGGGCACATTAACTAGGTTATACATTTTTAGGGATTCTCACATATTTTGCGCTTTGGCGTAAAGTTGCGGAAACCCACCTGGCGTAGAGCTAGGGTAATGATTCCCAGATAACCCAAAGAGGAAATCTGTCACGCAAGTGCCAGGTTTTTTCTTTTACAGCAGGCGTAAAGTCAGCTATCATAGCTAAGCAATGCCGTCGAAGAAAGTAGCTTTAAGTTTTTTTGGAGGAACCGGTGAAGTAACCGGTTCAAATTTTCTATTAGAGTTTGTTGACGAGGCAAAACCAATACGTATTTTAATAGACTGTGGGATGTTCCAGGGTAGCAAGATAGGCGATGAAAAGAACCGCGAGCCATTCGTATATGATCCGAGCTCGATAGATTATCTTTTGGTGACTCATGCACACATTGACCACACTGGTAGAATACCAAAACTTGTTAAAGATGGCTTCAGGGGAAAAATTTACTCGACCTCTCCAACCAAAGATATCGCCGCGGTAATGCTCGAGGACAGTTTGGGTGTCTTGGAGAAAGAGGCTAGGGACGAAGGTCGCGCGACATTTTATGACTCGAAAGATATCGTGAGCGCGCTTTCTAAGTGGCAAGGGGTAGACTATCATGAGCCACTTATGTTGGGAGAAAATATTAAGGTCAGATTTTGGGATGCTGGTCACACTCTCGGCTCATCTGTTGTTGAGTTTACATACAATGGTAAAAAATTAGTCTTTAGCGGCGACTTGGGCAACTCTCCGGCTCCGCTTTTACGAAACGCTGAAGTGGTAACTGATGCGACTTACTTGGTGATAGAAAGCGTTTACGGCGATAGGGTTCACGATCACAAAGAAAAACGAAAACAACGGCTTCAAGAGGCTATTGAGGATACAATGAAGCGTAAAGGGACGTTAATGATCCCGGCTTTTTCCCTCGAACGTACCCAGGAGATCCTTTACGAGATCGAACGATTAATGGAGGCTGAAAGAATTCCCCTTGCGCCAGTCTTTGTTGACTCACCGCTTGCTATTAAAGTTACAGATATATACAAAAAGTATAATAATCTGTTTAACAAAGAGGTTCGCTACATAATTAGCTCGGGCGAAGAATTATTCAACTTTCCACAACTTCATTTCACTAAAGCAACTGAAGAGTCGAAGGCTATTAATAACGTCGCCCCACCCAAAATAATTATCGCTGGTTCTGGTATGTCAAATGGGGGCCGGATTTTGCATCACGAAGTTCGCTACCTTCCAGATCCTGACAGCACCCTTCTTTTGGTAGGCTATCAAGCTGTAAACACTCTCGGGCGCCGACTTCAGGACGGTGAAAAAAGGGTGAGGATCAACGGTCAACAAGTTGAGGTTAGAGCACACGTGGTTACTATCCACGGATACTCTGGTCATATGGACTCTGAAGGCTTGCTTTCGTACGTCGCCGCCGCGGCCGATAATTTAAAGAAGGTTTTTGTAACCATGGGGGAGCCTAAGTCGGCAATGTTTTTGGTTCAAAGAATTCGAGACTATTTAGGAATCCATGCCACTGCTCCGGAGGCCGAAGATACAGTAGAACTTGAGTTTTAGTATATAATAGATACCAATATACTAATGCGTACGAATGAAACAAATGAATACGAATTATTAGTAGCCATTAGTATCATTAGTATAAATTTGTAAATTAGTATCTTTCATATGGGAAACGATAAACACGCACACTTTAAGATAAAAATAGCTGTTTCGGGTGCAGCCGAAACCGAGCATTGTGGCGAGGGTGCTCTGGACGCTTCAGCTGAACTTGGACGAGAGGTAGCGCGACAAGGGGCCATTTTAGTCTCTGGGGCAACCACCGGGATACCATTTTGGGCAGCCAAGGGAGCTAAAGAGGCTGGTGGCATATCCGTCGGCCTCTCTCCAGCAGGAAGTGAACGAGAGCATGTGGAACATTACAAACTTCCACTTGATTACATGGACTTAATAATTTACACCGGGTTTGGATTCTCGGGCCGGGATATTTTAATGACACGATCATCCGACGCAGTTTTGTTTGGTTGTGGCCGAGTAGGAACTATTCACGAATTCACTGTAGCCTTTGAAGACGATAAGCCAATGGGGGTTTTGACTGGCCCGTGGTCTACAGATGAGGTGATTAAAGATATTATGGAAAAAGGTCATCGAACTACAGATAAAATAGTTTTCGAGTCAGACCCAAAGATTCTTATCCAAAAAGTTTTAGAGATGGTAAAGAAAGATAAGCAAGAGTACTACAAAGTTTACAATAACGGTGACCACTTCTCTGACCTCTGCGACGGCAAAACCTGCCAAGTCGCCCTGTAGAATTTACTAGCCTTTGGCTAGCCACCTGCGAACAGTTTTGATTTGAGTGGTGAAGTTTTCATGCTCCTCGGGGGTTTCAAGGATGAAAGGAACTTTGCCTTTGGTTTTGGCTGCCATCTCTTTTACAAAATCTTTCAGTGGTTTTTCTCCGATGTGGCCCTCTCCGATATCTTGGTGGCGGTCCACCCTCGAACCCAGAGCCTTTTTAGAGTCGTTTAGGTGAATGCACACGAGCTTTTCTAGGCCTATGTGTTTATCAAACTCTTCTAGTAGTTGAGCAGGGGAGTATCCGGCTGCATATGCGTGTTGGGTGTCGAGGCAAACTCCCAGCCTTGGGCTTTTTATTGCTTTTACGATTTTGCCTAAGTGATCAAGCTGATAGCCGAGCTCTGTGCCTTGGCCAGCAGTGTTCTCTAAAATAATTTTAGCCTTGAGATTTTTGGTATGATCGAGTATTGTAATAACGTTCTTTACAAAAAGTTTTTCTGCTGTGACTGGATCAAGTGCAAGGGTTTTTCCGATGTGCAGTACTACGCCTTCGGCTCCAATTAGGTCTGCACTTTCGAGATCATCTAAAAGTGAACGAGACTCAAAATCTGTAAGCTTAAGTGGCTTAGCAAAGTTTAATAAATAAGAAGCGTGGATTACTATCTTTTTAATGTTCCTTCGTCCCTTCCAGTTTTTTATTTCAGCCGCCTCTTCTTTTGTGACCTTTCGCAAGGCCCCGCCTCGCGGGCTTTTGGTAAAAATCTGCATGGCATCCCCTCCGATAGCTTCGGCACGTTTAAACGCCTCGAGGTAACCTCCCGCGATTGATACGTGAGCGCCAATGGGCGGCATTGTTATTTTAGAGCCTTAACCAGCCTTTCAAAACTTTCGGGTTTGTTTTCGGCGATGTCTGCTAGTACTTTGCGGTCGAGTTCGATGTTATTCTTTTTGAGAATTCCGATGAACTTACTGTATGAGTACCCGAGTGGGCGAAGGGCGGCGTTGATCTTAACGTTCCAAAGTTTTCGGAAGTCATTCTTTTTGTCGCGTCGATGTGCAAAAGCGTGAACTCCGGCGTGAAGGATGCCTTCTCGGGCTTGGCGTTCCTTTTTAGAACGGCCGTGGCGGTAGCCCTTGGCTAACTTTAGGACCTTGCGGCGTTTCTTTAGTGAAGTTGTTCCTCCTTTAACTCGTGGCATTGGAAAATATTTAGATATTTAAAAGTTTAACCCTGGGGCATGTATCGGTTCAACACTTTTGGGTTTGCGAGTTCTTTCACTTGCCCCATAACGCCCTGCTTTAACTGCTTGGAGCGTGACTTCTTAGCGTTGAAGTGGTTGAGGCCCGCTTTTCGGGAAAGCACTTTACCTCGCTTTGTTACTCTAACGCGTTTTGAGAATGCCTTATTTGTTTTTCCTTGTTTGAATGCTACACCCATAAATTTAAATCCTAAATCCTAAACTCTAATTTCTAATGTTTACTGCGTTCGATCATAACCATCAACCCTTTGGGACTTTGCTTTGGCCCCTCGGCAAGCTTGTACTCTTCGGTAATAAGGTTCAGGACTCTTTTTAGCCGTTCTTCGAGGAATTTTTTGTCCATGTACTTGGCCCTTCCACGAAGGAAGAGTTCTATTTTGACCCGGTGCCCCTCGGCCAGTGCCTCGGAAGCCTTTTTGGCTTTAAGGGCTAAGTCGTGGTCGCCAGTGCCTATCTTCACCTGAAGGCTTACAATCTCTACCACATGAGCCTTAGATTTAGCCTCTTTGTCCTTCTTATTTTGAATGTACTGGAACTTCCCGAAATCTATGATTTTAACAACCGGGGGGGTTGCAAATTCGGAAATTTCGACAAGATCAAGCCCGCGCTCGATGGCCTCTTTAAGAGCGGCTTCTATGGGCATTACGCCTAGGGTTCCGCCATCGTCTAGCGTTACCCGGACCTCCTTTGCTCTTATCTCATTATTAATGCGGACTTTGGCTTTCAACTGGATTAGACTAATCTAAAAGTCCTTAAATTGCAACCCTTTAGGGCAGGATACAATGTTATTTGGCAATGAGGTACCCAATGACTATGGCAAGAGCGATTATTATGATCACTGCCCATATGCCGGATACTCCTTGGTTATAAAGTTTACGCATATGTAAATTGTAGCTTAAACCTTTCTAAATGGGTAGTATATGTTGTGTATGGACTTAGTAAGAAACAAAAAAGCGACATTTAATTACGAAATTTTAGAAAAGTTCGAAGCCGGCCTCGAGCTTTTTGGGCATGAAGTTAAGTCTCTTCGCGCTCACCATGGCTCACTTGAGGGGGCCCACGTGATTGCTCGGGGTAGGGAAGCGTTTATTGTTGGGCTAAACATTCCGCCCTACCAACCAGCTAACACTCCGGAAGGTTACGACCCGGAGAGAACAAGAAGACTCTTGCTCACTAAAAAGGAGATTGATCATCTAACCGGTTGGGAGAGCAAAAAGGGTTTTACTATTGTACCCCTCGCCATCTTTGGGAAGGGCAGATTCATCAAGATTTCAATCGCAATTGCTAAAGGCAAAAAGAAGTTCGACAAACGCGAATCGATCAAAAAGAGGGATACCGAAAGAAGTATTCGCCGAGAGATTTCAAGCTAAATCAAGGTAACATTTTGCACCGATCGGAAGATTTTGTTAACTACTAGATTTTAAATGAGAACACCCCGCAGAGAGTCGCCGGCTCCGGCGGGGGTCTCGTGGGGGTGTGGTCAGAGCTTGAGCACGGCGCGCTGTGCAGGCGAGAGCTTGGCGATGGCAGTATCCCGAACTTCCTTTATCATCTCGGCCTCGTCCACGATCAGAGCGGGTGCCCCGATGACGAAGCCGATCTTCTTCGGGTCGTTCACCAGGACCAGAACCTGGCGGGTGTGATGCGGGACACCGCCCACTTGGTCTTGGGCCCAAGCTTCGGCTACCGACGCGTTCTGGAAGAAGCCCAGGGAGATAGCCGGCCGGCCATCTACATCATTGGCCTTGTAGACCTCGGTTCGCATCGCAATCTGGAAGTCAGTCAGTTGCTTGTTGATCAGGCTCTCTGCCTCGACCAACTCTTGGAGAGGATTCGTGTCCATTCGTCGTGGTTCTCCGACCTGGCCGATATGATCAGGTCTGGTATAAAGGCTACATAAATTTAGATATAAATCAATAAACCAAGTGCTTGGTTGCAATTCGTGGTAAAGTATGATATAATTGATCCCGGGGATGAAAGGTTTAGACGGAATACAGTTCTCCGTCATGCAAGCCGAGGATGTTTGTTGCCTCGTTAATCACGCAAACAGCACATAAGTGCAAAGGACACTGTACGCGGAATGGTTTCACCATTCCAGTATGCTTTCGCCTAATTTAATTAGCCGATAGCCATTCCTCCTAGTGAAGTTTGATAACTAGGCCGGAGTGTTATAGTCCTCAAACTAGTGACATCATTCTTTCTCGGTGATGTTGCGAAAAAACAGAGAATCGACTCATGTGTATTTCGGTTATCTTTCAGCACGTGAGTTTAAAACAAAAGATAATCTACGCTTGTAGATGTGCCGGTTAACTTTTTCTCGGACGGGGTTTCGATACCCCCATCTCCACTCGATTCGCTTTGATATAAAATCAAAGCTCACTCGTGGCAAGCCACCTAAATCGACTCGCGTTTCGCGGGTCTTTTTAGTTAGCGAATCGAGTGTCCCGAGCGTAGTCGAGGGACTTATTGCTTGCCTCGAGTGATAATCGAGAGGATAATTTAACATATGTACTTCGTTTACATGATCCAAAATTCTCCTAACAAATTATATGTTGGTATATCTGAGAATCCAAATGAACGAGTTGCTTATCACAACCAAAAACGCGGTGCGAAATTTACCAAGTACATCCCGACTTTCATATTAGTCTTTACAGAAAAGCATGAGTCGCTAGCGGAGGCTCGCAAGCGCGAAATACAAATTAAAAAATGGCGCAGAGACAAAAAAGAGGTACTGATAGATAAATATAAAAATGGCCTAGAAACTAATCTATAAACACAGCTTCGGCCACGCTTTTACCAAATCCCCCTAACTTAAGCCGTGAACGTAACATATTCTTTACTGTCGTGTGTGGTGGTGCTAAACTTTGCTTACAAACTTATAACTAAAATCTATAAAATTTTATGAGAGAGAGAACGCCGGGCAAAGGAGATGTGGAGCGTATTAAATCAGCAATAGAAATCGAGGCAGAGAGCTCGAAGGTGGTTGTAACCGACAAAAGACGAGTGGACAAAGAAGGAGAGTTAACCCCTGCAGGTGGGGAAGAGGTCCCAAAAGAAAAAGCAGTAAAACCCAGCGAAGTTGCGGCCGAAGATGATGTCGAAGAAGAAGATGAAGATTCTGCCACTACTGAACTTAAAAAAAGGATTCAAAATATAAAAGATCGCCCATGGATGGGAGGCGATGCAAAAGAGTTAAGCAAGGGCGATGAAAGGAAAGTTGAGTTGTTGGACACCAAAGGCTTTGCATCGTTCCTAGCTCAAGGACCCGATATGGATCTAGAAGGCATGACAGTGCGAGAAGTTGAGAGTCACTTTAAAGCTTTCGAAAGTGCTAGCGAAATTTCTAAGGAGTTGCGCAATCTGTACAAAAATGAAATCAGCCGCGACACGGGCATAGTTCTTAGCGACGAGCAGATGGGGTCGGTTGACGACTTTATTTCTAAGTTAAATTTTGAAGATCCCAAGAGACTCGCTTCATTGAAGGAACAACTCGAGCTTTATGTGGAGCTTCCAAAGCGTATTGGCAAAAAAGAAAAAGAGCTCGCTGAACTTTGCGGCATGGAGACTCTCGAAACTGTCAGGAAAACTCAAGGGTGGAATCGCAAAGATATACCAGCTTTAGGTTGGTTCTTTAGGTCTGGCGAAGAGAATAAGGCAAGGAAAACAGTACGAGAAGAGATGGGGCTTAAGCTTGGTAACGTCAAAGATGCTATGGAGTTTATGAATTTGAGAGAAGAGTTGTTCCAAAATCTTGGTCCCGCTAAAGAGCTTGCTCAAATTGCTGGTAAGCGCGCTCGGGAAAGATTCGAAGCTATGTTTAACGCAGAAGGAAACCTCGAAGAGATGGAGAAAGCCCAAGCTTACTTCGACAAACTTGGCGGCAGTGGCGAGTTCGGCATGCAGTATATGGAGGAAGAAGACAGGGAAGTTGACCAAGAAGAACTCGATGAAGCCATTGATATGCGAATCGTTCGAGATATTGATGCTGCCCTAGACGCTATGACTCCGAGATCTTCAAAACCTCTTACTGCTTTAGAGTCAGTGCTTAAAAAGTTTGTTGACAAAGAGGCGGTTGGATCTAAGAAACGAGATACCGCTAAAAACTTTGTGCGCAATATCATCCGCGACAGGATGGGACGAGAGAGCGATAAGGCGAAAAAGATTTTACTTCAAGGATGGTTTATTAAGAACCGCTAATGTTTATGGATACAGCAATCGACACAAAGGAGATCGAAATGCTTCTGGAAGCGGAGAAGTGGGAGGAGGCTCGCACGCTCCTCGATAGCTACATGTCTCGCCCGCTGACCGACAAAGAGAAAGGGGAGATATACACTAACTTTGCAGAGGTTTACTTGCGAGTTCAAAACGATCTAAACAAGCGTTACGAAGAGGTCCTCGACGACGCAATCGCTACCGCCAAAGATATAAATCACGCCGAAGAAGATTTCAAAAAAAACCAAATTCGTAGAGATCTTTCCGCGTAAATTAATGGTAGAGTTTGCGTCTTAATTGTGGTAGTCTTACTGAACTAGTTTTTATTTATGGCAGTACCTAACCCCCTTAACACCAAAAAGAAGAAAGTTGGCCAGCCCGAAAAAGATACTCGTGGCCCCATTCGTCAGTTTTCGTCACAGATTATCGCTGTTGTTTTGATCTTCCTCATAATCGCTAGCATCTACTCTCTCATTGTTTCAAAGGGTAAAGATATTCAAGAGATTACGATTTCTCAGCTGGTTTTAGATATTAAAAAGACGGACGTTATTAAAATTACTGCCGAAGGAAACAATCTTACGGTTGACTACAAGGACGGCCAGCAGAAAACTTCCAAAAAAGAGGTTGACGCCTCGCTATCGGAGACACTCTCTAACCTCGGAGTAACTTCCGAAGAGGTTTCAAAAGTTGAGATTGACGTTAAAAATGAGTCTGGCTTTTTCTTCTGGTTTGTAAGCCTTCTCCCGATTCTTGCACCCGTTCTCTTCATAGTTCTTTTCATTTGGCTCTTATCTCGCCAGGTAAAAGGGCAGAGCATGCAGGCGTTTTCCTTCGGCCAGTCCAAGGCGCGAATAATTGATCCCGACGACTCTAGCCAGAAGGTTACCTTCAAAGATGTCGCTGGTTCCAAGGAAGCCAAAGAGGAGCTTAAAGAGATCGTGGATTTTTTGAGAAATCCTAAAAAGTTTCTTGATATTGGAGCGCGCATACCAAAGGGCGTGATTTTGATGGGCGCTCCGGGGACGGGGAAGACTTTGCTTGCAAGGGCTGTCGCGGGCGAAGCTAAGGTTCCGTTTTTGTACCTCTCTGGTTCGGAGTTTGTAGAAATGTTTGTTGGGGTGGGAGCGTCGCGTGTGCGTGACTTGTTTAAGATGGCTAAAAAAATCGCCCCTTCTATTATTTTCGTAGACGAAATTGATGCTGTGGGCCGACACAGGGGATCGGGTTATGGCGGCGGTAACGACGAACGCGAACAAACGCTCAACCAAATTCTTGTGGAGATGGATGGTTTTGAGCCAAACGAAAAAGTTATCATCATGGCGGCAACCAACCGCCCCGATGTTCTCGACCCAGCTTTACTTCGCCCGGGAAGGTTTGATAGGCGAGTGGTCCTGGAACTTCCTGATCGCAAAGAGCGCGAGGAGATACTTTTTATTCACAAAGCAAAGCGCCCACTTCACGATGATGTTGACCTTAAGGTTGTCGCAGAACGCACCCCCGGGTTTTCAGGCGCTGATCTGGCCAACCTCATGAACGAAGCCGCCATTCTTGCAGCTCGCGAGAATCGCAAGAGCGTTACCCAGTATGATCTCCTGCGGAGTATCGAGAAGGTGATGATGGGGCCGGAGCGCAAAAGCACTGTAATGAGCGACAAGGAGAAAAAGATCACGGCCTATCACGAAGGCGGTCATGCACTTGTCGCCTCGGTGCTCGAACATTCTGACCCCGTACACAAGGTTACAGTTATCCCACGCGGTAGAGCTGGCGGCTACACACTCAAACTTCCTTTGGAAGAAAGGCGCTATCAATTTAAGAATCAGTTTTTGGACGACATCGCCGTTTCTCTTGCCGGCTACGCCGCCGAGAAGCTTATCTTTGGTGATGTGACAACCGGAGGCTCAAACGACATTGCTGTTTCGACGGCCCTCGCGAGAAACATGGTCTCACGCTACGGCATGTCGGAGAGCATCGGCCCGGTCTCTTTCGACGAGGATCGTGTCCCAATGGGTGGCATGCCGACAATAGGTAAGCCTTACTCTGAAGAGGTCGCCGCCAAGCTCGACGTAGAAGTTGCCGAGATAATGAAGACTGCCGAAAAGCGTGCCAACGAAGCAATAGTAAAGTACAGAAAGGCGCTCGACTCGATTGCCGCGAAATTAATTGAAGTTGAAACACTCGAACGAGAAGATTTTGAAAAACTGCTTATCCTAAACGGCATTGAGCCAAAGCGAAAACAAGAAAAAGAAAAGGGCTTAGTGATTGCAGAATAGTCCCTAATTTTATATTCTTCATAACATGCGCGCGTAGCTCAGCCGGTAGAGCGTTCGTCTTATACACGAATGGTCGGGGGTTCGAGTCCCTCCGCGCGCACTTGACACTGAAACAATAGGGTGCTATAATAAACAGCAGAAATCAAGAGAGGTTAGAAAAGGCCTTATTTTAAGGGTTTTTCTAACCTCTCTTACTGGCAGAGGGGTTTTCTGGGCACAGGTATTGTGTTCCGGGAGAGAACAAGCCAGAGGAAGTAGCGCGAATGATTCGCGTTCTCGACTCGCTCACTCGTCGAAAGCTCTTCATGCTCGCTCTCACTCTCACTGTCGCCTTCACGGCGGCGGCATTCGCATCGTCGGCTTCGGCCGCTCCGGCAAAGAAGGCCACCGGCAACTCCACGCTCGTGTCGCCCGCACCGGCCGCGACCGACGTCGCGATCGAGGAGCCCGTTCCAATCGACCCCGACGGCTACCCGGAGCCCACCCAGTGCTACCAGGTGGAGTACTCGTGGTTCTGGAATGGGATCGTCTCGAAGTTCGTGGAGACCGTCACGAACCTCACGACTGGTGTCAGCGTGAGCTATCGGAATCTGAACGTCAGCCACTACGACGACGCGCGTGGCCACAAGCCCGAACGTGGTTCGGGCAGCTACGAGTACTGCGACTCGTGGTCCACCGATCCTCCCAAGGGCTAGCGCGCCCTCATCGCGCAAGGCCCAGACGACCCGCTTTCCAACGCTTAGCACACTTCGTGTGCCGAGCGACGGGGAGCGGGCCGTTTTTCTTATATAAGAAGTCCTAACTTCCTATATAAGGCATTATAGTTTGGGTGTGGTTGTAGAGTACCAGATGTCGTTGTGCCAGCGGAAGTCGGAGTCCATGCCGGCCCAAACCCAGAGCCTGTTTCTGAAAGTTACTGCCGCGTGGTCCTCTCGGCCTGCCCAGGGCAGATCTTCGGTCGTCTTTTCCCATGTTATACCGTCGGCAGTGAACCACTGCTCTTCCGACCCTACATCGGGAATCGTCTTCCATCCTCCGATGACCCACATCAAGCCTTTGTACAAAACTGCGGTATGCCCATGAAGCGGCCCCCAGGGAGCCGTGTCGGTAACTTTCTCCCAAACTTTGCCAGTGCTTGTACCGCTTGTCGTCCAAACATCAGCCGAGCCAACTCCTCCTAACTTTACGCCTCCTAAGACGTACATTTTGTCGTGGAAGACGATTGAGTCGTGATCATAGCGTGAGTCCCACGGAGCGCTTGGGGTAACGAGCGACCAGGCTTTACCGTCATCACTCACCCAAACATCGTTGTAGGTTTTTCGTTTATCGAAGTTTACACCCCCCATCATATAGAGCTTGCCTTCATAATCCTCCAGCACCTGCCCCTCACGTTCTTCCCACGGGATAGTGGCTACCCTCTGCCATGCTATGCCGTCGTCCGAGCTCCAGATTCCGTCTACATAGCCCTCGATCGGGCTCCAACCTCCCTGAAGCCAAAGCTTGTTTTTAAACTTAGCGATCGAGATAGAGCGCATGGGGGGCCAGGTATTAGTGTCGACAATTTTTTGCCAATGAAAGCCGTCCTCGCTCATCCAAGTGTCCTGATAGTGTGGCGCTTCCCAATAGTCCACAGCTCGGCCTTCGTGCACGGCGTTACCGTCTAGCCCTCCGTAATAAAACAATTTCCCCTTGAAAGCTATCACACCACCTGCATCACGGGCCCCGAATCTCTCGCTCTCACGTGGCACCTCTTGCCATATTAGTGATTTGGCGTCAAAGGGGGTTTGTTTAACTTCAACCAACTTAGCGTTGTCTTTGATTTTTGCTGTACCCGCAAAGTAAACTCCAACGGCAACTGCAATAAGCACGAGCGAAGTGATTACAAGGCGTTTTTTATCTACCATGCTGCATAAACTAGCACGTCGCGGGCGTTTTGTGCTAGCGGGTAACTTACTTGACCTTGACAGGTACAGTGCTATATTGAGGGTGCAACCATGAAGAAAACCTTAGTACTTGCGATTGCTATTTTGCTTGCTCTACCGCTCCTCGCTCAAGTTTATAACTTTGGGGACCGGGATAGGATTAAGGCGGACATTACTGAGATTATGCCCGGGGCGCCCACTGTTCAAATCGAACCGCGGGGTTTGCCGGCAGAGGTAAGCAAGTCAATTACGTTTAATGCCAACCTTTATAACTTGCCGAAGTGCTACGGCCTTAGGTGGGATTTTGGAGACGGTGACGTTTATTCTACTTATCCCACGTGCAGTGATTTGAATGCCCCTAAATTGCAAAATACTTCAATTGCCCATACATACAGAAACACGGGTACATATAGGGTGACGCTTACGGTTGACGGAGTAATGTCAAACACGCTTTCAATGAATGTAAGAAATATATCTGGCACTATGCTCGCGGTAACGAGCCCGAACGGAGGCGAGTTTTGGTTTATGGGCAGTGAGGAGGAAATTTCGTGGGTTGGCAATGGGAACTCTTTCGATATATTGCTCGTACCTCATCCTGCCGATATCGAGAAAACTGTTATAAAAAACTTTTTAGGCAGTAGTTTCGTATGGAGTGTGGGGCAAATTTTAGGCGATGAGGCAGTCCTGCCTGACGGATCGTACTATGTGAAAGTTTGCCTTGCGGGCGATAAACTTAATTGTGATACAAGTGATAATTATTTTGAAATTAAAACGGTAAAATAATATGAAAAAATTAGTGACATTTCTCTTTGCAGTCGCCTTGGTTCTCCCGCTTTCTCTCAACGCGGTAACCAATCAAGATGCGCAGATTGCTGAACTCATGGCCAAAATTACCGCTCTTCAACAGAAAATTGAGGCACTTCGGGCAGGGTCTTCGGCCAGTGATATGGCATTATCTAAAACCCCGCTTTCTGTTGCCACAGAAGCACTTACTAGGAACCTGGCGCGAGGGCAGTCTGATGCGCAAACGAACGGCGAAGTGACAAGATTGCAACGCGCGCTTTCACAAATTCCAGAAGCACGATTTGAAGCCACAAACGCGACTGGCTTTTACGGTCCTATTACAGAAGCGGCTGTCCGCAGAGTTCAGGAAGCCAAAGGAATTGTTTCTTCCGGTAGCGCAGAGACGACGGGGTACGGCGCAATTGGCCCACGAACCAGAGACTTCTTAAACCGTAAGGGAGGTTCTGTCCAAGTTCTCTACCCTAATGCAGAGATGTACCTTGATCTAGGGACCCAGGTTAATCTCCTGTGGTCAACTCCAGCAGGCGCTCCGGCCGATGTTTACATTGTAGATGCTGACTACTCCCAAAAAACTTACACCGTTGCAGAAAATGCCGCCTCCGGATTCTCGTGGATTGTTGGCCAAGTTTATACTTATGCGGGCATAAAAGTTGAGACAACTGGATCTTACTTCCTGAAAGTTTGTTTAACTGGCTCAACCAAATGTGATCTAAGCGATTCATACTTCAAGATAGTTACTGAAAGGGGTTAAAGAGGCCAGAAGCTTTTCACTCTTTAGGTACGGGAGCTTGACAGGTAATTAAATCGGTATAGCCTTAGTTTAAGAGGTCTCCAACAACTCGGAAGGTCCGGGTGAGTTAGGTGGCCTGTCTCAAGGAGTTCAAATGAAGAGGACACTGTTCGCGACTCTTGTCGCGACCGTCGTCGCCACGTTCGCAACCGCGGCCCCGCATCACGCGTCGTTCCCGCCCTCCTTGGGCGGTCACATCACCGACTGGGTGCTCAAGGCTCCGTCCGTCGATGGTTCCCAGATGATCACCCCGGTCACGTTCGGCAACGACTGCAACCTGACGGCGACGGTCACGCTGCCTGCGGACACCCTGCTTCCCAGGCTGGTCGGATGTCGGTTCTCGAACGACTGCGCTCTCGTCTGCGATTCGCCGGTCAACCTCGCACCGCTCATCGGAACTCCCGGCCTCAGCATGGAGATCCGCGAGCGACAGTGGGTGCCGGGGACATTCGGCCGGAGCTTCGGACTGCGCTGGGCTGATGGCTCGAGTCTGTTCGTTGTCACGTCGGAGGCTCTGCCTCCAGACGCCGACGGCATTCATACGCCGAGCGACAACGACACATGGTGGCATGGGTACGTGACCCTGGCAGATGATCCCTGCGTCTGGCACACCAGCCTCGGTGTCGTGGGCGCGGGTCTCGACGGTCGGCCTGACTCGTGTGGCTGCGGCCCAGGCTTCTGTACCTGTGGCTGGATGGAATGCACCATCGAGGTGAACGGCGACTCTCTCGGCGGGTCGCTCCAGCAGATGGGTGGGCTCGGCGGGCCATGAGGTACGTCGTTCCGTCCCTGGTCGCCCTTCTCGTGGCAACGGTGAGTGCGGCAGAGGTGCCGTGCACGCCCGATCCGCGGGAGGAGATCATCGCTCGCGAGGGTTCGGACGCGTTCATTCCGCCCCAGCTCGTGGCGGGGTCATCGGTCCGAGTCCGTCGTCCGCCCTCGTGGGTCGACGACACCTTTAGCTTCACCTTCCTGGTCGGTCTCGATGGTCGACCGGACATCATGGAGGTGGAGGTCCTCGAACCGGTGGGCTGTGCTCCGTACCGCTTCTGGGAGCTGCCGGACGACCTCCAGCAGTTCCTGATAGCGCTCGTGGCCCCGCTCCACTACCACCCGGCAACGCGTGCTGGCAGGCCGGTGGAGGCCAAGCTCGCCGCACCAATCCACTTCCCGATCTTCTACAAGACCGTCCCGTCATCGGGGCAGGTCGCACGGGCGCCGCCGTAGGTGCCCGAGTCCGAGTCAGCCTCGCGCCGTCGCATCCCTCCGGGAGCGGCGAGCGCGGGGCGGCCGGATGTTTTTTATAATTTTTAGTACTATGAAAACAAACAAAGGAATTGCGCCGATTGTAATTATTGCCATAATCGTAGTTGTTGCCGCTTTAGGTTATGGAGGGTATAAAGTCGCGACAAAAAGTGAAGTTGAAATAAATACAGGAGAGCTCAACGAAAGTGCCGAGATACAAGATGATGCTTCTCTCGATGCCGATGTTAGTGCGGATGCAGACGTAAGCGTGAGCGCAGACGCAGATGTAGCCTTAGGAACATCGGCCAATCTTTCATTCAAAACTGTTGGCGACGCGGTCGCGGCTCGCAAGAGTTTGAAATGCACCTTTGGCTTAACAGGGGATCTTATCTTTTACTTTTCAAGTGACGGTAAGATACGTCAGGAAACTTATACCAACGGAACGTTATTTACTGAAACTATTTACGCCGAGGGTAAAGTGCATTCCAGAATGACAGGTGTAGACAATCCAATGACTGCTGCTCAAGCACAAGTGATAACAAACATGATTCTTGGAGCATCACTCCAAATGTTTACCTGTGTCGAAACCCCTGCCATTGCCGCATCTTCGTTCATCCTGAAATAAAATAAAAGCCTAGTGTTGAGAACTCATTGAGTTCGAGAGGCTAGCGTGTTATTATTGCCACATGCAAACGATAACTACGAGTAAAAAAGAGTTGCGCCAAATAGTGAGAGAGAGCGTGCGTGATGTTTTAGACACGGAGTTAATGAAGCTTCGTTCGTTGGCGTTGCCTACGGTAAGCTCAAAAGAACAAAAAGAAATTGAAAAAAGTTTGCGTAAAGCAGATCGTTCTGCTAGCAAAAGAATTCGGCTTCTCGCATGAGCGCATGGGACGTTCTTCTATCAAAAGAGTCATTAAAATTTCTGCGTAAGAATCATCTTGGTTAGGAGGTTGTAACCGATGCTATCAAGCTGGCATTGCGGAAATTTTCAGGCGGGGATATAAACATTGATTTGAAAAAATTAAATCCTCCATTTGAAGGTTATTTCCGAATACGCCACGGTCGCATGAGAATTACTTTTGCAATTGATTTTGAAACCCATAAAGTGGATGTTGCCGAAACAAACTGGCGTGGCTCCAGCTATAAATAGATAGTAAAAATCTTCATTTCCTACTATCCCCACAAGGCCTTGAATTCCAGAGAGAGAGAGTACTATTTGGGGTGTGATGACCACCCCAATTGACGGTCAATAATATAGAATTATTTTTTACTCCAAATGCAGGATTCGTTTTGAGATAGCTGGCACCTCCTTGCGGAAATAGTTTTTTATCTCTTCCCATGTTGCTTGCGAGAATGATGACGGCATCAGTTCCTCTTCGGCGTCGTCAAAATACGTAAGACTTTTGATTATATGGTAGTAGTCGTGAGCCACTGTCGGATATTGCTTAGGCAGTTTTTCTATAACTGTCGCTAGAGGCAGGACATTTTTTGAGTACCAGTACAAATCAACGAAATCTCGTTTCTTACCACGTTGGCTGATTGCCACGATTTTCATTACCGCGATGTCATCCTTGTCGAGAATGGGAACCGATCCATAGCGAAGCATCTCTTTTGCCGGAATAAAGAAAGGGTATGCGATAAAACTGACTTTTGCTCCAAGAAGTTCGCCGTATATTGTATTCTCGCGCAACGTGTCCGTGCGCCACTCTGTGTCTCCAAAGTTATTCAGAACACTTTCTGGAGTAAAAATTTTTTCTGTTGTGAAAAAATCTAAGTCAACGGACTGCCGATGACCAACTTGCAAAGCAAGTGCGGTGCCACCAGCCAAGTACCATTTGCCGTGAGCGAGCCATGAAGCATCTCGCAAATGATCGAGACCTCGTTTTGTTTTTACTGGCAATATATCTGTGCGCCAGTTCATTATATTTGCAACATTAAATCCCAAAAAGATTTAGTTGAACCATGTAGAACCCTCGATTTTTCTGTAACTCGACGTATTAAATCATGATCATAATAGTCCCACAGCCACTTCACTTCTTTGTCGTTGCCGAAGTCGAGGATACGCTCAATCACGTACACGGCATTTTTGTCTGGATCAATCGTCTTTGGGTCAACATCCCAAAAAAGCGCTTGCCGGAACTCGATCTTCGGGGGTTTCTCGCCTGTTTTCATACCCGTATTATAACATATTTTGAGAAAGATTTCAGCATGTTTCCACTATCCACCCGCATCCCTTGCGCTCCGCAGAGAGAGAGTACTAT
>Ga0209541_10006383_pt1 | contig 20117 bp, 20 predicted proteins | sample RifCSPlowO2_01_FD_184027 | JGI IMG/M metagenome (GOLD analysis project Ga0209541, IMG submission 184027) | Groundwater microbial communities from Rifle, Colorado - Rifle CSP2_plank lowO2_0.1 (SPAdes) (version 2) | ecosystem: Environmental > Aquatic > Deep subsurface > Groundwater | place... | reverse complement strand
CAAAAGAGGATTCTGGGATAATCATTACAAAAATAGGGGACAAGGTGCAGATGGCGACGACGCCCAGCAATGCCAAGGTGATCCAGAAGTTCATCAAGGAGGAAACGGAGGGCGAGCTTACAAAAGTTTCGCTGGAAACGCTTACAATTATAGCGTACCGCGGTCCTGTGTCGCGCGCGGAAATCGAGCAGATTAGGGGAGTAAATTGCGCCATTATATTAAGGAATTTGCTTATCCGCGGGCTTATTGAAAGCAAGGAAGATAAAAAGAAAATGCAGACAATTTACAATATTTCTTTTGATTTTTTACGATTTTTGGGAATTTCCAACGCAAAAGAACTCCCAAACTTCGAGTCGCTTAACAGCGCTGAAAACCTACAAAAAATACTGAAAGAAAAAATGGAAAACGCATAACTTTTTCATATAATAAGAAAAGGTTTATTTCCATTATATTTTGAATTATGTTTGATTTTCTCACAAATATCATAATGTATAGTCTGCTTTTTTCTATGAATGTTTCCACAAACAGCGGGTACTATATGGATGCGATGCAAAAAAATTCCGATTCTCCCGCCATCATTAATCAAAATAGTCTCGGCATAGATATGAGCGCGCCATACGCGGTGGTCTTGGATAAAAAATCAAAGAAGATTTTATATGAAAAGAATAAAAATTTGCAGACTCCCATCGCGAGCGTGACAAAGCTCATGACCGCGCTTGTTTTTATTAATCACAATCCCGGCTGGAAAACAAAAATAAAAATCGAGTCGTCGGATTTTCACCCAGGAAATAATTTAATTCTGCGCGTGGGAGACGATGTAACCGTCAAGGATTTATTTTATCTTACGCTTATTCCTTCTTCCAATGAGGCGTCAATGGCGTTGGTTCGTTCCACGGGCATGAGCATTAATGAGTTTGTGCGGGAAATGAATAGTACGGCGCAAAAACTCGGGCTTGAGTATACGTATTTTATCGATCCGACAGGGCTTGAGCCGGCTAATATTTCAACCGCTTATGAAATATCTCTTTTAGCCGATCGAGCGTTCCAAGAAAAAGATATTATTAATGTGGTTCAAAAAAAAGAATATGAGTTTCAGGTTCTGAATACAAAGCGCAGGGTCATCGCAAAGAGCACCGATAAACTCCTTGATTCTTTTATAAACAGTAAGGAAAATAATTACGCGATAGTGGGCGCAAAAACGGGCTATATTGAGGAATCGTTGTATAATTTTGTCGCGGAAGTCAGGCGCGATAATCACAGCATTATTCTTGCAATATTTGGAAGCAAAACATCGGATGACCGATGGAATGAGGCCAAGGGCCTTTCCGAATGGGCATTTTCCAATTTTCGATGGAAGAACGAGTAGTATGCTATAATATACATATGAGATAGTTACAAAACTAACTTTATGCTCTCCCCCTCGTGAGGGGGAGTTGGAGGGGGTCATAGTAACCTTGATAATTATCTAACATTTCTAAGACCTCCCCTGCCCCTCCTCATGAGGAGGGGAACCTGAAAATTGGGTTTTGTAACCATCTCATATACATATAATCATATGAATTTAGATTCGTTAGCATTATTTTTTTCATCATTCCCTCCCGAGTTTGCTACATTTATCCTTGCTATGATTCCAGTTTTAGAGCTTCAGGCGTCTATTCCAATCGCTTTGGGGGCATACAAGCTTCCGCTTTTTTCCGCTTATTTTTTTTCAATTGCCGGAAATTTAGTGCCGGCATTTTTTTTATTGATGTTTTTAGATCCGGTGTCAAGGTATCTGATGGAGAGATCGAATTTTTTTAAGAAAATATTTGAATGGGTTTTTCAATATACACGCGGCAAGTTTTCGCAAAAATATATAAAATATGGGCAATGGGCGATATTTGCGTTTATCGCGATTCCCACTCCATTGAGCGGGGCGTGGTCAAGTTCGGTGGCGGCGTTCTTGTTTAATATTCCTTTTAAGCGCGCGTTTTTACTTATTGCCTTGGGCGAGATTATCGCAGGAGCGATTATTATCGGCATTGCCGAAGGGGCTTTTACGATGTTTCGTGTCTCATAAAAAATAAATTATATGTCAAAAATAATTATTGCAAACTGGAAAATGTATCTTTCGCACGAACAAGCGCTTTCGGTTTCAAAGGCATTAGTTGTCTTTTCGAAAAGAGTAAGCGCTGACAAAAAAATTGTCATATGCCCTTCATACATTTCCTTTAAGGATGTTGTTGATATTTTCAGGGACTCACGGGTAAGTATCGGTGCGCAGGATATTTTTTGGGAAGAGCGCGGCGCGTATACGGGAGAAATTTCGGCGCTTGATATAAAAATGCTTGGCGGCGAGTACGTTCTTTTGGGCCATTCAGAACGAAGGAAAAATTTTAACGAAACCAATAAAATGATTCATGACAAAACGCGCATTTGTCTTGAAAATGGGCTTATTCCAGTATTATGCATTGGAGAAGACTGGGAGCAGAAGAAGAATGGCCAGAGGGATTATGTGCTCATACAACAACTGAATGAAGTGCTTGAGGGAATATCAGTATCCGATAGTAATAAAATAATAATAGCGTATGAGCCGGTGTGGGCTATTAGCGCGGGCGGGGGAGTCCACGCAAGCCCCGAAGAGGTGAACTATGTCCAGAAAGTGATACGCCAAGTACTCTTGGATTTATACGATAATTTTATTATTAACGACGTTTTTAAGATTATTTATGGCGGAAGCGTTACCCCGGAAAATGTAAAAGAATATACGGATATTCAAAATATTTCCGGAGTATTGGTTGGAGGCGCGAGTGTTAACGCAGATACTTTTAATAAACTCATTGGCGCCACATGAAACACATTTGCAACCCCCCGAAAGCATTCGGAGGGTGTAAAGATATATTTTTCATTCCCCGAAAATTTTCGGGGGTGTTCATTGGAGGAGAATAAAATAAAAATAAAACCCTACTTATGGTATTTGACATTATCCCGTTTCTCACGATCATTATAAGCCTTATCATTATAATTTTTATTATTGGCAAAAAATTTCCCGAACTAAAAATTCTTGACGTAAGCACGATTTCGGAGGTTAAGGAATCTGTCATAAAGAAGAAAATTCTTGAAATGAAATGGAAAAGAGCCATAACCGAGTGGAGGGGCGCATTAAAAAAAATAGCAAAGCCCATTCTCGATGCTTTTTTTCATTTTTTTCGCGGTCTGTATAGAAAGGTGGTTCAACTTGAGAAAAAATATTCTCAAGAGTCCTTGGAGAAAAAAGAATCATCAATTGATTCCGAAGTAAGGATAGAAAAATATTTATTAGAGGCGAAGGATCATAAAAACCAAGGCAGGTTTTTGGAGGCCGAAGAGGCATACATCAAGGCGCTGGAAATTGAGGATAAGAATATTCTAGCATATCAAGGTCTTGGAGAATTATATTTAGAGAATAAAGATTATGCAAAAGCAAGGGAAACTTTTAGTTTTTTAACAAAACTCCTTTCGGTGCATAGGACAGATGACGATAATCATTTTTTGCATACGCTCTCCCAAGGTTACGCACAGCTAGGCGAAATTGAGCATAATTTCAATAATATAGAGAGTTCTGTAAAGTATTTTAAAAAAGCGCTTCAGCTTGAGCCTAACAATCCCCGTTATCTTGACTTATTGCTTAATTTAAGTATAATAGTAAAAGATAAAAAGCTAGCCCAAAGGACATTAAAACAGCTAAAAAAATCCAATCCTGAAAACAATAAAATCAAGGAATGGGAAGATGTTATCGGCACATTCTGAGGCATTGCAAAGATTTTTTGCCCCCACACCCTTAAAGCGTCTTTATCCGTAAAAAGAGCTTTAAAGATGTGGGGCAGTAGTTTTATTTACAGCTTTATTTCTTTGTTATTTTTGAGTCGTATTCAGCTTGCACGCGAGGCGGATCAGCCCGCTTCGCCGAATCGAGGCGAGCCTTGGGCTGAGAGGGTTACCTGCCAGCCAAGTTGCCGGGTGCCGTTGTAGCTCAGTTGGTAGAGCAACTCCATGGTAAGGAGTAGGTCGTCGGTTCAAATCCGACCAACGGCTCCATACCAAATTTTATATTCAATATCATTTTATGCCTGAATATGGCGAAGGAAGAGAATTCATAGAGAAAAGATACGAACTTCCTGAAGAAAATATTATAGAGCTTGATGAAAATTCTGATTTTTTAAAAAAACTTCCAGAGGCGTTAAGAAATTTACCATGGCCTTCCGAGCTTCAGGGAGCTGGACATACATTGACGAGCGAAAAGAAATTTAAAATTTGGTATCCGAAGGGAGATGTGCTATTATCAATGGCGGTCATTATCCATGAGTTAGGACATTTACGGCAAGGAGAGATTGATGAGTATTTGGATCCGGAGAGAAAAAGAGGGAGCATACTGGAAAATTATCAGACAAATTTAGCAAGGGAAAGAGATGCGAACGAGAGAGGATGGGAGAGAATAAAAAAATATTGCCCCGATATCATTCAAGAACTCGACACAAAGATTCAAGAAGCGCATGCGAGCGGCAAGCTTGAGAAAATAGAAAGTTTTGAAGATATTTATAATTATTTTATGAAGATAAGCGAGGCAATTAATATTATGTATAGCGAGTTTGGCATAAAGAAAGACGCTGAAATTCGGCAAGCATTATGCCAAGAGAATCCGGATATGAGCGAAGGAGATGTGGATGAACAAGTAAATGAAGAAGCGGGAAAATATGTTGCGGATAAAATAAAAGATGATCCCCTTTATGAGTTTTTTGAGAATATAGATGCCTTTCGGGTTGGTAAAAAAATAGATTCGTTGTCTGCGCGGACATTTATCAAAAGAGTTGGAGAAGGAATTGCGCAAGAAAAATATAAAAGATAAGGGTCGGTGGCAGAGCGGTCAAATGCACCTGACTGTAAATCAGGCGCCCTCCGGGCTACGGGGGTTCAAATCCCTCCCGACCCAAATATAACTATTTATCTTTGACAATTAACAATTGACAACGGTAAACTCCTGACTTCGATACATTATCAGTTGTTAATAGTCAATTGTGAATTGTTAATAGTTATTTCCGCCACCTTAGCTCAGCTGGCAGAGCAACAGTTTTGTAAACTGTGGGTCCTCGGTTCGAATCCGAGAGGTGGCTCCATTATGTATCTAAAAACTATTACCCAATAACCTGTAACCTAAAATATATGTCACAAGATACTCTTATAAAGCTTGAGTGTAGCGAATGCAAGCACGTGAATTATTATTCAAAAAAGAATAAGAAAATTCTTAAAGAAAGGCTTGAATTAAAAAAATTTTGCGAGCGCTGCAAGAAGCACACGACACACAAAGAAACAAAATAAATCGTGCGTACATTTGATTACGGTGTAGCGTTGAATCTGCGCGGCGAACTTTAATCCCGCGGGGCATAGTTTGGGCTCAATGCCCATCAGCCTCGGGCTGACAATAGTAGAACAACGGTCTCCCCGCCTACGCCGAGACTATAGGAGCGTGGTGTTAATGGTAGCACAGCGGTCTCCAACCCCCACTTTCTATAGGCCCATAGTTTCAATGGTAAAACGACGGTCTCCAAAACCGCAGTTCCCCGTTCGAATCGGGGTGGGCCTGAAGAAAGTGGGGGGCAAGTCGGGGCGCCCCCGAAGAAAGAACGGGATAGATATCGGAACTCTTATGCTCGTATGCGCAAATTCTTTCGGTGTCTAAAAGCGATACAAATTTAAAAAGGAGGTGAATATGAATTTTGTCATACATTGGTTTATCGCCACATTGGCAATCATAATATCGGCCTATCTTTTACCATGGACACAAATAGATAATTTTTTCGCGGCAGTGGTAGCTGCGCTTGTGCTCGGGCTCATTAACGCTTTTATAAAACCTTTTTTGATACTTTTTACTCTTCCCATAAATATTTTTACTTTGGGGCTTTTTACTTTGGTGATAAACGCTTCTCTTGTAATGCTTACGCAGGCAATTGTCCGAGGGTTTCATGTTGGCGGGTTTTGGCACGCTCTTTTTTTTAGCGTTGTTTTATCGATTATTAACTTTGCCTTAAGCAAAATTGAAAAAGAGCAACCATAAAGATATGAACACAGTTGATAGAAAAAAGGGAATATCCGGGATTGAATTTTTTGTAGTTTTCGGCATGATTTCAATAGTGGCGGCATTCATCCTCCTTTTGTCCAATCCGGCAAAGCGAATTATAGAAATACGCGACATGGAGAGGCTTAATGAGGTAAATGCTCTTGTGGACGCGATTTTAGAGTGCCAATTTGACAATAGTGGAAAGCTTCCCAGCGAGCTTGAAGAAACGCCCAGCGATGAATATTTGATGATTGGATCTAGGGTAGGAGATTGCGTTGGAAGCTGTTTTACCCGAGATGTTAAGGGCGCGTGTTTTGATATTGCGAAGATATCTTGCGGAGGCGCAAAAACACTTGTGCCAAACTATATTGCAAGCATACCCATTGATCCAAAGAGCGATACATGGAATGGCGAGATGACGGGATATTATATAGGTAAGACATTATTAGGGCAAATAAAAGTTGGGTCTTGCGGTTCAGAAATTGAGCCTATTGAAACGGCAAAAAAATATAAATAATCCGGTCTATGGCGGAAGAGAAAAAAAAGAAAATTGGCTTTTCTGAATATTTTTTTATTTCTTCGGTATTGATGATATCATTTTCTTCGTTTGCGATTTATGTATATAAAAAATTACACGGAGAGTCTATTGCCAATAATCAGAATATAGCCAATATCACAAATAAAGACGTGGATAGTGTCAATGAAAGCAAAGCAAACGATGCCATTTTTATTAACAGAAAAACCAATCTCATTTCCAATGTTTCCAGCTTTTCGGGAATGGCGCAATATTCAAGAAAATTTGAAGTATCAAAATTAAAAATTAGCGCGATCTTGCCGAATATTACAGACGAGTTTGGCTATTTTGCCTGGTTGTATGGCGTAGAACTTAATGAATATAAACATCTCGGCGCCTTCACTCGGGATATGTTTGGAAATTATTATTTGGAAACAGATCTTTTTGGCCCTGACTTGAGCTATGATCAAATTCTTGTAGCGCTTTCACCTCAAAAGGAAAAAATGAAGTTACGTACAATTATATTAAAGGGAAGCTTAAAGGATCTAATTGAGACCGGTGATTAAAGCCCATTGTTGATAATTTTCTAAAAATCTATTATCATAGAGGTACAACTCAACCAATCTAATAAAGGGACTTTTGTTCCTTAGTATTTTTTTGGTTATATTTATCAACATATGAGGCTATTTGACATACAAGCCCCATTTGAACCGCAAGGGGATCAACCAAGGGCTATTGAAAAGCTTTCTTTTGGGTTTGAAAAATATAAGGAACAGACGCTCTTGGGAGTTACTGGATCGGGCAAGACGTTTACCATGGCGAAGGTAATACAAAAATTGCAAAAGCCCGCCTTGGTTTTGTCGCATAATAAAACTTTGGCGGCGCAGCTGTATAACGAGCTTAAGGAATTTTTTCCCAACAACAAAGTCTGTTATTTTGTTTCGTATTACGACTATTATCAGCCGGAGAGTTATCTCCCCGCAAGCGACACCTATATTGAAAAAGACTCCATGATTAATGAAAAAATAGAACGAATGCGCATGGAGACGGCAACAGAGCTGTTAACGAGAAAGGATGTGATAATAGTGTCTTCGGTTTCTTGTATTTATGGCTTTGGCAAGCCCGCGGATTTTCAAGCGCAAAGCATAAAGATAATTAAAAATTCAAAATTAAAAAATCAAAATTTTTTTGGCCCGCAGGCGCTTGCTCGAAAGCTTATTGAGATGCAATATGAGCGAAACGATATAGAGCTGAGGCCCGGAAGATTTCGCGTGCGAGGGGATGTTGTGGATATTGTTCAGGGGTCGGGCACGTCGGTTATTCGGATATATTTTTCCGGAGATGATATTGAGAAGATATCAGAGCTTCATCCGGTTTCGGGAAAAACTACTCACGAACTTGATTCAGTTGTAATTTTTCCCGCAAAGGCGTTTGTCGTGCCCAAGGACAGGCAGGATAGCGCGATAAAAGAAATACAAAAAGAATTACACGAAAGGCTTAAAAGTCTCGGAACCGTTGAGTCGTACAGGCTTAAACAGCGCACAGCATATGATATTGAAATGATTGAACAGCTTGGATATTGCAAGGGCATTGAAAATTATTCGCGCCATTTTGATCAGAGAGCGCAAGGGAGCCACCCATTCACCCTGCTCGATTATTTTGAATATAATTTTAAAAAAGAATGGCTTATGTTTATCGATGAAAGCCATGTGGCGGTTCCGCAAGTTGGCGGCATGTACGAAGGCGATAAATCAAGGAAAAGAAATCTTATAGACTTTGGATTCCGCCTGCCAAGCGCGTATGACAATCGTCCGCTTATGTTTAAGGAGTTTGAAGGATATCTCAACCATGTCGTGTATGTGAGCGCGACGCCTGGCGAATATGAACTAAAAAATTCAGGCCAAATCGTCGAGCAGATAATACGTCCTACCGGTCTCATAGACCCTCCCATTATATTGCGCCCAATAGAAGGACAGGTGGATGATCTTATTTCAGAAGTGAAAAAAGTTATTGGGCTCGGGTATCGCACGCTTGTTACGACGCTCACCAAAAGGCTCTCCGAAGACCTTACGGCGTATCTTCGCGAGGCAGGCATAAAAGCCGAGTATCTGCATTCGGAAATAAATACTTTACAGAGAAATGAGATTTTAAAAAATTTAAGAATAGGCAAGTTTGATGTTTTGGTAGGCATTAATTTATTGCGCGAGGGGCTTGATCTGCCCGAGGTCGCCCTCGTTGCCATTCTTGATGCGGACAAAGAAGGATTTTTGCGAAACGCAAAGAGTTTGATTCAAACCATCGGTCGCGCGGCAAGAAATATTGATTCCAGGGTAATAATGTACGCGGACGTATTTACAAAATCCATGAAAGAAGCTGTAAACGAAACTAATAGAAGAAGAAAAATTCAAATAGCGTACAACATAAAACATAACATTACACCCTTAAGCATTATTAAGGCCATCAAAGATAAAGAAAATGCTTTAAGTCCGGATGATCCGAAGGCGTTGCAAAAAATTGAGCAAAAGATTATTGAGCTTGATTCTCAGATGAAAATCGCCGCGGAAGAGCTGAATTTTGAGCTTGCTATTGAATTGCGTTCCAAAATTCAGGCCATTAAACACAAGTTGAATACGGAAAATAAAAAAAAGTTATAATTTTTTAGATGTTTTTTACAATAAAAAAAGAGCCCCATTCAATTAAAACAAATGAATGGGGCCGATGTACGATGATAGATACTGCTAGACGAATCCAGATGGCCAGCGCATTCCGTGCACCTCGGGATCTTATATGCGCCTTTTTACAAAGAGAAATTTTCCCCAGTAGGATGATAGCGAGATGCCTTGTTTTGGGTGCGTGGCATCAACCCCTTTGGAAATTTAAATATGTTTTTAGAGAACCGTCATTATCACCTACAGTGTAAAAGGAGATAATGCGTCATTCGCCGAAAAGATACTTACGTTGTTTCCAAGACTTTTGCCGCGATCACATCACTCCTACTGGGCAGAACTAAAGCAGTACACCTAGCATTTTAACGCCTCCTTTGGGCATATGGTTTCGTTGTTTTTTCTGTAAAGGATCAATATTATGATGATAACATAACGCGATAATAATGTCAAGTATTTTTGTATGAGTAATCCATTTTTTAGCTCATTTTAAATAAAATGTTAATATCTGTCAACTGTCGGTCGACAGTTGACAAGAATAAAAATCAGGTACTATGAATAAGTAAAAAATTTACTAGAACCTATCTCAAAAATAATCTTTTCGCTTATTTTGTCATCCCCCTGAAAAGGGGGATCCAGAAAAAATAGCTAAAATTTGACAAAGCTGGATTCCTCCCGCGGCCGCGGGACGGGAATGACAGTAAAATTTATTTTTTTGAGATAGGTTCTACCGTATCATTCTATGTCTGAAAAATATATAAAAATTATTGGAGCGCGTGAGCATAACCTCAAGAATATTGATGCTAAAATTCCTATAGACAAGCTCACGGTTATTACCGGACTTTCGGGATCCGGCAAGTCTTCGCTGGCTTTTGATACGCTGTATGCCGAGGGGCAAAGGCGCTATGTTGAGAGCCTCTCCGCTTACGCGCGGCAATTTTTAGGAGTTATGAACAAACCGGATGTTGATAAGATACAGGGGCTCTCTCCTGCAATTTCCATTGAGCAAAAATCAGTTTCAAGAAATCCTCGTTCTACCGTGGGGACGGTTACGGAAATTTATGATTACCTCCGGCTCCTGTTCGCGCGAGTTGGAATAGCGCATTGTCCGAACTGCAAAAAAGCAATAACCGCGCAAAGCGCGGAAGAGATTGTAAAAAATATTTTTGCTCTAAGCGCGGGAACAAAGGTTCAAATCGCCGCTCCGGCAGTGCGAGGAAGAAAAGGGACGTTTGCGGATCTTCTGAAAGATTTTCACCGGAAAGGATTTATCCGCGCGAGAATTGATGGAAAATTTTATGAATTGGAAAACTGGGAAGATATAAAGCTTTCAAAACAGAATAAGCATACTATAGAGGTCATCATAGATCGTCTTGCAATAAAGCCGGGAGTATTGCCGCGTCTTACGGATGCCGTTGAAAACGCGCTCGCGCTTGCCGAAGGAATAGTTTTAGTAATCGCGGGAGATGGCAAGTCGCAGAAAGAAAAACTCTACTCCCAGCATAACGCGTGCGCGGAATGCGGAATTTCGTTTGAGGACATAGAGCCGCGAATGTTTTCCTTTAATTCTCCTTTTGGCGCGTGCGCTACCTGTCACGGGCTTGGAATATCGCAAAAATTTACGGAAGATCTTTTGGTTCCAAATCCTGAACTCTCTATCATGGAAGGCGCGATAAAAGTTTGGCAAAACCATCTTGACAGCTGGAGGAAATACCAGTTGGAGAGCATTGCTAAACATTATAAAGTGGATTTTTGGACGCCTTGGAAAAGAATGCCAGAAAAAGTCAAAAACGTCATTCTCTATGGAAGCGAAGAGCCCATAGAATTCCACTGGGAGTCGCAGACCAAAGACGCGCAGTATGAATACAAAAAAGAATTTGAAGGAGTTATTCCCCAGCTTGAACGCCTCTATCATCAGACCGAGTCAAATTACAGGAGGCAGGAAATAGAAAAATTCATGCGCATCGGAAGATGCGAAGACTGCAAGGGAAAAAGGCTTAAGCCGGAAATTTTGGGAGTCACTGTTGGAGAGAAAAATATTTGGGAGGTATGCGAATTTTCCATTTTTTCGCTAATAGGATTTATTGATACGCTCAGGCTTTCAAAAAAGCACGCGATTATCGCGCAGGGAGTTCTCAAAGAGATAAAAAATCGCCTGAATTTTTTAATGGATGTTGGCCTTGATTATCTTACTCTTTCGCGCGAGGCGGGCACGCTCTCCGGAGGCGAGGCGCAAAGAATACGGCTTGCCACGCAGATTGGATCAGAGCTTCGAGGAGTGTTATATATTCTTGACGAGCCGTCTATAGGCTTGCATCAGAGAGATAACGAGAAGCTCATAGCTACGCTTAAAAAACTCCGCGATCTTGGCAATACGGTTGTTGTAGTTGAGCATGACGAGGAAACCATAATGTCGGCGGATTACGTCTTGGATCTCGGACCGGGCGCGGGAGTGCATGGGGGCGAGCTTGTGTTTGAGGGCACGCCAAAAGAGCTGGAAAAGTCAAAAAAATCTTTGACAGGGCTTTATATTTCCAAGACACTCAAGATAGAAACGCCAAAAAGCAGGAGAAAGGCGTTTAAGTATTTGGAAATACTTGGCGCGCAGGAGCATAATCTTAAAAATATAGACGTAAAAATTCCGCTTGGAACACTCGCGTGCATAACAGGGGTCTCGGGATCGGGAAAAAGCACTTTGATTTACGATATTCTCTATAAAGGCCTCCATAAAATTTTTTGGGCAACAGCCGATATTCCCGGAAAGCACAAAGCGCTTCGAGGATACGGCGAGCTTGAGCAGGTTCTGATGGTAGACCAATCTCCCATTGGCAGGACTCCGCGCTCAAATCCGGCAACGTATATTGGTGTATTTACGCATGTCAGGGATTTGTTCGCATTAACAAAGGACGCTAAAATGAGAGGGTACAAGGTGGGAAGGTTCAGCTTTAACGTGCCCGGCGGAAGATGCGAAGAATGCGAGGGAGACGGAGTGAAAAAAATTGAAATGCATTTTCTTCCCGACATTTATATCCAGTGCGAGCGATGCAAGGGAACGCGTTTCAATGAAGAAACGCTTACGATAGAGTTTAAGGGGAAAAATATTTCCGAGGTGCTAAATATGACAGTAGAAGAGGCTCTTGATTTTTTCAAAAATATTCCAAGCATAAAAAATAAGCTCCAGACGCTGTATGACGTCGGGTTGGGGTATATTGCGCTTGGCCAGAGCTCCACGACGCTCTCTGGCGGAGAAGCACAGAGGATAAAGCTCACTTCAGAGCTCGCGCGAAGAGGCTCAAAGAGCCTGTATATTCTTGATGAGCCCACTACCGGCCTGCATTTTGAAGACGTGAAAAAGCTTTTGTCCGTGCTTAACAGATTAGTTGAAAAAGGAAATTCCGTTATCGTGATTGAACATAATCTTGATGTTGTAAAATCCGCTGACTGGATTATTGACTTAGGCCCGCAAGGAGGAGACAAGGGAGGCAGGATAATCGCCCAGGGGACGCCGGAGCGAATAGCGCGGTCAAGCAGATGGTCGCATACTGGAAAATATTTGAAAAAAGTTTTATGACGCGTACGCATTGCCCCATTGAGGATAATAAAAAAAGGGCCAAAAATAATTTTGACCCTATGGATAATTTCTTTGGTATGCGTTAAGAAATTTCCGTTGTTCCGAGACGATTATACTTAAGCCCGCATTTTTTGCAGACATTATTGTCGCCGATGATGCCATAGCATTTCCCGCAAATTTTTCCGCTCTGCACATGATATATTTCTCTTTTTTGCGGCAAAAGATCGAGTATTTTGTATGGATTAAATAATTCCATGGGGATAAGGAGGGTACATTTGCACATCGGACATTTTTCCGGAGAATTTTTTTTGAGATTCATGCCGCAGTTTTGGCATTTTCCCTTGCGAATGTACGCCCGTTTTAGGGGCCTTTTTCCAAGCATAGATACCTCGCGCAAAGAACAAGAGTTATAAAGAACACATTATCAGTATATATAAAATAAAGATTATGTCAAAGGCCTATATTGTTAAGAATATGCCCCATGCATGCGGATGCTACCTTTTCAAAGATGAAAAAGGAGAGATTATTTATGTTGGAAAGGCAAAAGATCTTCAAAGACGCGCGAGCTCGTATTTTAAAGAAATGCACCAATATAAAAAAACGCGCGAGCTCGTAAAGCATATTTATGAAGCGGATTATATTATTACCAACAACGAAATAGAAGCCTTGCTTTTGGAGGCGCGGCTTATAAAAGAACGCCAGCCAAAATATAACATATCGCTTAAAGATGATAAAAGCTACGCGTACATCAAGGTTACACAAGAGGAATTTCCGCGATTTGTTACTGCCAGAACCGCCGACATAAAAAAAGGAGATACCATTTACGGGCCGTATGTTTCCGGAGAAGCTCGCAGGGAATTTTTAAGGCTTATTAACAGGATGTTCAAGCTCCGCGTATGTAAAAAGCTCCCGAAACGCGCGTGCCTCTTGTATCACATCGGCCAGTGCAGCGCGCCGTGTATAGAAAAAATTTCAAAATTAGAATATCTCCAGAACGTAAAAAATGCCGAGATGCTTCTTCGCGGAGACAATAAAGAGCTTATCGCAATATTAGGAGAAGAAATGAAGAAATATTCAGAGAACGAGGAATACGAGCTGGCTAAGACTCGGCGCGATCAGATATCCGCGCTGACATATCTTGCGCAAAAAGAAGTCGTGCACCTGCGAAAGCAATATAATCAAGATGTTGTTAATTATGTTATTGACGATCGAAAAATGCTTATTCAGATTTTTAACATCCACAAGGGAGTTATTTCTAACCGAAAGGATTTTATACTTGAAGAAAAAGATATATTAAAAAAATCAGACGAAATTTTTTCACAATTCCTCTCTCAGTATTATTATTCCAGCGATATCCCCCAAGAGATAATAATCCCAAAAAAAATCGCAGATCAAGAAATATTTGAAGGATTTTTAGAAAAACTCGCGGGGCATAAGGTGGTTATTGCCATTCCAAACAAAGGAGATAAGAAAAAGCTTCTTGATCTTTTGCGCCAAAATATTATTTCGAAAAACGAGCTTGGCGATATGGGCCTGCATACATTAAAGGAGGCGCTTAATCTTGCGGCATACCCCCGAGTTATTGAATGTTTTGATATTTCAAACCTCGGCAATACATTTCTAGTAGCCTCAATGGTTCGGTTTCGCGAAGGCAAGCCGGACAAAAGCAACTATCGAAAATTTAAAATAAAAACTGTGCAGGGGCAATCTGATTTTGACTCGATGAAAGAGGTGGTGTATCGCCGGTATTACAGGCTAAAGATGGAAAGTTTCGAAATGCCGAATCTTATCGTTATTGACGGCGGAAGGCCGCAGCTAACGGCCGCACTGGCATCGCTTAATGAACTTGGGCTTTCTATTCCTCTTATAGCTCTTGCGAAAAAAGAAGAAGAAATTTATATGACAGACCAGATGCATCCTCTTAAACTGCAAAAAAATAATCCCGCCCTTCACGCGCTTCAAAGAATACGGAACGAGGCTCACAGGTTTGCAAATAAATATCACAGGTTTTTGAGAAGCAAAAAATTTTCTACTCAATAAAAAAATATTTTTTATAAAAAATAAAAATTATATAAATTCTCAAACGCCATCTCGTCATTTTAGACGATCGTCAATTTTGACGAGATGATATTTTTTTATTAGAATATATTCATATGAAAGAAAGATTAACCGACAAACTCCTTCTGTTTATTTCGCGCCTAATTGACTTGAATATAAAGTTTAGAAATTGGCAGGAAGCTTTATTACTTTTAGATAATCCCCAACTAGGCTATCATCGACGCTGGGTGATACGATACCTTAAAGATAAAAAGAAAAGACAGCAAATCTACGCAGCTTTGAATAATTTGAACCGCAGAGGATATTTGCAAAAAAAAGTTTTCCATAAATCCGTGGGTTATTCTTTAACTTTAAAAGGAGAGCTTAAGGTATTAGACGCTCAAGTTCGGCTAGAAAAGAAGAAAAAATTATTTTCCGGTGATTGGATACTTGTTTTTTATGATATTCCCGAAACTATGCGTCGCACAAGAAATATTTTTCGTTCCAAGCTTATTATTTTAGGCTTTGAACAATTGCAAAAGAGCGTTTGGGCATGTCCTTTTGAAGTCAATGATCATCTTTCCAAAATTATTAATGAGCTTGGTCTAGATAAGTACGTAAAACCATTAATCGTAAAAAAGATGATCAACTAAATCTCGTCATTTTAGACGATCGTCTAAAATGACGAGATGAATAATGAGTTGAATTTTTTTTTATTTTATGTTATTTTAAAAGCATTATGTTATATATTGTAGCAACGCCGATAGGCAATTTATCAGATATTACTTTGCGTGCTTTAGAAATTTTGAAATCCGTTGATCTTATCGCGTGCGAGGATACAAGACACACGAAGATACTTTTGAATTATTATAAAATTGAAAAGCCGACTATAAGCTATCACGAACACTCAAAAGTTCAGAAAATTGATTATCTTGTAGATGAACTGAAAAAAGGAAAAAATATCGCCCTTGTCTCTGATGCCGGCACGCCGGGGATCTCTGATCCGGGCAACAAGTTTGTTGAGGCGGCGATGAAAGAAGGAATTCAAGTGATTCCAATCCCCGGACCAAGCGCTGTTATTTCTGCGCTTTCTATCTCGGGATTTCCAAGCGATTCATTTATTTTTTATGGATTTATGCCCCATAAAAAAGGCAAACAGACACTGATCAAAAAAATAGCACAAAGCGATATCACCTCGGTTTTTTACGAGTCAACCCACAGAATAATAAAAACGCTTGAGATGATGAAAGAAATTATCGGCAATGAGAGGGAAATAGTGGTGGCGCGCGAGCTGACAAAAAAATTTGAAACTATTTATCGTGGGACGATTCTTGGTGTGCTAGAAGGGTTATCGCAAGATAAAATTTTGGGCGAGTTTGTGGTTATTGTTAGGGGAAAGTAAAAAGTAAAGAGTAATCAGCATATACGATAATGAAAAAATTTTACATCACAACATCTATCCCATACGTTAATGCCAACCCGCACATCGGCCATGCCTTGGAATTTGTACAGGCGGATGTTTTGGCAAGATATCATCGTGCGAAAAAAGAAGATGTGTTTTTTTTAACAGGAGCGGATGAGAATAGCTTAAAAAACGTCCAAGCCGCTGAAGAGCAAGGGATTTCCACGCGCGAGCTTGTTGATGCGAACACCTCAAAATTTATAGAATTAACCCGTGCATTGAATATTTCTAATGACGAGTTTATACGCACCGTTGAAGAGCGCCATTTTTTGGGCGCGCAAAAGCTTTGGAGCTTGTGCAAGAAAGAAGATATATATAAAAAGAAATATAAAGGGCTTTACTGCGTAGGATGCGAGCAGTTTTATACTCAAAAAGAATTGGTTGACGGCAAATGTCCCGAACATAGCAACTCACTTGAGGAAGTTGAGGAAGAAAATTATTTTTTCAAACTTTCCAATTATCAAAAAGAGCTTGAGAAAATTATTTCTTCAAATGAATACGAAATTGTTCCGGAAACGAAAAAAAATGAAGTTGTAAGTTTTATAAAAATGGGGCTTGAGGATTTTAGTATTTCTCGTTCAAAAAAGCGCGCGAAAGATTGGGGAGTGCCGGTGCCGGGCGATTCCCAACAGATTATGTATGTGTGGTTTGACGCACTGGCCAATTATCTCACCGCGCTTGACTTTGGCGGTGATGAAAAAAAATTTAAGAAGTATTGGCCTGCCGATATTCATGTTGTGGGTAAAGGTATTATTAGATTTCATGCGGTGTATTGGACTGCCATGCTTTTATCCGCGGGAATTAAGCTTCCGAAAAAACTTTTTGTCCATGGTTACATCACTATTGACGGAGCCAAGATGTCAAAATCTTTAGGCAATGTGATTGATCCCAATGAATTTGCGAAAAAATACGGCACTGATCCGGTACGATATTATCTTTTGCGCTATATTCATCCCGTGCAAGACAGCGATTTTAGCATCAAGAAATTTGAAGACGCGTATACCGCGGACTTGGCAAATGGCTTGGGCAATTTAGTGAGCAGAGTTGCCGGATTGATTGAGCAAAACAACATAACTATAAAACAAAAAATCAATAAAACAAAAAATCAAGACCTCCACATAGTCTCCCCCTCAAGAGGGGGAGAAGACAGAGGGGGTCGTAGTAAAGAAATTGAGAAATATCTCAATAAATTTCAATTTGATCAGGCGCTGAAGTTTATTTGGGAAAAAATTACCGAGCTTGATGTCTATGTTTCACACAATGAGCCATGGGCGCTTGCAAAGCAAGGGAAAATAAAAGAGTTTACAGAAGTTTTAGAAAAATCAGCCCATGGGATTTTTGAAGTCGCTAAGTTGTTAGAAGTATTTTTACCCGAAACATCCAAAAATATCCAAAAAATATTTTTGCAGGAAAAGATAAAAAAAGGTGCCCCGCTGTTTCCAAAAATTAATTAAAATGTCTAGAACCTATCTTAAAAATATTGCTTTTCTCTAATTTGTCATCCTCGACCCTGATCGAGGATCCAGAAAGTCAGCTTATTCTAGTGAGACTGGATTCCGATGGAGTTTATCCTCATGAGAATGGGGACAAGAATGACTGTTGAATTATTTTTTGAAATAGGCTTTACTTACTACCCACCACAAACTATTCACTACGATATATGTTTCTCTCCATCCTTGATCTTATCTTGCTTGTTATTATGTGCCTGTTCGTTGCGTTTGGTTTTTTTGTGGGGCTCATAGAGGCATTAGGCTCAATTGTCGGGCTTTTTTTTGGGGTGTGGCTTGGGGGAATATTTTATAAAGATGTCGGAGACGGCATTGCGAAATATATTTTTAACCAGCAAAATTTGGCTTATGTCGTATCTTTTGTTGTAATCTATGCCGTAGTGACAAAGCTTGTTGGATTTCTTTTTTATATTATAAGCAAGGTATATAAGCTTTTCACCTTAATTCCATTTTTAAAAACAGTAAACAGAGTCGCCGGCGCTATCTTGGGGCTTGTTGAGTCCGCCTTAATTTTGGGCGTGACGCTCATATTTCTCTCGCAATTTCCTTTTTCTTCATGGCTCACGAACCAGTTGTCGCACTCGCAAATAGCGCTTTGGCTTATGGCGATTGCCAAAGTGCTGACGCCATTGTTGCCTAAAATACTTTTTATAGTTAAGCCAAACTTATAATTTTGTAAATTATAGCTTCATTGTCTCATGGTTTCATGGTTCCCAATAAAACAATGAAACAATGAAACAATGTAACAATGAAAGTATGCTTTTCGATTCACATTCTCATCTTAATTTTGAAGCATTCAAAGACGACTGGAAAGAAGTCATTTTGGATTGCGAAAAAAATAATATTTGGATGGTGAATATCGGATCGCAGTACGAAACAAGCAAGCGCGGAGTTGAAATTGCGCAAGATTATAAACACGCGTTTTCCGCCGTAGGGCTTCACCCCACGCACGCGCATGAAAAAGAGCATGAGTTTGACTACAAAAAATATTCCGAATTAGCGCAATCATCAAAAAAAGTTGTCGCAATAGGGGAGACGGGAATTGATTTTTACCATTCAACAAAGCATTTTGAAATGCAAAAAAAAGTTTTCTTGCAGCATATTCGGCTGGCAAAAGAGCTTGACTTGGCATTGGTTATTCACGGAAGAAATTCTAAGGACGGTAAAGTTAATTGTTATGAAGAGATTTTTAAGATAGTAAAAAAAGAAAATGTGAAACGCGCGGTCGTCCATTGCTTTATTGGCAACCAAGACGACGCAAAAAAATTTTTTGAGCTCGGATACTATATTGGTATTACGGGAATTGTTACATTCAAGAACGCACAAGATTTACAAGCCATTGCAAAAGATGTAATTCCGCTTCAGCAGTTGCTTATTGAAACCGATTGCCCCTATCTCGCGCCCGAGCCGTACCGAGGAAAGCGCAATCAGCCGCAGTACGTGGAATATGTAGCGCGAAAAATCGCGGAGCTTAAAGGAAAAACTTTTGAGGAAGTTGCAAAAATTACATTTGAAAATGCAAAGGAATTATTTGCTATACGCGATGTATAAATTCGGAATAACGGGAAAGAATAAATCTCGTCAAAATTGACGATCGTCTAAAATGACGAGATGTTAAATATAAGTTCTATAATGACTTAAAATAAAAAACCGTCCCTTGACTATGCTTGGGACGGTTTTTGTTCAGCGCAGAATTTCTCTGTACTAGAGAATTTTTTCTGCGATGAACTCATGGACATCCAGCTCCTGAAGGTAGCGAGCGCAGCGCTCGTCCTCCTCTGGAACCGTTGTGCCGCAAGAGCACAAGGTTGTTGACACCATGCGGTGCCTTTCCTTGAGCGTCTTGAGACTTGACTGGACATCGGGGTCCATGTTGGCAACGCCAGCATTTAAAAGAACCGCCATAGCAGATCCTTCCTTAGAAAAGAGGGGGAAAAGGAAGAAAAACTATGTAAATACTATATCATATTTTATATTTTTTGTCAAGTTTTCGTAAGATTTTAGTTGTGTATAAGATTTAATTATTCATAGCATATATTTTAAAATAATGTTATAATAAAGAAAGTAAAATTAAAAAATATTAGAGAAGATGAAAAATAAAAATCCAATAAAATTTTATAAAAAAATTATTTTTATTCTGCGTGGTATTATTTTATTATCCGCGGTTTTTTTTATTTTTTCATTTAATACTTTAATCGTATATGCCACTCATATCACTCCATCAAATATGGTGGCGTGGTGGCCCATGTGGCAAGATGGAGTAACTGCGCGATACAACGATGAAAGCGG
>Ga0209541_10006381_pt1 | contig 20123 bp, 8 predicted proteins | sample RifCSPlowO2_01_FD_184027 | JGI IMG/M metagenome (GOLD analysis project Ga0209541, IMG submission 184027) | Groundwater microbial communities from Rifle, Colorado - Rifle CSP2_plank lowO2_0.1 (SPAdes) (version 2) | ecosystem: Environmental > Aquatic > Deep subsurface > Groundwater | place: Rifle... | reverse complement strand
AAAATCATAAGCGATTATGTCAAAAACCAAGGTCGAAGTTACAAACAGATACATCGAGGGACTCTATTATTATTTCAAGGTCTCGAGTAGAGACATACCTCGCAGCTCTGCTGCGGGGTAGTTGATTAGATTTAACTATGGGTGAGCTGGAAAAAGATATAAAAGTTGAGTTAAAGAGAAAAAGGATAAAGAAAGCTATTCTCTACAGTATTGCCGCGGCCGGATTCTTGAGCGTCGCCCTGCTTGCGCCAAACGCACTCCAAATGCTTTCGATGTTTGATCAAAGAAAAAAGAAAAATGGAAGAACCTATAACTTAAAGCAAACGTTAGACAGGCTTCTTTATAATGAGTTGGTGGTTTTTGAAGATACCCCAAAAGGAAAGTTTTTAAAATTGACAAAGAAAGGGGAGAGGGAAGCGCGATATCTAGAAGTGGCTGATCGAGTTTTGCAAAAGCCCAAAAAATGGGATAAAAAATGGCGGGTGATTATTTTTGATGTTAACGAATCTAAACGAACTGCCAGAAATAAATTGCGCCGCACCCTCTCGAATATGGGTTTCGTAAAATTGCAAAAAAGCGTTTGGGTATATCCTTATGATTGCGAAGACTTGGTAACCTTGCTTAAACTGGATTTAAAAATGGGTAGGGATGTTACTTATATGATTGTGGACAGAATCGAAAATGATAAGTTGTTGCGAAAATATTATGGTTTAGCTGATGCCTCAAAATAGTCTGCAATTTTTTTAAAAATTGAAAACATATTGCCTGAGTATGTGGTAAGGGGGAGCAAGTTTCTAGTTTCTTATAAATAAAAAATTTAGTATGCTGATGTGTCGGCAGATGCCAAGTTCTCACATATTTGCATGACGACAATGATAGTAAAAACAAAATCGCTAGGTTTTGTTTTTTGTTGAACGATATTACAGATGGAAAGCATATCACCAAACTTGACCGATCGGCCAGGTTTGGTGATATGTGAAGTTCATGTGGTGCCGGAAAAATAAAAATAACTATAATAAAAAAAAGCTAATTGATAACAATAACAATAAATTACGATAACGGATAACACTGAAAATAAATTATGATAATCGATACCACTAAGGACAAATAATGATAATTGATAACGATAACGATAACGATAAAAATGATAATCTAAAATTACAACGACAAAAAAATCAATAGTGCTTTCCAAAAATGGCGGCAATCAAGCAACTGATATTTGGATGGTTTGAATTAAAAAATATTTGCATAAAAAAATCAGCCGCAAGAGCGACTGATTACCAAGTGACCCAGGCAATGGCCATTGCTATAAAAAGACAGCCGATTGAGTACCAGAGGGGGTGCTTGTTTTTGGGGATGATGCCAAAGAGAACGACCCCGATCAAACAAAAAGAAAAGGCCAGTCCGAGACCTAAAATTCTGACGAAAATCATACTAAATACAGTCTAATACACATATAAGCATTCGTCAAAAATAAACAATAGCCTTTAAGCCTGCTGCTTTTTTAGTGCAAATCATTCAAATATTTAATGTAGTTATAATTTTGCAAACAAAGGTAAAAGGTTGCGATTCCAAATCTATCTGTTAAAAAGTCAAGAAAAGCTGTCACTGCGACAGTTAGACCATATTCTCGATTCCGAGACGAGAAACCTTTTAAATAAAACATATCCTATCTCGGTTCAATCATATTTTGAGGCAACAGAGTGCATTTTGTCCAAATCAAACTCATACGCGTGGCAATGAGGCAACGTGAAGTTGCAATGGAATCGTCAATCGGCAGGCTCGATTTTTTTCGCACTAAGTGATTCAAGTAGCTATGTTGATCACAAATGATTTGAAAAAAACTTCGTAATTAAAATGAGTCTTGTCAAATTTATAGAGTTGTCCACAGTCTTCTCGGTACTCCGAGAAAGGCTTACGCAGTATAATGTTGTCATAGAATTCTCGTTCGTCAGTAAGGAAAATAAATGAAAGGCGACGTAATTGAAATAGCAGGTAAAAAATATGTTTCTACTAAAAAGGCGTCATCACTGACCTGTTATAGTCATGACTACGTTGGCCAACTTTGTCGACAAAAAAAGGTAACTGCAGAGAGAGTGGGGGGAGCCTGGTTTGTAGAAGAGCAATCCATACTTGATTACGAGAAGGCTGAAAAGTACCAAGCTTTAAAAAAAAGTTTCGCTCCGAAAACTGTCGTTAGTGAAGAAAAAATTGCCGAGAAACCTTTACAGATAGAGCTTGTTTTGGTACCTTCGCCACAGACTGAAGTTTTACCGGTCGAGGAAATCAAGGAGGTGCCAAGTCCGTCGACAGCTTCTAGTGAAAGGCAAGCTATTGATTTTGCTGATTTAGGAAAACGGACGGCAATATATGCTGGCCGCGCATTTCATAAATTCGGCGGTTTTTGGAAGAAGATAAGCGTTGGGCTTGTCGAGCAGACAGGGTTTATGAAAATGTTTTCTGTTCCGGCCGTACCGAAATGGTCGTCTGTTGTTTTGGTCTCGGGCTTAATCGTTGTGTCGTCAGTGTTTATATTTTCGTCTTCCGCCTCTTTTGGAGCTCGTGCGAGTTTCGTAAATGCATTTAAAAATGGCGGAGTAAAAATTGCGGATAGTTTTTGGTTTTTGGATAAAATTACTAATGATAGTTTTAATGCCAATGTTTCCGGTATTAATAATTTATTTGTTTCCGCAGGCAAAGGTTTCTTATCTACGTCGCGCACTTTTTTTCTTTCCATGCAGGGTGTGCGTTGGTCGTCGATTTCTTTAAATCAGATTGCACGTGAATTTAAGAGCACAGAAAGTTTTGCATATGCAAAATCCGAAGTTAACAAAAAGACAGAGAGCGGAAATAAAAATTATTTCGCAGGCAAAATAATTTCCGACGCGTCAGAGTTGCTTACCGGCACATATTTTGGTGTCGGCAAAATTATTGTTGGTGTAACGGAGAGCGGCGCTTTATTAGCGAAAAATATTTATAGTTATATCGGTTCCGGAATTGTGACTCTTTCCTGCGGCTTGGCGGATAGCATAACGCAGAATATTTATTCTCTAAAAAATGGAATGGATAATGAGAGCCGGATAATAGGGAGCGGCATGACAGCATTCGTTAAATTTGGCGGACATAGTCTGGATCAGGTTGCATTTTTTTCTTCTGATGTGAGGAAGACGGTTGATATTACTGATATTAGTTGGCAATTGGAATCAAAGAGAGGATTGATGGCGGTGAGGCAAGGGGTGAAAAGAGCGATTGCGGACTTTCATATTTCTGCCAATGCGCTCGATTTGCATTCGACGGCGGTCGTACGAGGATTTACCTTCTTAACGAATGTGGCTTTTGGAGGGTTTAAATTTGGCACTAATTCTCTGGCGTTTTCATTCAACCGTGCGGTCAATCAGACTTTAGGCGCGTTTAATAATTCTACTAACAATGTTTTTGCCGTTGTCGGTGGTTCTGCCAACTTTTTGTTAAATGACGGGACAGGTATCGTGGCGAGGCTTGGTTCTGGCGGAGGGCGTGATTTTGGTGATCAAAAACCAAAAACCGAAACAGCAAATTCGGCGTTTAAATATTTCGATTCGGGAGAGATATCGGCGGCGGTCATCGACGGCTTTAACGGTTTTGTAAAAAATTCTTCCGGAATAGTTTATCGCGCTCTTGCCTATTTCTTGACTCCGAAACAGCAGATCATAGTCGTGACAGGGCAAAGCGATTCAAAGCCCGATGTTGTCGCACAAATTTCTGCAGATGATAAAAAAGAAAAGCCTGCCTCCTCGGGAGAAGAGGGAAGTCGGCAGGCCATCATCGTCACCAATCCGACTCAAATAATAGAGAGGACGACTTTGCGCGAAATTTCCGGCATATCCGAAAGTTTTGTTGATCAAAAACTTTCCGAGCTTGAATTAAAGTTGCGCTCCGCGATGGCCGGCCTTCAAGTTCAAACATCGGGTAATGCCACTTACATCAACAACGTCTACAATGCCGTTGCGCAAACAAACCGAATCGATGTACTTAATAGCGTTGATATAACCGATTCAACTTTTACCGGAGGTTCGATTAGCGGCGTTTCGTTTTCTGGAGGCAATGGTTCGTTTTCAGGAACTCTGAGCGTTGGCGGTAACACAACTCTTTCTGGTGATTTGTCTGTCAGTGGTCTGCTATCGGTTACAAGCTTGGCAACTTCGACTTTCGCTGGCGATGTCGTTTTCGATAGCGACACTCTATATATAGACAGTGTGAATGGTCGTGTTGGCGTCGGGACAACTTCACCCTCGGACACTTTTGCTTTGAATGGCGCGGCATATTTTGCTCCAATCTCAACACCAGCTATTACTGTCGACCGTCTTTACAATAATTCCGGTGACCTCTATTGGGCAGGCAATTTGATTGGTGGCGCCACTACTGGCAATTGGGCTACCGATGGCACCAATGCCTGGCGCGCCGGGGGCAACGTCGGGGTTGGTACGAGCTCGCCGTATTCTCGGCTCGCAGTTGAGCACCTTTCAACTACAGGCACGGTCATCGCCGCCGACACTCTCTCTGGTTTTACCGGCAACCTTCTTGACCTAAAAGTAGCCTCAACGTCGAAATTCACCATCGACTACCAGGGCAACGTCACCTCAGCCACGCTCTCCTCGGCGAGTTTTGCCACAAACATGCTTCTCACCTCCAATGTGGCTGGTTCGCTTGTCTCTTCCTCAACACCTACCGCCGCCGCCTATCTGGCGACTTCGACGACGGCTACGAGTACGTTTGCGGGCGGTTTGAGCGTGGCCGGCTCCTCCGGTCTTTCGGTTTTGCAGAATGGAAAGGTGGGGGTGGGGACGGCTTTACCTGCCGGTCCTTTCCAGGTAAATATTCCCGGGCTTTGTGTGACGGGAGATACCAAACTTCGCCGCCGCCGAAAAGCAAAGAAAGGAGAAAAAGTCGATGCTGATGGTTTTGTTTACGATGAACCGCAAATCAAGGACATAAAAGCCGGCGACGAAATCCAAACGCTGGACACGAAAACCGGCAAGCTTGTTTGGAGCCGCGTCAAGCAACTCGCTTACATGGGTGTAAAGCCGATCTTCAAGCTCACCACCCAATCCGGCAAAACCATCCGCACCACTGGCAATCACCCGTATTTTGTGAGAGAAAAGAATTCGGATATACCGAAAGAAAAACCGACACTAGGCGTTTTCTATGACAATTCCAATTTGTTTTATGCGCAGAAAAAAGCTGGGTGGAAGTTAAGCTTAGGCGCGCTCCATGAGGAATTATCGGTCGCTTTTAACGTGAAGTTCCTTAAATTCTATACGGCGATACCGAGAGAAGGCGACGACTCTCGAGAGAATACCTTAAAATACCTTGATTCGGTTAAATCCTTTGTTAGTCTTGTAACAAAGCCGCTTAAATATATCAAGGCAAGAAAAGTGCTCGACGGAAAAATAGTGGATTTGGTTGAGAAAAAGGGAGACATGGATGTTGATATTGCCCTGGACGTGACCAAAACAATTGACGATGTCGACGCTCTGCTTATCGTTAGCGGTGATAGCGATTTGTTGCCTCTCAAGAATTATTCTGTCGCAAAAAATAAGAAAATTGCCTTTGCCGGATTTGAGAACAATATGGCTTGGGAGTTAAGGCAAATACTTCACATATACTTGGATAGTCATAAGAATGCTCTGTCTTTAACTGAAGAGACTGATACTGGAGATAAAAAACAAGCCCCAAGCACCAGGCTCGGGGTTGCGTTATTGCGGCTACTCTATACCCGTCGGCCTTCATTGTCAAGCGGTGGTAAATGGACAAAAGTTATGGAATTGATAAATGGCCAGGAAGTGGCTATTACAAAGGGTAATAACTCTGTTTGGGACACAATAACTAACATAGAGTCAATGCCTTCCGAAGATGTCTACGATATAGAAGTGGAAGGCACGCACAATTTCATCGGCAATGGCATTGTCGCGCACAACACAGCGTTTCTTGTCGATTCATCCGGACAAATCGGCATTGGCACAACTTCCCCTTTTGCCAAACTCTCGGTGAACGGGTCAGTCGCCGGAACATCCGCAGTATTTGCTGTTGGCACGTCGACCGCAGGTTTTGCCACCTCCACCGCCTTCATCATCGACTCAAGCGGCAAGGTGGGGATTGGTACCACCACTCCGTCTGCTGACTTCGCGGTGCAAGGCTCAACTTTGCTTAGCGGTACGTTGTCTGTCGGCAGTTTGGCCGGAGTCACGTCATGCGTTTCTGTCGGGGCCGATGGAATTTTGACCCGCGCCGGTTCTGATTGCAGTATCGGCTTCTCCACAACCTCCGCTGATTATTGGGGCGCCAAGGGCACATGGATCGCCGGCGCGTTTGTCGCCACTTCAACCGCCACCTCAACATTTTATGGAATTGAAGCGGCCACACTTGTTGGCGCTCCTTACTTCAACGCGACTTCTACCACGGCGACGAGCACGTTTGCGGGGGGCGTTGTTGGCCCGAACAGTTTCGTGATCCAACAAACCAGTGGCCGAGTCGGTATTGGAACAGCGGATCCGTCAGTAAATTTGCATATTACCGCCAGTGGTTCAGCAGATGCAGTATTAAAAATCAGCGATCCAGGAAGCACATACGACCCGCAAATTCAGCTGTCCAGGTCAACTGGCTCCTCTATCGCCACAAGAATATGGCTCGATAACAGCGGCGGTGATACGTATATAGATAACATTTACAACGCAGACTCGGGAAATATTTACTTTAGAACCAAAACCGCTGGAACCGCGGTCAACGCCTTGACGATTAGAGGAGATGGTAACATTGGGATTGGAAATACAGACCCTCCGTCTCGGCTCACTGTTAATGGTGAGGGCTATTTCTCAGGAGCAGTGACATTTGACGCTACAAAACTATCAAGTGGCGGTAGTGACAGATTTATCGTCAATTCCACTGATAATGAAATAGAAAGCGGTTTAACCTCAGCGACCATAAGTGGTGGCGGGGCATCGACTTGGCCCCAAATTATCGGGACAACCACAAAACCAAGAGGGACGGACCTAGCTCCTGCTGGGTGGGCTAATGATACGGGGTATGTAGTAGGGAGTGCGGATGTTACGACGATTTCAGGTGGATATGATAACATAGTTAACCAACTGGCTGGAACAATTGTCGGAGGGGGCCATAATTTTATAAAATACAACACTTCTGGCCACTCAATAATTGGAGGAGGCGCTTATAATTTAATTTCGGCTGGATACAGTGGCATTTTTAATGGTACGGGTAATACTATAACGGGTTCAGAAATTTACTCTGGAATTCTAGCCGGATATGACAATAACGTTATCGGTAGCTACTCAGCGATTATTGGTGGGCGGTCAAACGACGTGAATGGTAATTATTCTTTGTCTTTCGGGAGAAGAGCACAAGCTAATGCCCATGGAGTGGTAGCACTTTCGGATTCTACAGATAACGATTTTACAGTCTCGACCGCGAATATGTTTGGAGCAAGATATTCTGGCGGATACGCGCTAACTGGTGGAAACGTCGGCATCGGCACGACCTCTCCCTCCGCCAAACTCTCGGTCAATCAGGGTTCGACTGGCGAAGGATTTTACCTCGCAGGGTATTCGAATAATACTTCTGCGTTGTTTAGGGTTTCGACTTCGACACTGTTGGCAACGAGTACGGCGTTTATGATTGACTCGAACGGCAAAGTTGGAATTGGGACTTCAACTCCGGGGACGGATCTGGCGGTTCATGGTGTCGCTTCAGCTCAAAGTTTCCAATCCTACGGCACAACGGCCACGAGTACTTTTGCGGGAGGGTTGAGCGTGGCCGGCACATCAGGCTTGACGGTTTTGCAGAATGGGAACGTCGGGGTGGGAACGATAAAACCTTATTCCTCTCTGTATGTTTCGTCGTCAGCCAATAATATAGCCGTGCTGCTAAATAGTAATGCAGGAGTAGTTGGCAATACATCCAAGTTGATGTTGGCTCCTTCTAGTGGTTTCAACAGCAGTACCTACTCAAGTCTTGCTCCGGCCATAGGTGGTGTTCTCGAGGCTACAGGTAGTAATAATAGCGGCCTGGCTTTTTATACATATTATGCTGGTGGTCAACAGGAAGACATTCGGATTTCAGCTTCCGGCAACGTCGGCATCGGCACCACCACCCCGACATCACTTCTCCAAGTTGCCGGAGCAACTGCGCCAAAAATCACACTGTCCGACACTGATGCCACGACTGACCAAAAGCACTGGTTCATCGAATCCAATACAGGCAAGTTTGCAATCGGCACCACGTCTGACGCTTTGGCGACGAACGCCACTTATCGCGCTTTGACGATTGATTCGAGCGGGAGGGTGGGGATTGGGACGGCGAGTCCGGAAGTGAAATTGGATATTGTAAGTGATAATGGAATACGACTAACTGCGCTGGATGCAAGTAATATACAATGGGGATATTCCTCGTTAAGGAATTTTCAGTTTCTTACTTCTTCAAGCAACAATTACACGACCTCTTTTTCTAATGATTCTACCGGTGTGCATAACGTGAATATCGAAGGTAGCGTCGGCATCGGCACTACCTCTCCTTCAGCAAAGCTTTCAATCAACCAGGGTTCAACTGGCGAAGGTTTCTATCTCGCGGGGTATTCGAACAATACGTCTGCGTTGTTTAGGGTCTCTACTTCGACACTTACTGCAACCACTACCGCCTTCCTCATCGACTCAAACGGAAAGGTGGGAATTGGCACGACCTCGCCCTCTCAACAGCTTTCGGTTCAGGGTAATATTCTAGCTTCTAGTATCATAGTATCTGGTCTTTCTGGCGCTACATCATGTGTCTCTGTCGGAGCCGATGGAATTTTGACACGCGCCGGCTCTGACTGTGGTGTAGGTGGTACTGGTTTCTCCACTACCTCCGCTGATTATTGGGGGGCAAAGGGAGAGTGGATTGCTGGGAAGTTTACTGCCACTTCAACCGCCACTTCTACATTTTATGGAATTGAAGCGGCCACACTTGTCGGCGCGCCGTATTTCAATGCAACATCGACAACCGCCACGAGTACGTTCGCGGGAGGTTTGAGCGTGGCCGGCTCCTCCGGTCTTACAGTTTTGCAGAATGGGAATGTGGGGGTTGGAAAGATACCGACGGTTGCGTTTGATGTTACCGGAGCAGGTGTTTTTTCTAGTACTCTTACAGCTTCTAGATTTAATCCACAAGTTGGCTCCGTTTCAGGAACTGGCATGTATTCTCCGTCGAGTAATGTTCTAGGATTCACGATTAATTCTTCAGAAAAAGTTCGGATTGATTCTTCTGGCAACGTCGGCATCGGGACGACGAGTCCTTTGGCGAAGTTGGATGTGACAGATGGTTCTATCTATTTGTCTGATGCTGATGTGAACCATGGAATAACAGACCAGTTGCCAACTAACGTCTTTGGGAAATTTGCTCCTTTCTCAACAACGGCTGGCGGTCTATTTATTACTGGTGTTTCTGATACTGATGCAACAGCTATGTCACTACGTTCCTATGTTGGTTCAACCGACCCTACCGACACAACTCCAGCAATACAGTTATATGCGGCCAAGAAAAACACAACCAACCATCAAGCTCTTGGGAATTTGGAGACAGTACTCAATGTTAATAACAGAGACACTATTTTGATGACTATTTTAGGAGGTGGCAACATCGGCATCGGCACCACCTCTCCCTCCGCCAAACTCTCCATCAACCAAGCCTCCACCGGCGTAGGCTTCTATCTCGCGGGGTATTCGAACAATACGTCTGCGCTTTTCCGAGTTTCTTCTTCAACACTGTTGGCCACGAGTACGGCGTTTATGATTGACGCAAACGGAAAACTTGGAATCGGCACGACGACGCCGTCACATGAGCTATCGGTGGCCGGAAATGCGTTAATCGGCGTCGGCGGGAACTCCATTCTCAATTGGAATGTTGGCACTATCAATTTGCTGAATCGCGCTACGACCACAATCGTCGACAACACTCCTGGCTCTTGGAGCATCGCTACTTCCTCAACCGCTCTCAATTCTATCTTCTCCATCACCACAGTCTCCGGTCAAAAAGCCACTTCGACATTCACGGGCGGGTTTGTGATTGATGACGGGGCGTTTAGTTATGACCACTATTCGGGCGAAGTAAATATAGACAACCTTGTTTACGGCGGTCTCAATTTTGATAGCGATGCCGGAGTTGTGCAGTGGATAGATTTGCCGGTTTCTTCGACCCCAGCCGCCGGCACAGCCGAAGCGTACATGGCAAAAGTGGGGGGAACTCCGGTGCTCACGGTTTATGGCGAGGCGGACGGCGGCGGGGGCGTCAACACTCTTTCTGTCGGTATCGGGACGACTTCGCCCTTTGCCACACTTTCAATTCAAGCCACCACTTCGCAAGTCGGATTCAATCTGACAGGTGGACCAGGTTCAACTTTTGATCTTTTGCGTGTCGCTTCTTCATCGTCCGCGTACGCTACTTCGACCGCTTTTATAATAGACAGCAACGGCAAGGTGGGGATTGGGACGACATCGCCAGAAGCAGGATTATCTATACAGGGTGGTTTGTATGCAACTGGCAATACAGGATTTGGCGTTCTAAATCCTGCAGCGCAAGTACAGGTTACGAACCAAACATCCAGTCAGCCAAGCTTTATTGTAAGAGGTGCATCATCACAGACAGGAGACATTATAAGGGTAATTCAAAATCAAAATTCGTCTGTCGGTATACATTTTACTACCAATTCTAATGATGTTGATATCTTAATGAAGGGTACTTCAGACGGATCCACGAGGGTGAAATTGTCGGCTAATGGAACTTCTTATTTTAATAGTCAAAATGTCGGCATCGGCACCACATCTCCTTACGCCAAACTATCGGTGGAAAATACTTTGGGCGGCGGAACGACCCCGTTGTTTGTGGTGGCGTCATCAACGAGCGGGGCGGGGACCTCGACTGCTCTATATATAGGGCCGACAGGGAATGTGGGGATAGGGACGGCGGGGCCAACATACAAATTACAGGTAACGGGTGATGCGTTCTTTTCTGACAATCTGACACTTGCGAATGCTAAATACTTTAGCGGTTTACAAAGCGGAGGCTCAAGGTCTTCAATCTTTGGTATAACAGCCTCAAATAACTTGAATTGGTATCTACCCATAGTTGGAGCGAGTATGTACATTTTTAATGGGGCAGGAACAAATGAGTTAGTTACATTTAAGGATTCCGGCAACGTCGGCATCGGCACCACCACTCCATTTTCTAAACTTTCCGTCGATGGCGACACGTGGTTAAACTCAAACGTAATCAGATTTGCGTCGAGTTCGGCGCCGTCGTTGACCGTTCAATATTTGAAGGCGGCTACTTCGACGATTATCGACAATACTAACTACTCCTGGTCTATCGCCACGTCAACGACGGCGTCCCCAATCTTCTCCATCACCACAGTCTCCGGTCAAAAAGCCACTTCGACATTCACGGGCGGATTCTCAATTGACGGCGGAGCATTCGAGTACGATCACTCTTCGGGCATTGTCTCGGCGGACAGTTTCTCGATGGGCAACTTCATGTTTGATTCGGATGCCGGCACCGTCACTTTTGTTGATATGCCTGTTTCTAGCGCGTCCACTGCAGGCACAGCAGAAAGTTACAGCTCAAACATAAACGGCAACTCCATTCTCACGGTCTATGCCACGGCCGATGGGGTAGGCGGAATCCGAAATGATCTTGCCGTCGGCATCGGCACGACGACTCCTCTCGCCATGCTCGATGTTTTCGCCGGTTCAACGACTCCGTTTACAACAGGAAAAACAGCAGATTATAACGCTTTTAATATTTCAAACCAGGCAACTTCTTCCACGGCCTCGCTAACGAAGACAGGCATTAACATCCAGTCGACCGGTTCATGGAGCGGCGCGCTTTCAAAAAACATCGGCTTATACGTTTCTGCGATTTCCGGCGGTTCGTCCAATTATGACGCTATTTTCGGAGGCGGTAACGCTGTCGGTATCGGCACGACAAGCCCCTGGGCTATGCTTTCTGTCGCGGCCACTTCCACCAATTCTCTTTCCAACATGCCTCTCTTTGTCATCAGCACATCAACAGCTTCCGCCACCTCGACCGCCTTTATTGTCGATCTAAACGGTCTTGTCGGAATCGGCACCACGACCCCGTCGGCTGTTCTCTCCGTTCAGGGGCAGAGCAATCTGCACGGCCGTGTTTACATGACCAACCTCATCACGTCCGGAGTCAATCAAACCTACGACATTTGTATGGACGACGCAGGCCAATTGATAGCCGACACCGTGGCCGCGGGCTGTGTCACTTCATCCGCCAAATTCAAGCATGACATCAGGGACTTCGATATGTCAGGCTTGGACACTGTACTCAAACTCCGCCCCGTTTCTTTCTTCTACAATCAGCTTGCTTCAACAACGGCCACTTCGACAGAACAGTTGGGCTTTATCGCCGAAGAGGCTGAACTCATCGATCCGCGCCTTGTCGGTCTTGGCTCCGATGGAAAGGCGCGCACATTCAAATACGAAAATTTCACCGCAGTCTTGGCCAAAGCAATTCAGGAATTGGATGCCAGAGTTAAAATTCTTGAATCAATCGCTTCTTCCACTCCGACAATGGTGCCCATTGCCGGGGAGTCTTTGGCAATGGGCACCATTGTCGACACCGTTTCCACGTGGCTCGAATCTCTTGGCGTTCGTCTTTCCGCCACGGTTTCCAAATTTACGAATATTTTGACCGGCGACCTCACCGTCGGCTCCGCCGACAAACCAACAGGCGTCACGCTCTACAGCCCCTCCGGGAAGCCGTTCTGTCTTTCGGTTGATGATAACGGCATTTCCACTTCCACCCCGGGTGCTTGCGGTTCTTCCTCTTCCCCGCATAATTCATTATTCATAATTCATAATTCGTTTTCGGACACTACTCCGCCAGTCATCACTCTCCTTGGCAACAACCCCGCGGAAATCACAGTCGGCACTTCCTACAACGACGTCGGCGCGACAGCCACAGACGACTCCGGAGCAGACATTCTCCCCGACCTTTACTCAAATAACGTAGACACGACGACAGCCGGCACGTATGAAGTGGTTTGGACAGCGCACGACGGCGCTATGAACTTCTCGACTTCGACAAGAACGGTAATCGTCCACCCTGTTGGCGGTGGCGAAGAAACCCCGCCCGATTCGACCGTAACCGAGGAAGCCGACCCGGACCCAATTATTGAACCCGTTTCGACGTCGACCGATTTAACGGAAGAAACGGCATCAACGACCCCCGAGCAATAGTCTTAGTCGACTTATTTTACTTATTGACTTATTAGACCTATAAAACTTATTGACCTATAGTACTTATGTCTTTCCGCGATCTAAAATCTTATCAGTCCGCTGTTATCATCCACGATTTTACCGTCGAGTTTGTAGAGCGGTATATAGATTCAAAATCACGCACAAAGGATCAAATGGAACAAGCCGCCCGATCCGGCAAGCAAAATATAGTTGAAGGAGTTGAGCAAAAAACATCAAGCAAAAACGAACTGAAACTGCTAGGCGTTGCCCGCGCCTCATTTGCGGAACTTCTTGAGGATTACCATGACTTTCTTCGCCAGAGGGGTTTGTTGCTTTGGGAGCGCGATTCTCTTGAAGCCAAGGCGGTGAGAAATTTGGTCTATCAGAATAAGTCTTGTGGGACATATAAGTCCGATAAGTCCTATCAACCTTACAGGGTCTATCTTTCTGACCCTGCTACGGCTGGGAACGCCATGGTTTGCACTATCAACCAATGTAATTATCTTTTGGACCGGCAAATTCGGGCATTGGAAGAAAAATATGCTACAGGCGATAGCTGGGAAGACAAGATGAAACAAAAAAAAGAGGAAGAGAAGAAAAAACAAATTTGGAGTAGCTGGTCGCAAAATCTATGAACAAGATAAGTCAAATAAGTTTAATAGGTCTGATAGGTCTGATATGTCCATTAAACACTTCCGCAAATACAATAATGCATAAAATTGCAAAAAAAATAACACAAATAGGATTGACGGGACTCGTAGGATTGTCGGCAACGTTTGTCGCTCTCGCTCCAAACGCCGCTACCGCCGTCTCGCTCCGTGCCGCGAGCAACCTTGGTCTTGTCGGATACTGGACTTTCGACGAAGGCACTGGACTGCGTGCCAATGATTTTAGCGGCAAAAACAATTACGGCACCCTCTCCGGCACCACCAAACCAACATGGGTTTCGGGGAAGCATGGGAAGGCGCTTAGTTTTGATGGGACGAGTGGGTATGTGGATGCGGGGAATCAGTCGAGCGTTAATTTAACAACCGCGATTACCGCTTCGGTATGGATAAAATATAACGTTGACCCCAAGACTTTAAGATATAACGGTATAATTTCTAAACAAGTCAGTACAAACGCTTATCAACTGCAAACTTATTCAACGGATGGACGCATTGAATTTGTAATTGGAACTGGCGTCACAGCAGCGGCTTCAATTTCAAACACCGTCTTGAAACAAGGTGCTTGGTATCACATTGTGGGAACATTTGATGGGTCGAATGTGCGTATGTATGTCAATGGAATTGCCGACGGTACTCCAGCACCATACGTCGGAACAATACCTATCAGTTCTAATAATCTAGTAATTGGAAAAAATTATGATGGAACAAATAAATTTTTCAACGGCCTCATCGACGACGTCCGCATCTACTCCCGCGCGCTGTCGGCCGCCGAAATCTACAACCTCTACAAATCAGGCTCGCAGGTGGTGAACAAAATAGAACCTGTAAGACTTAATCAAGGACTAGTGGGGTATTGGAGTTTTGATGGCAATACTCTTTATAACAACGTGGCGGATTTGAGTGGGAGTGGAAACCACGGCCTCCTCCAACCCGTGACCGCCACCTCCAGTATGAAAGTGGCCGGCAAACTCGGCCAAGCTCTCAAGTTCAACGGGAGCAGCACTTACCTTGAACACGGCGACGTTCTGGATATCGGCCTTTCGAACTGGTCGGTAGCTGTGTGGGTGAAGACTGCGGACAAGACGACCAGTTATACAGGAATTGTCCAGAAAGCTGATAGCAGCGCCGACGATGGACGCTGGGCATTAGTGTTAAATAACCAAAAAGCCCAGGCAGTCTTCGACACCGGCTCATCTAACGTCGTAACATCCAACACTTCAATTAGCGACGGCAAATGGCACTACATTGTCAGCACCTGGAACCGGACAGGGAAGATGACCCTTTATGTGGATGGGAGCAGCGATGGCACTCCAGTGGATATCTCTAGTGCCGCTGCTTTCAACGCAATAACCAACAAAAGCTTAAGGGTTGGCTCCTATACATTAAGCGGTTCAGCAAACGCCTCTAACTTCTTCAACGGCTTGATCGACGACGTCCGCATCTACAACCGCGCACTTAACCCTTCAGAAATCAAAGCTCTGTACAACATGGGACAGGCCACGATTAACAAGACTCCGGTCAATCGTTTGAATCAGGGCTTGGTGGGCTATTGGACGTTTGATGGGAAGGACACTGCGACCAACATTAAGGATGTGTCGGGGAATGGGAATCATGGGTTGTTACAGCCGACTAATGCTACAAGTTCGATGAAGGTGGCGGGCAAGATTGGGCAGGGGTTGAAGTTTAATGGGAGTACACAATCTGTGGCGGCTGTCAGTAAAGTTGATGTTACTGATGCCATGACGCTCACATACTGGATTCGGAATGATAAGAATGCGGAATCATATATTGGGAATATGAGGTGGAATGGTGTGTCAGGATACGCTATGACTTTAAATAACGGTATTTTTTATTGGGGAAACGGAACTAGCCAACAGGCGTGGTCTTCGGGGGCTACATCAGGTTTAGGAAAATGGAATCATATCGTGATTACTTTGGATGCTAACAGAATTACGTCCTATAAAAATGGAGCCTATGTAAATTCTGTTGCCAAAAGTATTTCTGGTAATGTTGGCTCCGGAGGCTATACTTTAAAATTAGGCATGGATGCATCTCCTGGTTCTTATTATCTGAAGGGTACTCTCGACGACGTCCGCATTTACAACAGGGCGCTTAGTGCGAGTGAAGTTAAAAGTTTGTACAACATGGGAAGATAGCGGGCAACAAGTTGTACAGACCAGGTCTGATCACCGTACTTATGATCAGACCTGGTCTGTACAACTTCAAACATTGGCCGGTAAAATATGAATTATGAATAATGAATTACAAATTATGGGAGGTGCTGTTGACTCCTGGAGTTAACAAGAATTCTCTATGACATCAAAATTGATTAACAAAACAAAAAACGGGCGGGGTAATTATACCGATGGTGCCGATTGCCACATTACGATTTATGAATAAAAAGCCAAACAATTACGCTTTCATAGACAGCCAAAATTTGAATTTAAGTATTCAGGCGCTTGGTTGGTATTTGGACTGGCGCCGGTTTAGAATTTATTTAAGCGAAAAATACTCAGTTGCAAAAGCCTACTTATTTATCGGATTTATTCAAGGCAATAGTGATTTATATACAGGTTTGCAGGAAGCGGGATTTGTTTGTGTTTTTAAACCCACACTTATCTATAAGGATGGAACTACAAAAGGGAATTGTGATGCGGAGCTCGTTTTACAGGCGATGATAGATTTTAACGAATATGATAGGGCTGTAATCGTGACGGGCGACGGGGATTTTCATTGCATAATCAAATATTTGATAGAAAAAGACAAATTAAGCGCGCTTTTAATTCCGAATAGAATGAAGTTTTCGGCATTGTTAAAAAACAAACTTTTCCGACCGTCGTTGAGATTTATGAATGAATTGAAAACTAAACTGGAATATAAGAAAAGACCCCGCAAGGATGGAACCTTGTAGGGTTGTCTTTTCTGTTGGTGATACTAAATTATGTTATCAAATTACACATGAAAGTCAAATGAAAAACGATTGGGAAATAAGAGTCAGCGTGCCATTGGGAAGTCAGCCTTTTGGGTTCCCAATGGTGCCCATTAGGAATTTATGACATCAAAATTGATTAACAAAACAAAAAACGGGCGTGGTAATGACACCAGGGGTGCTGGTGGGGAGAGGCGCAGGGTGCTAATGGACACCATTGGTGTCGCCGTGCTTGTTGCCGTGGCCGCCTTGGCCACGGCCCCAGGAGTGGTCAAGGCGGCCACCCTCCGTCCCGGCACCGAAACGGGTCTTGTCGGTTGGTGGAAATTCGACGAGGGATCGGGAACGACAGCGGCGGATGCAAGTATCAACGACAATCGCGGCACCCTCTCTGGCACCACCAAACCAACCTGGGTTTCGGGGAAGCATGGGAAGGCGCTTAGTTTTGATGGGAGTAGTGGGTATGTGGATGCGGGGAATACTGCGACATTAAATTTTGGAACTGGTTCATTTAGTTACGGGGTTTGGGTGAATCCCACTGGAAATTCAAGTACTTACGATATACCTATTTGGAAGGGTGGAAGTAGTGTGTCCATAAACGGATTTGATATGGAACTCGGTAGTGCGGCTTGGACGGCAAATATTTCTGATGGCGTATCTCCTCTTAAGCAAGTTAGTTTGCGCGCTTTAGGAATATATAACAAATGGACACACCTTTTTGTTGTTGTGGATAGGAGTGCCAACCGAATGATAGGTTATGTGAATGGAGTTGCCGTGGGGGTTGGTACCGATATTACAGGGTTTGGTTCTGTTTCTGGGTCAAGTCGACTCAAAATGAGTAGTAACGGTAGTCAGTATTTTTTCCTGGGTTCCCTCGACGACGTGCGTATCTATAATAGAGCGCTATCAGCCACCGAAGTCTACAACCTCTACAAAAGTGGGGAGACTATCGTAAACAAAATACAACCTGTCAGACTTAATCAAGGACTGGTGGGGTATTGGAGTTTTGATGGCAATACTCTTTATAACAACGTGGCGGATTTGAGTGGGAGTGGAAACCACGGCCTCTTACAACCCACCAACGCCACCTCCAGTATGAAAGTGGCGGGGAAGATCGGGCAGGGGGTTAAGATTAATGGGGTGAATCAGTACGTGAAGGGCGGAAATGCTGTATCCGTTCAACCTGGTCAAAATTATTCGATGTCTATTTGGTTTAAACCAAATAGGATTTCGAGTTCGTATAGTAGCTCGATTGCGTATGGGGCGGCTGGTGTTGGTTCACTTTCTGGGATAACACTGGAACACACAGCAACTGGCATGAGATTTAGGGCAAAAACCGATACATCTGCTGAAACCGCAACTACTGTTACAACTTTGGCGGATAATACTTGGCATCATGCGGTCGGAACTAGAGAGGGAGCAACATTTTCACTTTATATTGACGGTGCATTTTCAAAAACGATGACTTTAGATACGGGGGCAATCACGGCTACAAACGGAGTTACCATAGGAGCCGTAAATTATGGGGCAAACGTCACTTGGTTTAAAGGTGTTTTGGATGAAGCCCGCATCTACAACCGCGCCCTCAATCCTTCAGAAATCAAAGCTCTGTACAACATGGGTCAGGCCACGATTAACAAAACTCCTGTTAATCGTTTGAAAGAGGGGTTGGTGGGCTACTGGACGTTTGATGGGAAGGATACTGCGACCAACATTAAGGATGTGTCGGGCAATGGCAACCATGGATTGTTACAGCCGACTAATGCTACAAGTTCGATGAAGGTGGCGGGGAAGATTGGGCAGGGGTTGAAGTTTAATGGGAGTACGCAGTATGTAAAGACGGGCAATAGCAGTGCTCTTCAAATTTCTGGGCAATTTACTATATCTGCTTGGGTAAAATCTGCAAAAACCAATTCTCAAGGAATTATAACCAAACATACTAGTTCTGACTTAACAGGCACTGGTTTTTATTTAATTAGAAATGGCAGTAACCTGATTTTTGCCTATTATGATGGAAGCGGAAATCAAAAGACAGCCAGTAAGGGGGTGATAACAAACGATAAGTGGTCTCTATTTACGGCCTATTATGATGGAAGCTATATCGTTGCTTGTATAGATAGTGTCTGCGGTACTCCTACACCGGTTACTGGTTTTTCTCCTGCAAATGCTCAAAACTTAACCTTTGGCGCATACTCATACACGGGAACAATCAACTTTAACGGCCTCATCGACGACGTCCGCATCTACAACAGGGCGCTTAGTGCGAGTGAAGTGAAGCAGTTATATAACATGGGAAGATAGCGGGCAACAAGTTGTACAGACCAGGTCTGATCACCGTACTTATGATCAGACCTGGTCTGTACATCATGGGTGGACGTTGCTAAAATTTGTTTATGAGAAAAGAAAAATGGGTTAAAGGAAATATTGTCCATACTGTACGTCGAGGTAGTAGAGGCATGCCTTTCATAAGGGGAGATGCCGATCGATGGCGATATTTGAAAACCCTATATTATTTGAATGACGAGCATGCGCACAATACAACTCTTAGGGATATTGATTTGATGTTGACGGTTGGGACTATCAAATTGTTTGAGTGGCCAAAAAATTGGCCTGTGCGCAGGCCGCTGGTTTCTATTGCGGCTTTTACATTGCTCGATAATCATGATCACAATTTGCATTCTGAAATTGTTGAAAAAGGGATTTCGGCATTTATGCAAAAGTTAGGAGTAAGCCGCGCCAGGTATTACAATGAACGGTATAAAGAAACAGGAGGGATATTTCAGGGTCCCTATCAGGCTCGAGTAGTTGATTCGGACAAATATCTGCGCTGGGTCGCCGCATATGTAATGTGTAAAAATACATTCGAGATGCACCCAAAAGGTTACACTTGGTGTGCAAAAAATTTTGATGTTGCCTGGGAATGGGCGATTCAGTATCCATTTTCCAGTTTGGGGGACTACGGCGGTACGAGGAAATCTCCTATCGTGGACACAAAGTTACTAAAAGAAATGGTCGGGGGACCAAAGGAATTTAATGATATTTGCAGAGATATGATAATTGGCAGAAAAAGCAAAGCCAGTGGAATCGATATTGGTGATGTTGATTATATAAAGCGATTATCTCTAGAGGAATGAGGGTGAAGTTGTACAGACCTGGTCTGATCATCTGGTGATCAGACCAGGTCTGTACAACTGTGCAGGTGGGAGTGTCTGACCTTCCCACATACTGGAGTCAACAAAG
>Ga0209541_10006380_pt1 | contig 20125 bp, 24 predicted proteins | sample RifCSPlowO2_01_FD_184027 | JGI IMG/M metagenome (GOLD analysis project Ga0209541, IMG submission 184027) | Groundwater microbial communities from Rifle, Colorado - Rifle CSP2_plank lowO2_0.1 (SPAdes) (version 2) | ecosystem: Environmental > Aquatic > Deep subsurface > Groundwater | place... | reverse complement strand
GGCGGGTGTTACTAAAGATGGCTAGAAAAAAAGGACACGATCCACTAAAACTTGAATTAATTTTGTACGCCTTGCGCACCAATCCTCACGGTTCTTGGGTTAGAGACATTGCTAGAAAAACTGGAATGAAAAAAAGTACAGTCAGCCATTATCTGCAAAATCATCTGCAGCATAAAATAGAAGTCGTAAAAGATCACGGTCATATAAAATTAATTAAACTTCGCGAGAAATTAAGAGATGAAGCGCCGTATTATATTCAATAAATAATTTAATTTATAAAAATAAAATAGAAATTGCGAAGGACTACTTCCTTCGCTTGTCAAGTTTTTCAATGCCTTCTTTTTGTACAGATGGTCTCCACACCATTTTTGGCAGCCAGCTTGGCGATCCATCAGGTGCGGCTACTCTTTTTCTGCCACCCTTGAACTTGTGAATCTTACCAGTTCCTCGCTCTCGCAAGTGTATTTTTGTATAGCCTCTAGTTGCAGCTTTCAATGCTGCGCGTCTTGGTTGACTTCCAGTGAACACATGATCAGTGTCTTTGCCGGATTGAACCAAAACGTAATACTTTTTTCCTGATCCGCGAGTACTAGCTCCGGATCTGTTTTTTGATATTTTCCTCCTTGCCATTGTCTCACACCTTAAAACTAAAATCAACCGCCGTTAGTTATATTTAAAGTCTTCGTTGCGAGTGTAAACACAATAACAAACTTTAAAACTAAAAATATCCACTAATATATATGGGAAAAGTACGAAACCAAAAAAGAAGGAAAGCACATAAAAAAAGGATGTACAAAAGCAGGAAGAAATAATTATTTAACTAATATTTTTTCTATTTTGTCAAATCGCTTTTTTAAGCTCTCTAAGGTCCGCGATAGTTTAGTTTTTCTGCCGTATTCATATTCAAATTGTTCTATTAAATTACCAAGCAATACTTTATAATTATTAATTTGTATTTTATCATTAACAGTTAATTTTCCATTTCTTTTGAGGTGACTTTCTGTTCCTATCAAATAGCCAAGCATAAAATTTATTTCTTTAGTTAGTACTTCAGCAATTCTCTTATTATCTGTATCTGGATTAGGATATGATTTTAAATTAGGAAATTTAACTCCGCCGATTTCCTTGAACAAAGCTCTTAGAAGTTTTATTTCTTTGTCTACAAGTTTAATTTCCTTTTTATTAATTGAAACAAACCAATTCATAAAATTATAAATAAGTTATAGTATTTATCATTTTGCTAACATCATATAATTAAAATGATTAGCAAAATCTACAACGTTATTATTAGATTTTGATTTATTATTTTACGAACCTTGTATAATTAAAATGATTAGCAAAATCTACAACGTTATTATTAGATTTTGATTTATTTGTTTTCTATTCTTGGCGCTAACACAAAAGCCATCTGTAGTTTATTTAGACTTCTGAAATCCAGCTTTAGTGGATAATCTTTTGCAAACTGCACTGTTACTGTTTCTGCAAGAGTAGCGGCTCTTGCCATCTTTTTTAAGTAATCTGCGCTGTAAATTGAGCTTACGGCATTTGCAGCTGCTATTGACAAAAGAGCATCATTACCTTTTGTTAATTCAACAGTAACTTTGCTTCCAACATCTCCGCCAGATATTACAAAAATATTTTTGTCGGCTTCAAATCTAATTGCATCAGCAACTGTTGACGCGTCATCAATATAATCTCTAAATTCTGTTGAATCAACTTCAGCTGTCGCCATAAAATCAAATGATGGAATTTTTCTTTCTTTGGCTTCGCGCTCAAGTAATGGAATGTAAAATCGTTTGACAGATTTTCCGTAAACAGTTATCTTCAATTTATTCTTATCTAAAGTCAAAGCCAAACTGTCTGTCGGCTTAACTCTCTTAAGCGCTTGTTTTAATTTATCTAGATTGACTGTAATTTCGCTGTTTGTTTCCACATTGTATTCTGCAAACACGGATGGCAATAAATTCAAAATTACCATAGATATGTTTGCTGGATCCATAGCAACTAATTTTATTCCGTCTTTATCAATTGCAAAATTCGCTTCTGTAATAAAATCAGAAATAACACTAATACAACCATTCAAAATTCGCGGCTCGTTCAATTTCAGTGTAAACATAATTTTCTAACCTCACAAAGGCTTTTATTTCTTGCTCCGGGCAGGATAAAAGCTTATATATCGTGCGAAATATAATTCGCTATGGTCGATTATAAAAAAGCCTTTGGGCGACCTTTTACAGACTGGAAAAATCTCCTCATAGGCATAGTAATATCTGCTATACCTATAGTTTGTCTTATTAGTTTTGGATATATTTTAAAATCAACTGTTAAAAATCCGACTGGAAATCTTCCGGCTTGGGAAGACTTTGGAGATTTGTTTGTAAAAGGTTTATTTGCAGTGCTTATTTCACTAATTTACATATTGCCGGCACTAATTATACTTCTGATTTTCGGTCTGCCTCTAATGAAAAGTGCTATGAGTGGAGATCCTTTAGGAATGATGGGCGGTGCAGTAGGATTAGGATTCGGAGTTTTGGTTGCACTTCTAGTATTACTTATAATTTCTTATTTCATTCCAGCTGCAGTTCTAAATTATGCAGCCCACGGAAAATTCAACGCTGCATTCGATTTCAATGCAATTAACAAAAAAGTATTTACGGGAAAATATGCTCTTGCTTGGTTAATTGGTATTGTTTATTCGGTCTTATTAGTAAGTGTGCTAAGTAAGATCCCATATGTTGGGATGGTTATTGGCGGATTTATTGGCAGTGTAACAATGTATTCTTTAATCGGACAAATAGTTAAAGGCAGATAGATTTTTAATATATATATTAACGTTTAAAGCTAATGGAAAAATGTACTTACGAAAGCCACAAAACCACGCAGGGTAAAATTTGGCATTTTTTAGCTCACGAAGAATCAATTCAATCATATTTAGTTAATGCGTTAATTGTTATTTTAATTGGCAAATTCCTTTTCTTTCCTTTATTGGGAGCGGCGCTTGGCACCGATTTTCCAATAGTTGCTGTAGTTTCAAATTCAATGCAGCACAATGAAAATTTTGATGGATGGTGGAAATTAAATGGTGCGTGGTATGAAAATAAAGGAATTACAAAAGAACAGTTTGAAACATTTTACAAGTATAAGGGATTTAGCAAAGGCGATGTTTTTGTAGTCCGTCACGTTGATTATAACGATATAAAAATAGGCGATATAATCATATATAACGTTGAAGGCTATAGAGATCCAATTATACACAGAGTTATAGCGATAAATGAAACTATACAAACTAAAGGTGACAGTAATATAGACCAAATAAAATTTGAAAAATCTGTTAAAGAAAGCCAAATACAAGGAAAAGTTGTAATGTGGATGCCTGCTATTGGCTGGATAAAAGTTATATTCCTGGATATAGCAAAGCTTTTTTATTAGGATAGTTTTCAAATTGAGGTTACAATGGAGTTTTGTGAATGTGGGGCTTTGATGCTGCCAACATCAACTGGAAAACTACTAGTATGCCCTATCTGTGGTAAGCGTTCAAAATCAGAAAGCGGTGCAGTAGTTAAGGAAAAAATAGAGCACGAAAAAGCGAAGACGAAAAAACGGGCTTCTCAAGAAATAGTTGATACTTTACCTATGGTAGATTCAGACTGCGCTAAATGCGGTAATAAATTTGCATTCTGGTGGACAGAGCAAACAAGAGGTTCAGACGAACCAGAAACACAATTCTTTAGATGTACGAAATGTAAATATACAAAAAGGGAGTATACTTAGAATGGCGGATGAACAAAAGCAAATAATAAGGCGCGCACCTGCAGTTCCAAAAAAGATTTCTGATTTGAAGCCGGAAATGGGGCGGGTTTGCTTGGCTGGAACTATAATAAGTAAAAACAAAGATATCGGTTCGTTTATTTTAGACGACGGAGAAAATAAAATTTTGATACTTACAAACGATCCAAAAGAATTTGAACAACTGCGGGAAGGAACATTCATAAGAGTTATGGGCAAAGTATGGGGTCAGGAAGGCGAGCTTGAAATACAAGCAGATATCATACAAGACTTTTCTAAAATAGATAAAGAATTATACAAAAAAGTAGTTTATACTAAATTTTAGATAGTAAAAGTTATATACTCTAGTTAATACATTCTAAAAAGGAGTAAAATATGGATAAAAGAGGTCAGTATCATATGGCGAGTGGTCTTGATTTAATTATACTATTATTCGGAGCAGCTATGGGCATAGCATTAGTAGTTATAGCAGTAAGACAAGGTTGGGTGCCAATTGAATTAATCACGGGGGTAGCAAAAGCTGCGGCACCGTAATATTAAATGGCAAAATCAAAAGTTAAAGAAATAATATCGTTAGAAGAACTGGCTTGGTTGGTAATCGGCTTGGCTTTCGGTTATCTTGCTGGACTCGGTGCGCCAATATTCATCGTTGCAATTCCGATTGCGGCGCTATTGGTCTGGATAATAAGTTATTTCAGGAGAAAAACACTATGGTAAATGCGGTATCAAACTATCTCATAAATAAATTAAAAAGGGGCATAAAAGATCACGATTTTGATTTTTACAGGTGGATAGGTTACGTTGCAGCACTTGTAATAATAGCATTTGCATCAATGGTTTTCCCAATACTATACTGGGCGTTTCTGATAATACTCGTAATAGGTTTCGGGGACTTTTTGTGGCACAAGTTCAATAAATACACTCACGTCAGGCATTAGTAAGTCTGTTAAAATAAATAATATAGAGTAATTTTCACTAAAGAAAAAGACTCTTAAAATTCTTTCTAAAAGTGCCGTTAACTTAAAATCTTAACAAATAGTAAGGCTTAAAAACTGAAATCAAGCAACAGGCATATGGAACTTACGGTTTTATCAAAGGATGCTAACGAATTGAAAATACAATTTGAACACGCAGATCAGGGCTTTCTCAACTTAATAAAAGATGTTCTTTGGACGCAAACCGGCGTAGATATGGCTGGTTTCAAAATAGATCATCCTGAAACAGGCAGAGCAATTTTCACATTAAAAACTAAAGGCAAAGCTGCAAAAGACGTATGGAATGCGGCTTTGAAAACAGCAAGTGATGAGTTTGCAGATTTCGCAAAAGCTGTTAAAAGTATGTAGTTATTCTAATATTTCTTTAACGTTAATCAAAGGTTTTTGATATAACGATTGGTCGTCTGTTATTCTCGGACAGGCTGTATTTACCCACGCTTCTATCTGAGGGAACTGCGACAAATCGTAAGGATTAATCAGTTCCGTGATGAAGATATAAACTTCTTTGCCCTTACTTTCTAATTTCTTTTTAACTTCAGACACATATCCTTGCATTTCATTTTGGCCTAATTTAGTTGTAACTAATAAACCCAAAACTCTGGCATCTTTTGCGTTAGCAACTCTCATTATATTCTTTTTCTTTAGTAATTCTATCTCCTCTCTAGGCGTTTCTGTAATCAATCTAGTAAAAGGATTCAAGCACAGCAAAGGTTTATTGGTTTTCAATTCAAGTGCCATTGGATGAAAATGTCCCGTACCAATATACAAAAAGGCGTCTACTTCGTTCTCTATATCTTTTGATCCTGAAACATCGCAGCCTAGCACCTGACCTTCTGTAATAGCGTGCAGCTTAGGTTTAGGAACAATTACATCTATTCTAAATAATTCAAGAGCTTCTTTGATTTTAGTAAGCTGGTCCTGAAATTGTATTGCTGCAAATAAACCTAATTTATGATATTGTTTTAGCTGCTCAAGATTTTCATCACTGAATTCAACTTCCTTTAAACTTCTGACGGGAATAAATGCTACTTTCATATTTAAATAAAACTAAATTAGCTTTCTTAAGCCTAATGCTTGGCATTAGTCAATGTTGCTATCGCGACATAAGAGCTTAAGCACCTAGATACTTATTTATCACGTCGGTTGACCAGCCCTTTCTTCGCAATGCGCTTCTTATTTGCGATGGAGAATAACCCATACTCTTTGTACTAGCTATGTAAGAACGTATTTCTGATTCGCTTGAACTTCCGCCGCTACCGGTGCTACTCTTAGATTTTTTATGTCCAAGTAATGACTCTAAATCAAAACCCTCCAATCCTAAATAGGATTTGAAGTAATAAATTACTCCTCCGATTATTAATAATATTAAGAGTAATCCAATCCAGACAGCTGTTTTTTTATCGCAGTCATCTCCAGTCTCGCCACGAGCTTTATCGCAGACTTTGTCATTAGGTATGTATTGACACGTGCAAACCGTTGTGCAAAGTCCTGGACAAGCTAAGTCGCTTGCACCATCACATTGTTCTGTACCGTCCCTTACATCGTTGCCGCAAACAGATTCATCTTTTGATTCAGGGACGCAAGTATTTCCTACTAAAACTTTGCCGAAATCGCAAGTAATTGATTTATCTTTTCCAATTGTCTGATCAATTATATTTGAATCTCGGGTTCCCGTATCAGTTGTTGTATCACTTGGTGTAGTTGGTGTAGTAGTACCATTTTGCGTTTGATTTCCTGTTTGAGTTTGGTTTGTTGTCTGATTAGTTGTTTGATTGGTAGTTTGATTAGTTGTTTGATTTGTTGTTTGATTGGTTTGTTGTGTTATTACTAATTCATCGCCCTTGGCTTGCTCTGCTAAAGGAATTACACTAAATCCCCAATTCGGAATAGTGTATTCTAAATTCGCATCTGTATATGTTGTCGGATTTAGTATAGCTACTCCGCCCATTAAATATATTTTGCCGTTTACAGCTTGTCCCGTATCGGCTACTGCAGGTATAGGTGAAACTGGTGCTTTTGTCCAAGTTTTAGTCGTTGTATCGTAAAAATCGTGGCGTCCTTGTAATGCGGTAGATACCGTATGCGCGGAAAATACATGTAAGGTATTTCCAACAACCGCCCAGGAACGTATTTCATTTATAGGTCTGCCATATCCGAAATCTGATTCTTTCACCCATTTGTTATTAGCTTCGTCATAAGTATAAACTCTATGCGTGTTAGCAGTTGCACCTTCATCTTGAAGTAAATAAAGTTTACCATTAATTACTGCTGCTACGGGATTTTGAGTATCAACTATTAAAGGCGCACCATTAGCCCAAGTATCTGAAACAGGATTGTATATTGCGTGCCTTTTACCCGTGCTAGACGCTGCTCCACCAAGTGTATGAATTTTACCATTGAGTGCTACTGAAGTAACGTAATGAGTAGGTTGTGTTTGAAATTGTGCATTTGCAGAGTCCCAAATATCGCTTGCCAAAGCAAGTTCATATACATCTTTGTTATAACCAACAACAACTTTGTTGTCGTTATGTATAATGCCGCCAATTACGTAAAGTCTATTCTCTGCATAAGCTACCGAAGTTAAAATTAGACGCACGGGCAGCGCTGCTTTTGTTTGCCATCTGCTCTCGTCAGGCAAATAAATATAATGGTCTTTAGAAACAACACCTGTTTGATCTATACCGCTAATAATATGAATATCGCCGTTTACCTCTACCGATTTTAATTCCTGTACTTTAAATGGTACCGGCGGTTTTTGCTGCCAGTACGAAACGCTATCTGCTAAGTTTACTGCTTCTGGATTACCGTAATAAATCTGAAATAATGAATTATTGAAATTTTTTGGAATAACGTCTGGTCTAACTCTCACTATTGTATCACCTTTGTTACAGCCTTGCGTAATAGGATCGTTTGCAGAAAGTCTTGTGCCAATATCGTGCAAAATAACTTGTCCGCTCTCAACAACTCTCAAATCAGAGCAGTCTCCTTTTAATTTTCCTTCGCCAATCAAATCAAATGTATTCAATTCAACTTCAATAATATATCCTTTATGTTCTAAACCTACTGTCTCTAAAATTCGTACAGGAACTCTATATTTCCAGTTGTCGTGCCACCATTGTTCTGTCTCTACGCCCTGCGCATTTATGACCGTACCTGTTAATGAAATGCCGAGCAAATCTGAAACATTATTTGTAAGCTGTAAACCTAAAACTGCTAACGAAATTAAAATTGCTAACGCACCGATAAAAACTAATGGTTTAGTATTAAATTTAGCTTTCCTCTGCTTAGTGGCCATAAGATTTTAATGCGAATTAGCCTTTAAATATATTACTAGGCTTTGTAGAATCTACCTTATTAATTTTAGTATTTGCAAATGGTTTGAATTTACTTAGTTGGCTAAATACGTTTGCAAAGGGATTAGCGCTGCCTAGTTTGCCTAATAATTTCTTTGCTAATTCCGGCTTGAAATATTTCAAGTAAGCAAACGTTGCTATTATTCCAGCTAAGATTACTATTAGCACTCCTGCCAACAAATCAAAGCCTCCTGATTTAGCTGCTTTTGCCTTTTCTATTCCGAAGAATCCTGGTGCAGTTGGCGTTTTTGGTTTTACTAGCTGACTAGCGTTAGTAGCGTTATGCATTGGCCCACTATCGCCTTCGTCAAATTCGCTTCTGCCTCCTCCACCGCCTCCGCCTCCGCCGCCACCGCCGGCGCTATCGCCAAGTCCTGAACTTGGTGGTGGAGTACCTCCGCCGCCACTAGGCGCACAAGCTAAATCATCTAAATCTGATAAGCCGTTACAATTATTATCAAGTCCATCTTCACAGATTTCTTCTGCACTTGTATGTATGGCAGCGTTATTGTCGTTGCAATCAACATTTGCGAAATGTTCATCGCCGTCTGCATCTATTTGTGAATTGCCACAACCAGTTGAATCAACTGCCTCTCCTGCTGGAGTACTTGGACATAAATCTGCCGCACCAGTTACACCGTCGTTATCGTCATCTTGCGGAGCAACTATTTCACAAGTTACTGTATCTTGTTGGTCTGTTAGGCTATCACAGTTATTATCAATTCCATCATCGCATATTTCTGTTGCACCTGGATTTATTGCGGCATCATTATCGTTACAATCTACATCTCGGAGGTAAGTATCTGAATCCACATCTAATGATAAAGCTGTACAGCCATTAGAATCTACTGCTTCGCCTAATGGAGTACTTGGACATAAATCATTCGCATTTACAACCCCATCGTTATCTTCATCTTCAGTTCCTGAACATACTCCGCCTTCGTCGATTGCTGCAATAATTTCGTTACTACAGTTATTATCTATACCATCGCATATTTCTGGTGCGCCAGGATTAATTGCAGCATTATTGTCATTACAATCTACATCTGCGGTATAGCTATCACCGTCTGCATCTATTTGCGAATTACTACAGCCATTAGAATCTACTGCCTCTCCTGCAGGAGTATTTGGACATAAATCATTCGCATTTACAACACTATCACCATCGTTATCATCAATTTCACAAGCTACTACTTCGTCTGTTAGACCATCACAGTTACTATCATCAATCGCACCACCACATACCACTGGTGCGCCAGGATATATTGCTGCATTATTATCGTTACAGTCTACATCTGCGGTATAACCATCGCCGTCTGCATCTGGTAATGGAACTTCTGTTCCACAAGTTACTGTATCTTGTTGGTCTGTTAGACTGTCGCAATTATTATCAATCGCATCATCACATACTTCTGTTGCACCTGGATTAATTGCAGCATTATTGTCATTACAATCAACATCTCCGAAGTAAGTATCTGAATCCATATCTAATTGTGATGCTGAACAACCAATCGAATTAACTGCTTCTCCCGCCGGCGTATTTGGACATAAATCATTTGCATTTGTAACTCCATCGTTATCATCATCAAGAGTTTCTGGCAGAGACAAAACTATATTGCTTAATCCCCAATTAGGTATAGAGTATTCGTACATTCCAGGTTCATCGCCAAGTCCGCCCATTACATATATTTTGCCAGATACTGCTGTTGCCGTAGCGGCACGCTTATCTCCAGGTAAACTTTCTCCGATAGTCCAAGTATTTGTTGCTGCATTATAAATTTGCAGAATTCTTTGGTTTGGTAAACCGCCAATTGCATATATTATATTGTTAGTGCTTGTAACTGCAAGTGCTCTTGAAGGCGTTGGCAAAAATGCTTTTGCCTCCCAGGTTTGTGTTGCAGGATCGAATACGTCATTTCTAGGAGTAGGATTAAAAAACTCAGTTTGTCCACCAATTACGTGGATTTTATTTCCGGCAACTTTTGCTGCGCCCATGTAGCTTCGCTTAGTTATCATTGGAGGACCAGGTACCCATTGGTTACCAAACAAAATCTCGTGCGTATCTGTAGTAATAAGTTGGCCGCTTCCATCAAGTCCTCTTCCGCCAAAAACATGTATCCTATCATTTTCATTTGTAGCTGCGAACCACGCTCTTGGAAAGTTTAAGTCGGGCGTTATTTGAAATACTGGCTCTAGCCACCTAAAATCAAATAGTAATGTACCTGCCATATTTTGGTCGCCGCCAATAATGTGTAATTTATTATCTTTTCCGACAGTTGCAGAACCAGCTCCTACATTTTCAGGTATATTTGGTTTTTGTGCCCAGGTATTTGAAACAGGATTGTATTCTTCAAATGCATTTGCTGCTTTGCTTCCGCCAGTTAGATAAACATACCCATCACTAAATGTTGTTGATGATGGCGCTTCGCCGCGCAAAGTTGGCGGACTTGCTCTATTTCTCCACAGTGTTAGTGCTGTTGGAGGCGCAATAGCAATTACATTACCATAATATATATAATAATTATAATTAGGACTTCCTGCGGGATATTCAAATTGAACTATTGCAGAAGTTGGAGTGCACCCTGCAATTTTGAAAGAAGCTTCTATATTTTGAGAGTCTGTTACACGGACATCAGAACAATCATTATTTAGATTTGCATCTTGAGTAACTAGCGTAACTTCAGTAACACCGCGGTCGCTTGTTATTTGCGTAGTTTGTGTAAAGCTTACTGGAAGTCTATACTGCCAATTGTTATCAAACCAATTCTCGCTTGTAACTGCGCCGCTAATATCTGATGGGACAAATTCTCCAGAGAATAGAACAAATCCAGCAACAGCCATAATTGCTATTACTATGAAAACGCTATTGTGTTTGCTAAACTCACCTCTGGCCATGCGTATTATAAACTAAAATAGTGTTTATATAAGTTTAGTTTTTATCTTGGACGTTTACTTTCAATTTTTCTAAGAGACATATCCACTACGTATTCATCCCAGCCGGAATTTATAAGCAAATCTCTTACCGCTTCTTTAGAATGGCCTTGTTTTATCGCACTAAGAATATAATTATCTAGTTTGGTCATAGTTGAATTGTAAGTTTTTACAGTGGAGTGTTTTTCCTCTTGTTCTTCTACAACTTCATTTGATAAATTACGGAAATAAAACATTACTGAAAAAATCACTAGCAAAATAGTTACTGCGAGCAAAGCGCTGTCTAATGAGCTTGCGATATTAATTATGCTGCTATAGGACGTCGATATATTAGGCAGTCTTAGTAAGAAAATGCCCGCTCCAGCGATTAGTATAACTAACAACAAACCTAAGTTAGTTTTATTTATATATTTCATATTTTCTCCGCAGTCGTTGCTATTACTATATTTGACAATGACGACCATTCTCCTTCAGAAAAATATCTTGCTGCGAAAAAGTAAGTTGTATCTTGCTCAAGTTCTGCAAGTGTAGTTTCTATTGCTTTGTCTACGGTTAACTTATCATAAACGTTATCTTTAGTTGAGCAACTAGTAATTTTACTATCTGTCATAAAACATTTTTTTGCGCCAATATACGATGTCTCCCAGTTGTCTTGTGTTATCATTTTATCGCTGCGCCATCTTAATTCATATTCGTTTATATCTGCACAGTTGCTTTCAAATTCATTGCAAGGCAAACTAAAACCTAATGATATATCGCGCTGTCCTGGTACGCCAATAACTTTCAGATTCGCAATTGGTTTGAGTTTAATATCTGAATTTGTAACATCTAATGACGAACTTCCGCTTAGTGCCGCCGGCGAATTTGTCAAGCTAAAAAATATAAATATACTTGCGAGCAAAGCTAACGCGAATAACCAAACAAAAGGCGCGTGTTTCTTCAAGTGTTTTTCCATCCGCCGATTAGCCATTATTAAATTCATACGAATTTGACTTATATAACTTGCTCATTAGTTGATAATGAAAAATATATCTGATAATTTAATTATAAAATAAAATAAAAAATAAAGAAAAAGCAAGTTTTACTTCAACTTGCTAAATACTTGTATAGCCATCGCGATAGCACCAATAAGTACTAGGATAAATGCAATGACTAGGAATATAACTGTAATCCAGTCAACTGCTGTTCCAATTGATGGGATAGCTGAGCTGACAGGTTCAAGTGTAGCTGCTAATATCAGAAACACTGCGCCAACGCCAACGTAGCCCAATTCTTTTTTCAACTGGTCAACGTATCCACTGTACTTTAACAGTGCTAGCCCGACTAAGATGCCTACACCGGTTCCAATTACTCCTTCCAAAAAGGCCATTTTAGTTTTTTACCTCCTATCGAACTAGGAATAATCTAAACAATTAACTGCTGTATATAAATGTTGTGTGACAAAAATAATTACTAATGATTAGTAAAAACAAGAATAAAAATAAAATAATTTATCTTTTGCGTTCTGTTTGCGGTTTTGTTATGAACGCTGCAACAGACCACAGTGCTCCGATAATTATAAAGATAAATGCGAGCAGCTGCCAAATGAAACTTAGCCAGGTTGATACAGTTACGCCAAGTTTATCAGCAATTCCAAGACTTGTAGCAACATCAATAAAATAAAACATTGTACCTGCTGCAATAAAGCCTGCTGGAATTTTTACGCGCTCAAGTAATCCGCTATATTTCAAAAGCACAAGGCCTGCCAAAATCGCTATTGCAATTCCGACCGTTCCATCAAGGAATACCATAAAATAAAATTATATTTGGTAATATATAAATTTATTCTCGTCTGTCTGTCCACTTTCTAAACACCGCATGTCCAAAGTTTACCAGCAAATCAAATTTCAAATCTTTCAAATACCATGGGTAATCACAGCCGCCGAAATTAGAACCCGTCCACAAATAAAATTCTGCATCTACATTTTCCTTTTTAGCCAGCTCTCTTAATTCGTTTACGATTTGCAGGGCATTCATCTTTAATCCGTCCGGCAGCTGCAAACAAACTTTTGCAGTTCCTTCTTTGTTTAGTTTTTTAATTTCTAAAATTACGCTCGGCAATTCTAAATCATAATCGAGCTGCATATCCGTATCCATAATGCTTTAAAGCTAAGATTCGCGTTTAAAAACTTATGGCGATTAGCGGCGAAAAAATAACTAAAGAGCGTCTGGACAAGGAATTTGCAAGGATAAAAACAGCTCTCGAAGAAACAGAAATGCGCGACGATTTAGATGAAAGTCAGCTAAAAGGTGCTGTTGAATGTCTTGACACTGCAACTAGGTATGCAAAAGATGCTGAATATTTCGCTGAAAAGGGGGACTTTGCAACTGCATTCGGTGCATTAAATTATGCTTTTGGTTTTATTGATGCTGGATTAAAACTGCAAGTCTTTGTGAAAAAGCTATGATTATTGGCGACGTATATTTATCAAAATCCAATATTAATATCAAACAAATAAAGAAACAATTCCCGTACATTAAAACTATTTGCAAACTTTCCGGCATTTCTGGAGAGTTTAGAAAACCTAAAATAAAAAAACTATTTGGCGAATCTACAATTACAACTCATAGAGAACACGGAATTTCTTACAACTTAGATGTTTCAAAAATAATGTTTTCCCAGGGAAATCATTTTGAGAAAAAAAGACTTATGAATTTAGTAAAACCGAATGAAACAGTAGTAGATATGTTCGCAGGTATTGGTTATTTCACACTTCCAATTGCGAAAAAAGTAAAACAAATTTACGCCATAGAAAAAAATACAGAATCTTATAATTTCCTAGAACAAAACATTAGACAAAATTATTTATCAAATGTAACTGCAATTAATGGCGACTGCAGAAAACAAAAAATTGGAAAGACTGCGGACAGAATAATTATGGGCTACTTTCCAGGCACAAAGAAATTCCTTCCAGCTGCGTTAAAACTTGCGAAAGATAATTGTATTATACATTACCACGAGCTTGGCGAGAATGTAAAAGAAATTCTGAAACAACTGCCGAAAAAAGCTAAGGTATTAGCGATGAGAAAAGTAAAAAGTTATTCTCCAAAAAAAAATCATTACGTTATTGATTTTAAGCTATGAGCTGTTTCTTATCGCTATATTTGAACGTGTCAAGAAAATCTTTTCCGGCTGCTTTGTCCTTAGATACGAGCCAAGTATAAACGCGTTCGTTATAGCAGTTTTGGCAGACTGACGTATTGGATTCAACTCTGCAATAATTGCAACTTAGTTTATTATAGCGTCTCACGTTATCTAAAAAAGCTCTTATTTCGGTTCTAAATTCCTTAACCGTTGTGACGCGTTTGCGTTCTATCCAAGTTTCAACTTTATCAGTAAGGCACAGCGCACAAATTGGAGATCGCATTACGTCGTCGCACAATACGCAAACATTTTTGTTGATGTGATTTACCACATTATATGTAAATAAAGTTTTATTTAAATTGATTGTGGTCTTCAAATAAATTTCAGAAGTTCGTAAGGTTCAAGTTTGTCAACTGGCGTTGGTTCCTGGGGTTCTGGTCTATTTTCGTCTGTTGAATCTGTTGGCTGCGGTTCTGGTTTTTGTTCTTTCTGATATGGTATAGCAGGCATAGACGGCACTAATGTACTGGAAGATATAGCAGCACTTTGCTTTGGCTGAATCTCTTCTGCAATTTTTTTCTGCGTTGATTGTAATAAAAATACTCTATTCTTTTCTATGCTCCACTCTACATCCTGCGGATAATACAAATGTTCATTGACTTTAATCAATAAATCTGACAATATTTTCAGTTCTTTGTCTGTAAGTAATTCTTCTGACTTCTTATCCTTAGGAACGTTTTTCTTTACTATCTTACCGCTGAAATCTTTAGCTAGCATCCACGGCTGCTCGTTTTTATAATTGCCAACGACTTGCATTGTATCTTTATTAAGCAAAACTTTAGACGAATCAAAATTTCTTACGACGAAACTTTTTCCCATTCCCCAAATAGCTTCCAAGGTAATAGTATTACTGTCTTTCAAATAAGTTGAACCAGATTTATCGGCATTTACTTGTCTCTGCACAATTAAAGCGATATCAATATCTTCGTAAGGAATATTATATTCAGCTCTATACTGAAGTGCTTCTGGAGAAAATAATGACGCCCAAAATTCCAAAACTCCTCTTGTAACTCCGTAGCTGCCAGTTATATTTAGAACTGCGTGCGAAAAAGGAGATGTAATTGCCGAGCTCCTAATTGCAACTGTTGCGGCATCCCTTCCTGAAACGATGAAGGCGGATATTGGAGCATTTCTAAGTTCTTCTGCAACATTAATATACGAATAATATTCTTCTACTTCGTTAAGCATATCTGCGGACAGTGAACTCATTACGAAAAAATTTTGAATTTCTTTAGAAATTTCTTTTAAATTTTCCGGTGTAATTTCTTTTAATTTCTCTTGTATTTTTTTGTCCAAATTTCTTGCTTTGACAAACTCTTTGTAAGCTTCAGAGGTAATTACAAAACCATTCGGAACTGGAAAATCAGCTTTTTGCAAATCAGCTAATGTTGCTGCTTTTCTGCCGACGATAGATTCATCGGCATAAGTTATGCTTTTGAACCACTTGCAGTACTTTACCATTAAAGAAAGAACTCTGTAAAAGTATTAATATATTTGTCTTATAACGTAACTTCTTTTCTAGTTTTGCTGTCTAGTATTTTTACAGCGCATCTCATCGGAAATTTCGCTGCGGCTTTTCTCGCTGCTTCTTTTGCAGTTGATATAAGTTCTCTGCCAACATAAAAAGACATTAAAATCATACCTGGTTTGACCTGAACTGCGTGTCCTACTGGCGAACCGAAACTTAGAGCCATACCTTGAGAAAATCTGTCTGCACCTGCTGCAGTCGCCATAGCTCTTTCTCTTATAACGTGATGGGGAACTGCTCTTATTTTCAAAGCCCATCCTGTCTTGGCCTGCTTTTCCAAAGCTCTTACTGCTGTTTGTCTTGCAGCTTCTAAAGCGTTATCTCTAATTTGTAATTTTCTTGCGGAACATAATTGCAATTCATAAGGAAGGCTTTGGGAATTTATTCTGTCGCCCATATCGAACTGTACGACTTTAACATTTGGCGCTCCCTTTACATATGCTTTTGCTCGTTTCCTGCTGATTCTCGTGTATGGGCGCTTTACAACTCTGTAAGCGCTAGCCGCTCTTAATCGTCCCATTTGTCTCTAAAGAACGTCTTTTAGTTGATTTTTAAGGCTTGCTCTTGCATTAGTTATTTATACCGTGAAATACAAATATCATATATGACATATAAAACGAAACATTTACCATTAATATTATTTGGAGCCGCACTTACCCCAATAGCCGCAATAGAATTAATCACTGTAAACGGCAGCAGTATTGCCCTTGCCGTGACTGCCTTTTTAGTAATGGTAGCCTGCACAGCTATAGTTATGGGTAGTTTCAACCATATGAAATATATTCATAGAAACAAGTAGGCTTAAGAAATCTGATTTTCTCGTTTTTCTATGTTAAAAGCTAAAGATTTGGTGGGCAAAAGTTATGGTGAAGCTAACGCTCTAACTGGTTTAGAATTCAATTTGAGAGATCACAATACCGACCATCATTTAATCCAAGACCTAGCTCAAGCTGAAACCTATCTTGGAATTGCAGAAGCTTTGCAACCTGAAACTAATTCTCCAACACTAACACAAAAATTCTCTAGATTAAGAAATCTCTCTGATTATGTATCTTCCAGATTTAATAATTTCAAACATACGAAAACCGCTGCAGCGTTGGCAGCAGCGGGTATGATTTCTGCAGCTACATTTGGAGCTTTAACTAAAGATCTTGGTGTTGAGCTTCCAGATATTATTATGGAAAATGCAGAGGCTCAAAGCCCTGATGATACAAATGATGGCACATATAAAATAACTAAACTTGCTGGAGATACTAATGAGATGGCAAATTGGCCTAAAATAAATGAAGATTTAGTCCTAATAAATTATCCATTATCGCATGAATTTCAAATTCATAATTTAGATGGCAGTAATTTTAGTTCGCGATATCCTTTGGCAGCGCCATATGGCGGGGGACCTCCAGCGGATATAGATAACGGTTATTTAGCTTTCATTACGCGCTCAAATTCCGATTCAGAAATGCGGCTAATAAAATTAGATGGAACGCAAAACACTACATTACAAAATTATCCAGAATCTGATGGTTTGTCATACTACTTAGTATTTGATCATCCATACATAGTTTCAGCTAACCAAATCATAAACGATAATGAGAGTTTACAAGTACATTCCGTTTCAGGAGAATTAATTAACGAAATAACTATTGCTGAAGCGGACTCTATAGTAGCTCCAAATATATACGGTAACGCTATTGTTTTTGTAAACGAAAACATTGAACCATATACCAGCTCTGATATTTATTTAGCTACGTCTGCTAACGGTTTTAAAGATATAACTGTTCAACAAATTTCTCCAGTAAATAATGGCGGTTGTTTTCAAAGTGAACCAGTTATAAGCGATAAAAATATAGCTTGGATTACTCCAGGAGATTGTGAATTAAAAGGTAATATTTACATATATGATAGAGATACACAAAAAATTAAAAATACATTAGAAGATGTTATGCCTGAATCTCTAGCGATTTATGAAGATACTTTAGTATGGTCTGACCCACCCGTTATTTACATACACAATATTAATACAGGAAAAGAAATACAAATAACAGACGTAGGAAATTACATACCACACGTAGATGTTTGGGAAAATAAAGTAGTTTGGTCTGATGATAACAGCGATGTTTATTTGGCTGAATTCTCTTTTGATGAATCTAATGTTTCAGATAATCCGCAAATAATACCTAATACGCCTGATCTTTTAAAATTAGTAGAGAAACATTCTCCAACTTATTTGTTCAGCCAAGGTGAAAAATATTTTCCAACAAATCCTTACGCTGATGATTCTGATGTAAATAATAATGTACTGAACTGGCAAGAAGCTAAATTCCCAGACGATAATTCTATTTATTACTCTGTTACAGAGTACCCTAATAAAATAAGCGTAGAGCATCCAGAAGGTTTCAAGGTAATACAATACTGGTCTTATTACGTCTACAATGATTGGGGTTCAGATAAGCACCAGTACGATTGGGAAGTAATTCACAAATGGGTAGATAACAAAAGCGGCGAAGTATTCTATACTTCTGCAAGTATGCATCTATGGGATAATACCTATCAAGGCGATATGGGTAGATTTTTAGTTGAAGAAGGCGGACACGGAATGTCAAAAGATACGTTTATGCTCGATCACATAAAGATGTCATTTAATGATGTAGGCGTTATTCAAGACGCAAACAGTTATGAATTGCGTCCATTAGAAGATTTATTGAAGTATAGAGATATAGATTTTCCTGGAGAACGCGGCAAATTTCCGACGGAGCAAAACCGCTACAAAGATCCTGACAGATATGTTAGATTAAATCCAGTTCAAGGAGCTCTTACTCAACTTAGTATAAAAAATAGTCCAGAACTTTCTGTAGTGGATTCGTCTGGCAGCACTACCGGACTAAAAAATGGTAAAATAATTGAATATATACCTTATTCAAAATATTTCCCCGCAGAGGAAAGAATCATTACATTAGGTACTGAAAAGCCTACTATTTTTTTAAAAGGTACGGCTGATGAAGATTATACTCTTGAAGCAAAGAACATTATCGGTGCAAAAGAAGAATTAATAATAAAACGAGGTACTATTAAAAAAGATGAAATTATAAAGCTTGAATATGTAGATTTACAAAAAGATAATTCTGAAAATAACTTGCAAAATACTCACTGGCAGACTCTCGGAATTGCTGCAATTGGTGGAGCTGTTGCTGGCGCCATCGGTCTAACTGCCTACAGGCAAAAACAAAGAAGTAAACCAAAAAAATCCAAAAAAAGTAAAAAGCGTTAAAATAGTTCTTTGCAGGGTGTAGCACCTATGCAAACATTCTCATTTGAACCAGTATTATCAAAAGTTATACCTATAGCCTCGCCAGCTGTTATAACTTTGTCCTGGTCTTGCTGAAATAAATTAACGTCTGTTTTCTTAAGTCCGTGTTTAAAAGTATTTTCACCAATTACGTTGAGAATAGTTTCTTCACTAATTTTATTATTTTCTAAGTTTCTAAGTTTTATATTTTTAAAGCATATAAAAAATTCGTTCTGGAGTCCTAACTCAGGATTTCTGCCTCCGCCTCTATACAAACATCTATCTGCTAATTTAGCTATTTGATAAGCTCCGCACAGTTCTGCATTATCTTTGTAAATAGTCGGACAGGTATCATAAGAATTGGCATTAATATTTCCAACATTTACTTCCGAACATAATATTGGATTTATAAGAAATTTGGATCCAGACGGCAAAGAATTTCTTAGCGCCATATTAAAATGGCAAAGTTCGTCGCTTAAGCCGCCGCCTGCAGCTCCTGAAACTGGAAAAACAACTGCGGTTAAAACTATTACGCCAATAATTATAGCTAATATAATTGATATCAACACACTCTGTTCTATTTTTCCTGATTTATTCATTGGACATCCTTAAGCACCTTCAAATATTCAGCATATTCTAAACACGTAAGTTCTTCTTTGAAATATGCTGAAGCCTTATACTTTATACCATTAATATCAGATGTTATTAAAATATCTTCACCGAAACCTTCTGTTATCAAGGCGTTTTCTGTATTACTAATTCTTAATTCGTATTCCGGAAATACTACATTAAATGTTAATCTTGGAGATTTGTAATCTAAAAGTAAAATATTAAATTCATCTTTTACTTTAGGAGAAAAACTTTCTAAAGTTAAATTAGAAAAACAATTTTCTCCGCTTTCAAAATCTGTTCTGGCGGTCTTAGCGGCGGCTAATTGTGCTGAATCTTTTACATATTCTCTTATAGCTTCTGATTCTGTATAAGTTGAAAGTAATTGCGCTTGTTTTTCGCCAGTTTTAAAAGTAATTTCTTGAGCTTCAAAATTTTTTAGGAAAATAGCTG
>Ga0209541_10006371_pt1 | contig 20133 bp, 26 predicted proteins | sample RifCSPlowO2_01_FD_184027 | JGI IMG/M metagenome (GOLD analysis project Ga0209541, IMG submission 184027) | Groundwater microbial communities from Rifle, Colorado - Rifle CSP2_plank lowO2_0.1 (SPAdes) (version 2) | ecosystem: Environmental > Aquatic > Deep subsurface > Groundwater | place... | reverse complement strand
AAAGATTATCTCTTACTTTTTGACTTAAAACCATAAACAAGGCTTTTCTTCTCATTTTAGTTGGTATAGTTCTTTCGTAAACCTTTTCGTTTCTTGGTCCACCAGTTACTCCTCCACCACGCCAAAGTGGTGATCTTATAGAACCAACTCTCGCCTTACCAGTTCCTTTTTGTCGCCATGGCTTTTTACCACCTCCACGAACATCGCTTCTATCTTTAGTATGAGCCGAAACCTGTCTTTGATTTGCTCTTTGCGAAATTAAAACCTGGTGCACCAAATCAGTGTTCATTGGAACTTCAAATATTTCCTTAGAAAGAACTGTACTTCCAGCTATTTCTCCTTTTTGATTATAAATATCTATTTTCATATTAACCTCTAATTTCAAGTAATGTTCCCCTATGACCCGGAATTGCACCTTTTAAGACAATTAAATTATTTTCGCTATCAATTTTTATAATTTTTAAATTCTTCACTGTTACCCTATCATAACCCATTCGTCCGGGCATTTTTCTTCCTTTAATAACATGCTGGGGAAACCTTTGTCCCACAGAACCAATTTGTCTTTCTTCGTGCTTTGCTCCGTGGGTAGCATTTCTTCCGTGAAATCCATGCCTTTTCACCCCACCCTGATAACCTTTTCCTTTTGACATTCCTGAAACATTTACCTTATCACCTTCTTTAAAAAGGGATACATTTATTTCTTCTCCCACCTGAGCACCTTCTTCATCTCTTGCTTCTTTAATATATTTATATTCTTTTCCCTTCATTGGTTTTTTAACTTTACTCTTTTTTAAAATTTTAACAAAACCAATTTGTAATGAATCATAACCTTCTTTATCTTTAGTCTTTTTTTGTAAAACAACACAAGGACCTGCTGAAATTAAAGTGACCGGAACAATATTTCCTTTATCGTCAAACATTTGAGACATTTCAATTTTTTTTCCTAATATGTATTTCATTTTTTATCTTTATTAATCAAAAACTGGGCGATTGCCCAGTTGTGTGGCAATGTTGTTATTTTACGGAATTTTTATATAAATTTTTCCATAAATAAGTTAACTATTGTCTAATTGCGTAATTCTATCACAAATATATTAAAATGCAATACCCCTTTTTATATCTTTATTGATATATCAACCCCCGACGGTAAATTTAAATCTCTCAGTGCTTCCATAATCTCAGTATTAGGATTCAAAACATCTATAATGCGCTTATGAATTCTTATTTCAAACTGTTCTCTAGCGTTTTTATGAACAAATGTTGATCTATTAACAGTATATTTTAATATTTCTGTTGGTAGCGGTATAGGTCCCACAACTTCAGCTCCAGCTCTGTTTGCAATATCAATTATTTGACGAACCGAACTATCAATTATCTTATGATCATAAGACTTCAATTTTATTCTAAGTTTAGGTATTACAACAGACTCTAACTCTTTTTGAGCTTCTTTTATAACTCTTTTTTTTTTAAGTACTTCTTTTTTAATCATTTTTATCCTTAAAAAATCGCAGAACTAAGTTAGGGGGCGGGATTCGAACCCTTGTCAATTTAGCGGTGTCAATTTGGCTGAGCTTCAAGGCGCGAGAAGCGAATTGATGCTGGAAGCATCGTGAGCGACGAGCAACGCAGAAGCTCGGCAAAATTGACCCGCCCTGAAGGGAAGCTCAAAAATAAATGATAACTGCGTTACTCCTCCTCAATGTAATGTAAAACTACATTTCGTTCGTCGTGCCTTGTTCTCATTTATTTTTGAGCTTCTAAACTTGTGATAAGGGTTCGAATCCCGCCCCCTTTAGTTCCCGCGATAAAAATTATTTTATAATTTTTGTAACAATACCAGCGCCAACTGTCTTACCGCCTTCTCTAATAGCAAATTTAGTTTTTTCTTCTAAAGCTACTGGCACAATTAATTTAATTTTCAAGCTAACTGTATCTCCAGGCATAACCATTTCTGTCCCTTCTGGCAAAGTCACATCTCCAGTAATATCTGATGTTCTAATATAAAGTTGTGGCTTGTATCCGCTGAAAAATGGAGTATGTCTTCCGCCTTCTTCTTTACTTAATACATAAACTTCACCTTCAAATTCAGCATGAGGAGTTATTGATCCAGGTTTAGCTAAAACTTGACCCCTTTCAATATCTTCCTTTTTCAAGCCTCTAAGTAAAATACCAACATTGTCTCCAGCTCTACCTTCATCTAAACTTTTTTGGAACATCTCTACTGAAACTACTACTGCTTTTTGAGTTGGTCTAATACCCACAATTTCTATTTCTTCGTTAGATTTAATAATACCTCTTTCAATTCTACCTGTCGCCACAGTTCCTCTTCCTTCAATTGAAAAAACATCTTCAATCGCCATAGCAAATGGTTTATCTAATTCTCTTACTGGTTCTGGAATATAATTATCAACTGCATCAAGTAATTCTATTATTGATTTAGCGTTTGGATCATCAGCAGAAGTGGCGTTTAGTGCTTTTAAGGCAGAACCTCTTATAATTGGAATTTCATCTCCAGGATAATTATATTTTTTAAGTAATTCACGAATTTCTGATTCAACTAAATCTAAAATTTCTGGGTCATCAACCATATCGCACTTATTCATAAAAACTACAAGCGATGGTAAACCAACCTGTCTAGCAAGTAGTACGTGCTCTTTAGTTTGAGGCATGGGTCCATCTGGAGCAGACACAAGTAAAATTCCTCCGTCCATTTGAGCGGCTCCCGTAATCATGTTTTTAATATAGTCAGCGTGTCCCGGACAATCAATCATCGCATAGTGTCTTTTAGCTGTTTCTGTTTCTAAATGAGTAATAGAAATAGTGACTCCACGAGCCTTTTCTTCAGGAGAAGAGTCAATTTTATCTACATCAGCTTCTGTATGCTTAAAACCACGCAATCCTGAAATTTTCATAATTGCGGCTGACAAAGTGGTTTTTCCATGGTCAACATGACCAATGGTTCCAATATTTACATGAGGTTTTGACCTCTCAAATTTTTCTGCCATATTATTTGTTAATTTAAAATTTAAAATGATAAATTTAAAAACAATTTTTAATTTTCAAATATCAAAAAGTGTTTTTAAATTAATGCTTTTAAATTGTTTTTGAATTTTAAATTTATATTTTTTAATTATACTAATAATACTATTATACTATTTATAAAAAGTCAATAATCCGAACAAAAAAATAAGAATGGCTACTTTAAAAAATAAAATTATTCAATACCCAATGAATTTTCTAAAATTCTAACTCTTTCTTTAAGATTTTTTAGTTCTTCAGAATGCTCTTTAATTAATTCATTTTCTATCTTATAAAGCTTTTTATTAACTTCTTTAAATCCTTTTTCCATTTCAATTTTAGTAGCCATTTTGGTAGTTACATCGCTAAAACCTTTCTGTACCATTCCCGCTAAATCTCCAATTGTAATTTTTTTATCTTTCATATTTTTAATTGTAATCTATTAAAACCTCTTGTCAAACTTATATATATTTAAATTAAAAAAACGCCAAAACCGCACTCCTTAAAGAAATCTATTCAATTTCAAGCGCTTCTTCAAGCTTTTTTACTCTTGGCCGAAGGTCTCCAATATTTTCCAGTTTCTCTTCAACATTCTTAATCCTTTCATCTATTTTATCTACCTTGTTTTCCAAATTATGAAGTTGCACTTTTGTAGCAGTTTTTTCAAAACCATTATTTATCATCTCTGCTAATTTTTCAATTGTGATTTTTTTATCTGCCATATATATTGATTATATTCTCTGGAAATCTTTTGTCAAATTTGACAAAAAAACTTAGTAATGATAAACTATTTTTAGTTGTTTGAAAATTCACCCTCTTTTTTATTCAAGGGAGAATCAATTGAAAACCTACGATAAACTGGTTAAAGGAGCTATCAGGTTGGCTGGCGCAGATGAAGATAACAGACATCTTCTTGTTGGAGATGGTGGGTTTGCGGACGATGTGGTGCAAATCTTCTTCAAAGACTATCATATGAGAAAGTTTCCAAAGGAATGCCTGCAAGAACTGAGAATGGAGTTTGCCGATGTAAACTCAGAAAAAAGAATCATCATTCTCAGCGTCACCGAAAATGGTAATCTGACATTGGGAATTGAATAAGCTGACAAATCTTCAGGCTTGAGCTTACTACGGATTTCTTTTCTGTGGTGAGCTTTTTTATTGCAAAATTTTCAAATACTATATTTCTTGCAATTGTGAAAAGTAAAGCCAGTAATTCTTAATGCCCAATGAATTTCTGCGTAGTTCCGCGTCGATTCCGCGTTTGTTCTGCGTTTATTATTTTCTTTTTCCATCAACAATTTGTTGGGCTATATTACCGGGTACTGGTTCGTAGCGGTCAAATTGCATGGTAAATGAAGCCCTCCCTTCAGTTAATGATCTAAGGGCTGTCGCATAACCAAACATTTCGCTTAGTGGAACCGAGGCATCTAATACTTTCATTCCTACTCTTTCTTTGGTTTCTTCAATTTTTCCCCTTCTAGAAGATAAATCAGAAATAACCGTTCCAAAAAAATCTTCTGGGGTAATAACTTCACATTTCATAATCGGTTCCAAAATAACTGGCCCAGCAGCTTTGGCAGCTTGTTGTAGAGCCATTGAACCGGCAATTTTAAAAGCAAATTCTGATGAATCAACTTCATGATAACTTCCATCAAACAAAGTGACCTCCATATCAACTAATTGATAACCAGCTACCACTCCTTTATCCATAGCTTCAATCACCCCTTTTTCGGTTGGCTTAATAAATTCTTTAGGCACACTTCCCCCTTTAATAGCATCAATAAATTCATAGCCAGCTCCTCTATCCTTAGGCTTAACTCGTAACCACACATGACCATATTGTCCCTTTCCTCCAGACTGTCTAATATATTTTTCTTCAGCTTCAGCTTCGGCAGTGATAGTTTCACGATATGCTACTTGAGGTTTACCAAAGTTAGCTTCAACATTAAATTCTCGTCTTAATCTGTCCTGAATAATATCTAAATGTAATTCTCCCATACCAGAAATAATTGTCTCCCCTGTTTCAATATCTTCTTTAATTCTAAAAGTTGGATCTTCTTCTGTAAGTTTTCTGATAGCCATAATCAACTTTTCTTGATCAGCTTTAGTTTTTGGCTCAACTCGCATCGCAATCACTGGCTCTGGAAATGAAATTTTTTCTAATATTACCGGTTTATCTTTGTCACACAAAGTGTGTCCAGTGACTGTATTTTTTAAACCAACAGTAGCTCCAATTTCTCCAGCATAAATAACATCTAACTCTTCTCGTGAATTAGATTTCATTCTTAAAATTCGAGAAATTCTTTCTTGTTCACCTGTTACAGAATTTAATAAATAAGTTCCTTTATTTAAAACACCCGAATACACTCTAAAAAAAGTCAACTGACCAACAAAGGGATCAGTAGCTACTTTAAATACTAAAGCGGCAAACGGTTCATCATCAGAAAACTTTCTTTCTATTTCAGTTCCCGTTTTTGGATCGGTTCCTTTTACAAAACCAATATCTAATGGCGAAGGTAAATAATCAATCACAGCGTCTAAGATTAATTGAGTGCCTTTATTTTTTAAAGCCGAGCCGCAAAATACTGGTACCAATTTAAAAGCCAAGCAGGCTTTTCTCATAGTCGCCATTAATTCTTCATTTGAAATTTCTTCTCCAGAAAGTAATTTATTGGTCAAGATATCATCTTCTCCCGCAATACTATCTACCATTTTTTCTCGCCAGATTTTAGCTTTTTCTAACATTTCAGATGGAATTTCTTTTTCTACTACTTTTTCTCCTTTTTCTCCCTCAAAATAAATCGCCTTCATTTTCAATAAATCAATAACAGCTGATAAATTTTCTTCTTCTCCAATCGGTAAATTCATGGCCACCGCATTTTTAGTAAGTTTATCTAAAATTGACTGAAAAGATTTTTCAAAACTACCACCCATTCTATCTAATTTATTAATAAAACAAATTCTTGGCGTACCGTATTTATCCGCTTGTCTCCAAACTGTTTCAGATTGTGGTTCTACTCCAGCTACCCCATCAAAAACCACGCAAGCGCCGTCCAAGACACGCAAAGATCGCTGTACTTCAGCAGTAAAATCAATGTGGCCAGGAGTATCAATTAAGTTCATTTGCATCCCCTTCCATTGCATAGTAATCGCAGCCGCAGTAATAGTAATTCCCCTTTCTCTTTCTTGGGGCATCCAATCCATAACTGTATCACCTTCGTGCACCTCTCCTATTTTATGAGAAACTCCGGTATAAAACAAAAGCCGCTCGGAAACCGTTGTCTTCCCAGCATCTATGTGAGCGATAATTCCAAAGTTACGCAATTTTTCTAATGGATATTGTCTCGACATAATTTGAAATTATAAATTTAAAAACAATTATTTAATTTTAAATTTTAAAATCTGTTTTTAAATTAGTGCTTTTAAATTGTTTTTGAATTTAGATTTTTAAATTATCAATTAGATGAAATAGTCGGGAAAATGGTATTTTACGCCATTTTTGCCTCCGGAGGACTTGACAAGACTTTATTATGGGTGTATGTGAATGGTGAGAAAATCCGAGAAATACAATTTGACCAGAAATATCAAACATGGTCTGCTATGTTTACTGGAGACAGCAGAATCCAAGTAGAAGTTGAAAAGATTCTAGAGTAGTATCAACAGGGCGCCGAATCGATTTATCGAAGAGGCGCTGTTTTTTTTGCAAAATTTTCAAAATTCTATTTATTTTAACTTTTCCCTAAATTCTTTTTCCTCTATCTCCGCTAAATCCAAAACTCCTTTTAGGGTACCCTGTGATAATTCTCTATAATTTGGCACAACTGTAATTATCGTTTTTCCATTTGTAATTTTCTTAAATTTCATATGACTACCCTTTTGTGAAACAAAATAAAAACCAAACTCCTTGCATAAAACTTTTATAACAATTTTAGCAGAAAGAGGTTTGGCCATTCTTTAGTTATACTGCAGGTCAAAAGTAGTTATTAAAGGAGCTACTTTTAAAAGTCCACTTTTAAATTTCGGATTATCCTCTAAATAAAGCTCAACAGCTTCTTTAATATTTTTCTGGGTTTCTTCTATTGTTTTTCCCTGGCTAACCACTCCTAACTCAACACACCTAGCCACATACCATTTTTTTTCCTTATTTATAATAATAGTAAATTTATAGGTCATATTTTACACAATATCATGAATAATCTTTTTATACAATGGAATTAGAATTTTTTTATTCGTAAATTCGTGACATATTTGTTATTTGTTGGATTATCTTCTTTTAGCAAAGTGCGCGAAGGCCTTGTTGGCTTCAGCCATTCGGTGTGTATCATTTTTCTTTTTTATGGCCGCTCCTTCATTATTTGAAGCTGAAATTAATTCTTCGCTTAATTTTTCACTCATTGGTTTTCCTTTTTTGGCTCTTGTGGAATCTAAAATCCACTTGGTTGCCAAATGAAATTTTCTTTCTTGACGAACTTCCATTGGTACCTGATAAGTAGCTCCACCAACTCTTTTTGGTTTTACTTCTAACGCAGGAGAAACATTTTCCATAGCTAGCTTAAAAACTTCCAAGGGTTCTTTTTGGGTTTTGTTTTTTATAGACTCAAAAGCAGAGTAAACAATTTTTTTAGCAACTGTCTTTTTTCCCTGTTTCATAACTTTATTTATGAACTGGGAAACCTGCACACTATCATATAAGGAATCAGGTGAAACTTTATGTTTTTTATAAGCTCTTCGCATTAACGATGAATTAAGAATTACGAATTATGAATTAAGGAAAATTTCCATTATTCATAATTCAAGATTCATAATTCTAATTATTTTGCTTTGGGCATCTTTGTTCCATATTTGCTTCTTCCCTGTTTTCTATTCTCCACTCCAGCAGTGTCTAAAACGCCACGAACAATATGGTATCTTACTCCTCCCAAATCCTTTACCTTCCCGCCTCTTATTAAAACTATTGAGTGCTCTTGTAAATTATGACCTTCTCCGGGAATATAGGCAGTTACTTCCATGCCGTTTGATAATTTAACGCGAGCCACTTTTCTTAATGCCGAGTTTGGTTTTCTTGGTGTTTGAGTAAAAACTTTAATACAAACCCCTCTTTTAAGAGGAGAATTGTAATACATTGGTCTGTTTTTTAAAGTATTAAAACCAAAACCAAGCGCAACTGTTTTTTTGCGTTTCTTAATGCTCTTTCTATTTTTTTTTATTAATTGATGTATTGTAGGCACAGCAATTTCAAACAAAGTTTGAAATTGAATTTTCAATTTTCAATTTTAAATAATAAGGAGTCAAAATTTTGTAGCTATAAAATTTCGACAAGATTATATTTCAAATTTAATAATTTCAAATTGATTTCAAATTTCAAATTGTAAATTTCAAATTAATAAAAGCACACTGCACTTATTAATTTACAGTTTAGCAAACATTTAAACAAGTGTCAAACTAATTATTTACGACCCTCTTTATGTGACGTGTCTTTCCAGGAGGCAGTATTTATACTACCCTCTAAAGCATATAAAGCCCCTTTTCCTTTAACGTATCAATTCCTATTTCATTGTAAAATACTTCTTTTTGAACGCACTCAAACGCTTCACGGACATGAAATACCGTATTTTCGGGTAAATTATTCCAAGAAAACCAATTTAAATCATCGCACTTTTCGGGTTCCATATTTTTGACTTCCCCACTCCATTGTTTGGCTTTAAAGAAAAGGTCAATACGATCACCGGTGGGATCGTGCTTCGGCCGATAACCTACATGTACCAATTCAATGTTTTCTGCGACTAAATCGATGTTAACTTCTTCCTTTGTTTCCCTAATAATAGCCTCTGTTGGCAACTCCTCTTCCTCTACATGTCCTGTTGGAACTTGGTAATTTCCGTCTTGGTAACCAGTATTGCATCTTTTGCCAAGCAGAACTTTCCCATCTTTTTCTAATAAAATATATACTGCCGGTACGGCTTTGTTTCTGATTTTCATATTATTTTTTAGAAATAATCCTTAAATCTCTTTTTAATATCTGAAAACTTTTGTTTCTTGAAATTAAATCTAAACCCTGGTCTGTTATTCAAGTTTTCTAATAATTTACTAAGACCTTTATAGTCAAAAATAATAAGACTGAGTTCGTCGCATATCGACACAATTTTTTGGTTTGCTTTCTGAATAAACTTTTGGTCTGTAGTAATTTCTGCTTCAAAGTAATAACCGAATTTAGGGACATTAACTAATACCATTTCAACTCCCTTATACATATAAAGATAAGATTTTGTTGCCTGTAATACTCCGTAGTAAAATCCTAGAATTAATAGGAACTCTATTGCTTCCTCAAATTTGCCTGAATCTACGGGGAATAAAAATTCTTTCCTTGCATCGTTGCCGCTCCATTTACCGTATTTTAAAACCAGCTCCGTTTTTTTATTGGTGTAAACATTTGGTAATTTAAATTTTACTACTATCTAAGCTTTCTGGGCAATAATTAAAATTCCTGGTTTTTTATGGTCTATCCCAAAAGATTTATAAATAGTATCAAAGTGTTTGTTAATTAAATCGGCCCACTCTGAATTTCCAGCATCAAGGTCAATCGCATTTGAAAGCATATGGATTTTGTAATTCTTTTTCAATGATTCAACGTAGTCAACCAACGCCCAATCAATGCTTTCTTTTTCCATCTTATTAACCTTTTTCCATAGTTCATGAGCTTCGCTTGCACTGATTGGATGATTTAAAAGAATACCCACTCTCGTAAGAAATTCTTCTGGGGTTTCTGTTCCTATAATCAGTTTTTCTTTATGTTCCTTCCAAAGTTCTAATGCTTTTTCCTCGGAGATATTAAAAACCTTTTCAAGGTTATAGTGAATTTTTCCTTTTTCTCCGCCCAGGTCTAAAAATACTCCTCCAAAGTCAAAGATAAGATGCTTTATCATAGAGTTTCTGTAATTTACATTAATCTAATTTTAACGCCAAGGACACCGTATTTTTCTTCTTCCTCCCTGGTATAAATTTTATACATACCAACCTTTAAATCTTCTTTGTCTGAATCAGTATAGCCCAGATCTCTGGCAGGCACATTCTCAATAAGTTCTGCAAATGTTTTATAGACAAGCAAACCAGTAACTTCCACTTTTACTTTTTCAGCGAGATTGGGTAGTTTTAAAAATTCAATAACATCACCGATTTTTATATCTTTCCGCTTTTTATCATACAGACGAAGTTCAAGAACCTTTACTCCACTTTTAATGAGATCAAAAGGTTTTTCTTGTAATTTCATTTGAATAGAATGATTTTTAGAATTTTTCAGATACTTTTCTATAAGTTCAATGTCTTTGAAATCTTTTTCTCTGCCCATTGCCTGTTTGAATTTTATCGTTTCTTCAATATTTAAAAAAGGAACACCACCAATGACGGTCGCATTTTTAATGGCTTCTTCTATAGTGGTTGAATAATTTTCCCAATCTAATTTGGTACCGATTTCAGTTTGGTCTCCGATTAAAAATATCTTACCCCACCGCATTTCTTCCTTGTATATTTTAGACTCTCGCAGTTTTTCAAATAGTATTGGCTTTACGATAACATCAACATCGTTAGTATTTCGTATACCAAGAGCTTCGAGAATGCCAGCCCCGATGACGACATACTCCCCCATTGAAAAATGCAATTTTTTAACTCTTTCAAAAATGCTCATATTGATTTATTAAATGCCTCAATAATGTACTTTTTAACATTGGGTGCAAATTTCATCTTTTTTACCTCTTTAATGGTAATCCATTTACAATCAATAGTATCTTCTAGTGGAGTTGCCTTTCCAGATTTATACCAACACTTAAATACAAGGGCAACCACATGCTGACCAGTAGACCGTATAAATGTATTATTAGTTATTAATTCAACTCTTTCTTTAGTATTTACTCCGGTCTCTTCCTTAACTTCAGTTTTTAATGTTTTTTCTATTATTCTAAAAACTCCACCCTTTGTTTTTTCTACTTTTCCTCCAGGTATTGTCCATTTTCCTGGTTCATGTAATTCTTCGAGGCTTCTTTGAGAAACTAAAACTTTATTACCTCTAAAAACCACTCCATTAACCAGTATTAGATGCGTTTTATCTGTGGCATGATCTTTCATGGTTTTTTATAATAATTAATTTAATATTGTTATTCATACACTCTGATATTTAATTGATCACCTAAAGATAAGCTCTTGTTTATCATTTCCAAAGGTAACTATCATACTCCCCATGAGACCATTTTTCTATGGACTCTTTGAATAATTCTTTGATTTTTGGATCCTCTAGATCAAATGAGTAAAAGTCGTGGCCCAGTACTTTCTTTTTCATATACAACTGTCCTATATTGTACTTATCAATTTCAGCCGCTTCTATAGGCACGACTTCCTCCACCTTAATGCCAGCATCGTTAAGCGAGCTTATTTTGTGAGGATTATTGGTTAACATTCTTACGCTCTTAACATCAAAGTCCTTCAATATTTCAATAATCTCATCATAATTTCTACGGTCTGGATTATGGAATCCGCATCGCTTATCTGCTTCTATGGTGTCGTATCCCTTATCTTGCTCCATATAAACCCTTGTGTGATCTTTCAGGCTTAAGCCTCGGCCGTCTTGGTTGTATGCGTGTATCATAAGGCCTTCGCCATTTTTTACGATTCTTCGCATAGCTTCGTGCAACTGCTCTGCACAATCACAACGAGCCGAACCAAAAATATCCGCCCAAACACAGTTTGAGTTTATTCTAAACAAAACTTTTTCTTTTCCGTTAATATCACCTTTCTTTAATGCGAAGTAGTTATTCCCTGATTCAAAAGTGTACAAATACAGATCCAAGGTGCCACCCGCGATTCTGCTCGGAACCCTCATTGGTCCCGTCCTCTCAAATTTTAACTTTTCCATACTTTGCAACTACCGATAATTGCATGATTCATGTATTTAGCGTTTTTAAGGGAAATAGAAATTTACAAGATTATTTTCCTTAAAACTGTCCAATTACATAAGTCATAAAGGCGTAACATTATTGCGATATAATAGTAATTTCAAAACGATTTTGTTTTAAAAAATATTATAGCGAAATATCAATTATCCAATAGTTCATTAATTAATTTTTTATTAATATTACTTTTCGACCTTTAATTTTTTTCCGGTTATCATGATTGATTGGGGAAACGTCTGCAATTCTTTGGTAATTTGATATTTTTCTATTACCCGGGGATCGCTATATGTAATTTCTTCTACGCCGGTAACAACGAATCCTGACTGCATTGCCATATTCAAGTAGGTTGTTAGCGTATAATGATAATCATAAAATTTTTCGTCTATCTCTTTACCGTGAGCATCTTTCAATATAAACCTATAAGGTTTTTCTTCCTTGAAATAATCAAATGATCCATCAAATTCATTTCTGTAATCAAGGGCGGCCCTTTCAATGAATGCAGGGTGAGTTATTAAATAAACAAAAGTACCGTCTTTTTTAAGCACCCTATAAATTTCCCTGAAGGACTGTTGCATCTCCTGTTTTGTTGGACACATCATAAACACCAAATTAGCCATGACTTTATCTACGGATTCATCTTCTAAAAAAAATAGAGTATTATCCGGATTGGCATAATACTCTACTTTAGATTCTGAATCGGCAGTCTTTGTCAAATCAATCATCGATTGTTCTTTATCTACTCCAATAACTCTTGTGGCTCCCATTTCTTCAATTTTTCTTGAAAAACGACCATTACCGCATCCATAGTCAAGGATGACCTGCCCCTCAATTCCATCTAAACCTCGCACTATTGCAGGAAAATTAACTTCTTCATTGGTTATGTCTTCAGCTTCAAAATAACTTTCCACGGTCTCACCCCATTTTGAACCTTCTTTTTTTGGCTCTTGTTCTGAAAGTTGTTTAGGTCTGTCCATGATATTTATAAAATTATAAAATTCATTCTAAGGGACCAAAGTAAACTTCCATTGATGAATTAGTCCGTTCTAAAGTATCTACATTAAACGGTTCGAGATTCTCAATTTCTCTATACAGTTCTGTTATGATCGGTATTAGGAATTGAGCTTTTTTTGAAGGATTAGCTCCCTGAATTTCTAATAGAAGTTCTTTTGTTGAAGCTACATAAGGGGATCCAACGTATTGAGATATAGCACCTATGATACTATTTAATTTACCGTAAAGACCATTAAGACGCTTTATGACATCTTCCTTATTGTTGGCAAAATTTTCATTAAATATCTCGGAACAAGTAATTTTATCTACGTGGTTGTAATAAGTTACCGCAAGCCGTCCTCCTTTGTCATTTTCCCAAACAAACTCATCGGAATCGTTTTTCCTTTGAGATACCCTTTTATAGCCATCTGACTCCATTAAAACATCTAATCCCGAGGCTATAGTAATTGGAAAATGCTCTGTTTTAATATCTTTTCCAAAACCTATTCTAAGGGGCTTTTTCGTGATTTTCTCTGTAGTTATCATATTTTAATAGAATTATGACTTCATCTACACTATAATAAAAATTCCACTAATATGCAATATCGTGAGCTTTTCTCCTTAATTTCCTTAACTTGCAAATAAAACTCTTTATGCTAGCATCAGCATAGAGGGTAGGTCGCTTAAATTCTAGATACAAAGCGTCGGACACTTTCCGGAGATGTGGGTATTCCAATCCCACCCTACCCCTTTTCCTTTTAATTAAAAGGATTTAATCAGTGGTCTTAATTATTGAGACCATTTTTTTATTTGATTTTTAATCTAGGTTCATTTAAAAAATTATCAATATACCTATAAACATTTTTCCAATATATCCAGTCCTTTCGTCACAGTTTTCCAATCAATGTTCAATGCGGGGAAAAGAACAAATCCTTTATTGTTAGGTTGAGAAAAAAGGAGTCCATTTTTTTGAGCCTTTGCCGTAATTTTGTTTGCATATCCCGATTTTTGAAACTCAACCCCTATTGCTAAACCCTTTGCACGAATTTTTGCAGGAAATGTAAATTTCATTTTTAAAAGACGCTTAACAAAATATTTACTCATCTCATTTGTATTTCTTTCCAGTTGCTTTTTATGCTTTATAATATATTTAATGTTTATTATCGCTACTTCCGTACTTAACGGATACCAACCGTAAGTCGAATGAACGCTAAACTCATATTCCATTGATTTTGCAACCTTTTCTGTTGTAATGGTCGCGCCCAAACTACCATATCCGCCGGTAATTGCTTTTGCCAAACACATGATATCTGGTTTTATCCCAAAGTGTTCTGAAGCAAAAAGTTTTCCGGTTCTGCCGAAACCAGTGGCAACCTCGTCCATAATAAGTAGTGTTCCATATTTTTTACAGAGGATTTGAGCGCGATTCATAAATTCTTTCGTTGGAATTTCCACGCCTAAACTGCAAATTATTGGCTCCATAATTAGTGCGGCAATATCACGTCGCTTCAATAATTGTTTCATCTTAATTACAGCTTTATCATCAAGCGGTGGTTTTATTTTATAACAGTTTGGCAGAAGATTTTTATAATGGCTGCGAAAATGAGAAGAACCGATACTCATCGCACCAATTGAATGACCATGATAGCTCCCTTCAATTGAGATAAACTTATGCCTCTTTGTATACGACATTGCTGCCTGAAGAGCAATTTCTACTGCCTCAACTCCTCCAGTGGCCCGAAAACTCTTTTGCAATTTCCCTGGAGTTATTTTTGCCAAAAGCTGTGCTAATTCTATCCAAGGTTTATACAAATAATCAGGCCTTACATAGTCAGGGCCTTTATAATTACTGATTTTCTTTTTGATTTCCTTATTACCCCAGCCAATATTTCCAACGCACCAACCCATCAAAAAATCTATGTATTTCTTACCTTTGGAGTTAAATAAAAAATTACCCTCGGATTTTACTATTTCCAAATCTTCAGCCGGTAAATCTCGTGCAAGAAATTTTGCGTCTAATTCCTTAATTTTCATAAATTTTTATCAAAAAATTTTAATTTTTTCATATTTTTTTAATTAAGGTTAATTAATATTTTCGACCCTTTTTATAAATCATAATTTTTATTTTTCGTCCTCTGATTCAATCTCTTTTTTAATTTCTTCAAATTCGTTTTCAACTTCTTTTAGCCGAGCCTTACTGGATTTAATCAGTTCTACTGCTTCTTTTACTCTTTTTAACCCCTCCTCTACATCAATTTCCTTCTAGTTATCAAACCATGCGGTAATTTCAGAAAGACGTTGAAAGTTTTTGTTTAAATTTTTATTATCTTCTGACATATTAATCATTTTTATTACTCTTTACTCTTAACTATCTCAATCCTACCGCCAAGGCTCCGATAAGGCAAGGAAACCTCCTAAAAAACCTCCTTATTCCAAGTAAAAAAGAGGCAAAATGCCTCCTTTTACTCGGTAATCAGATATTTGTTCCCAACAACACCACGAATGGCATTATCTATCATCTGCCTACTTGCGACCCTCTTTATGTGGCGTGTGTTTTTTACATGTTTTACAATGCTTTTTCAATTCTAGTTTTTTATCACCCATTATTTTTGTTTTTTTTGTAAAATAATTTATGTTTTTACAAACGGAACATTGTATTTTTAAAAAAGGTTTTTTTGTAGCCATAATAATTTTACTTCGTAAAAGAAACTCTAAATTCTAAACATTAAACTCTAAACACATTTTAGATTTGGAGTTTGTGATTTTCAATTTATTTAGGATTTAAGGTTTCGGATTTAGGATTTTAATTTTAATATGAGCCAAAGGGCGGAGTTGAACCGCCGACCTCGTCATTACCAATGACGTGCTCTAACCGTCTGAGCTACTTTGGCTTACCTGTGGGTGCGGTAGGACTTGCACCTACGAAGGTCAGGGACCGCGACATTTACAGTGTCGTGCCTTTGCTGCTCAGCCACGCACCCGAAATTAATTCTCAAAAAACTTACTATATTCTTTAATCCAATTTTCAATTTGTATCAATAATTTTTTATCCGCATACCTTATATGAACTAAACCATATTCCATTTTTTTACTATTTTCCTTAAAACTTTTTTTGACATAAGGTTTTGTAAATTGATTTAACGGAATATTTGTCACATTATGCCAAAATTTCATTAAATTTTCAATACCTTGGTCTGAATAGCAATACATAAAAACTCTTAATTTTTTTTCACTAATTCCACAAACTTGTCTTAAAAACTTCATAAATATTTTAATCATTTCTGGGTTGCTATTAGCAAAGTCAACACAACAATTCTTACCACGTAGTTTTACTCCCTCACCCCAATAAAGGAAAACGCCTACCATTTTTAACCTTTCTTTTTTTAAAGATAAATTTTTCTTGATCGAAAAAGTTAATTGCTTCTTTTTAAAAAATACTTGATAAGCTTCAAGAAAACTCCTTCTGGGAATATTGTTCCTCCTCATGAATCCAAGTACAACCCATTCAGAAATACCCAATCTCTTAGAAATTTCAATTGTACTTAAACTTTTCTTAAAATATAATCTCTTTATTAAGTTTTTAGACAAAGTTATCATACTTTATATCTATTAGCCTTGCCTTAATCTTACAGTAAATAAAATAATTATTCAATGACTTTACCGTGTTTCTTTTTCCAATCTTCTATTTTTTTGTGGTCGCCAGAAAGCAAAACTTTGGGGACTTTCCATTTTTTACCTTTTTTGGGAAAAAAAATCTCAGGTCTAGTGTACTGCGCATACTCAATAAATCCGCCTGTTTTTGTAATCCTTTCTTTTAATAACTTTTCTTTTCCTAAAACTCCAGGGATTAATCTTGAAACTGCTTCTATTACAACCATTGCCGGTAATTCTCCACCCATTAAATCATAATCACCAATTGAAATTTCCATATCAGCAATATGAGTTGCTACTCTTTCATCAACTCCTTCATATCTGCCACAAATAAAAATTACCTGATCTAATTTTGAAAGTTGATGAGCCAATTTTTGATTAAACTTTTTACCCCTTGGAGTAAACAGAATAACTTTTTGTTTTAATCGTTTTAAACGATTTAATCGTTTTAATCGTTCAACACATTTAAATATCGGTTCAATTTTTAAAACCATTCCCAAACCACCGCCAAAAGGTCTGTCATCCACAGTCCCACGACTATCATTAGAAAATTTCCTTAAATTATGGGTATTTATTTTGATGAACTTATTTTTTTGAGCACGTTGAATTATGCTCTCCTTTAAATAAGAATCAAAAATACTTGGAAAAATTGTGATGATGTCAAATTTCATTTGATGTTTTAATCGTTCCAATCGCTTTATCGCTTCGCTCGTTCTAAGCGTTTTAATCGTTCCAATCGCTTTAAACGACTAAAACGAGCGAGCAATGGAACATTTAAAACTATTAGAACGATTATAACATAAATAATCAAAAAGTGCTGTGAAAACAGCACTTTTTGATTATTTATAGCTTACAGAGAAATATTATCAATATCTTCTGACACTTCTTTATTCTCCATTCTTGGAGCTCTACCGCCCTCTGGTTCCTCAATTTTAAGGTTAACCCTAGCGTGATTTTTTAGTCCAACTATTCTTACAAGGCCTCTTATTGCTTTGGCTGTTGAACCTTCTCTTCCAATTATTTGACCCATATCTGCTGGGTTAACAGTTAGAGAAAGTAATACGCCCATTTCATCAACTTTTCTTTCAACTTTGACGTCTTTGGGATTATCAACTAATTCCTTAACAATATATTCAAGGAATTCCTTGTCATTGTCTTTTGCCATAATACTGATTTAATCGTTATAATCGCTATATCGCTCACTTCGTTCACTCGCCTTTAATCGAACGATTATCGCGTTTATTGCGTTTATCACGTTGATATCATTTTATGCCTTTCGACCTTTTCTGTATTAATTGTATTTTATATTTTTATAAAATTTTGTCAAATTAAATTTGTCGTCTTACAAAAAAATACATACACAAGATAAATAAAAGCTTTTATTTTATTCTTTCAGATAATAAAAATGTGGGAGGCCCGACGTCCCACATTTCCTAGGATACCAGGTGTCAAATGTGGGAGGCCCGACGTCCCACATTTTCCTCCCACATTTTCCTCCCAGATGTACAACATCCAATTAGCTGTCCCGTTGTCTATTGGACAGCTGGAAAATTGCATTTCGTAATTCACGGTTAATAAATAAAAAAACGCCAGAGAATGATTCTGGCGTTTTTTTTATTTACTATGATTTATTCACTATAAAAATTTAGTTTGTTACTGGGGCGGGATTAACTGCAAGTAATGTAATTATAAAAGTTAAGGTAGCTTTTTCTGGTATTGTTGGCGGAAATCCATCAGGACCATAAGCTAAATCATATGGAATTGTTAGTTTTCTTTCTTCTCCAACCTTCATGCCTTCAACTCCTAAATCCCAACCTTTTATTACCTTATTTTGACCTAGCTGAAAAACAAATGGCGTATTCCTTTTTAAACTAGAGTCAAATTCTGTCCCGTCTTGTAATGTTCCTACATAATGAGTAGTAACATAATCACCTACTTTTGATCCTTCGCCACTGCCCTGCCTTAGTATATCAACTTTCATACCCTCTATCTCAAAACTACTTAATGAATTATTATCTCCTATAGAACCATTTTTTGTGTTTGCAACTAAAAAATAAATACCTAAAATTACGATAATTAATATTACTATTAATATAACTATTAAAACTTTTTTGGACATATTATTTTATACTTTTAATTATTCATCGACCTTTATTTATAACTCTGGCCTTTTGGGTTCTTTAGACCCACCTCCTCCACTGCCACTTTCGCTGCCACTTTCGTCTTGAGTTCTTAGGGTATTAACAAAGGTACAAGTAACTTTTTTTCCAGCAATCAAATCCATATTTCTGACAACATTTTCCGTTCTGGTGCCAACAACCTTCTCTATATTTATACCATTTGAATCCTTTGTCTCCATTTTACACTCAACCACATCTAATGTCCAATTTACACCCAAATAGCTTCCTAAAGTTTTTTCTGAAATTTGATAAACACCTGGATAAACATAAATCGTTTTACCTTTATTGGCGGGAACTGTCACTTTACTAATTGGTGGTGGAAACTTTACACTCTTTGTTTCAAAATAAGGCGGGTATTTTGAAGACAGAAAATTAATATCATACTCAAACTTATCGCTATCTGTTCCCTGTTCAGCTTTTTTAACTATCTTTAGCTCCGCTTTTTTAGTACTTTTAAAAGTGCAAGTAGTTGTTCTACCTGGCTCTATAGTAATATTTTTGATACCGTAATTATACTGCGTTGGTAAGCCAGTTTGACTACCATCTTCTAATTCACAATGAACAGAGTTAAGAGCCCACTCAGGTATCTTAAATTCAACGGCAGTAGGACCATTTATACATCCAACACCCAGAGTATTAACGATAACCGAGGTAACTTTTCCGTCATCAATTGTGGCAGTAGCGGTAGGAAATTTTTCACAAGTTCCTCCGCTTAGTATAACACTTGGAATGATTGTATATCCCTCACCCCCATTTGTAACTGTAATTATAGGGTCATCACCAGTGGTAATAGTAGCTTCAGCCATAGCCGTAATGAACGGATTTTCCTCCGTTATGATATAGGATGTTACAGCTGACCTTAAGGATATTTCACCAGCGCTTCTATATTCATCACCCCTTTCCGGATTTGTAACAATCTTTTTACCAGTTCTCACAGATAGATTATTAGATACTTGAGACGGAGAAGTAGAATCATACCTTTTAATATCATATTTAAATCCACCACTTCCCCCAATTGATTGTTTAACTATTTTTAAAGTTCCTTTTTGGATATTTTCAAAAGTACAAACAGTTACTTGTCCAAAAACCAAATCAACATTTTCCATTCTATCTCCCATAAATATTCCCGTAGGATTAGTAGTAAGTGGTAAATTCGATGGTGGAGCTGGAGTTGGAGCTGGAGTTGGAGCTGGAGTTGGAGCTGGAGTTGGAGCTGGAGTTGGAGCTGGTAAGGGTGGCACACCTGGACATAAACAATCTTGAGAACAATTATTGGGAATTTCAGTCCCATTACAAATTCCGTCTCCACAATATGGTGCAGGTGGAAGTGGCTTTGGCGGAGGTAACGGTTTTGG
>Ga0209541_10006370_pt1 | contig 20134 bp, 19 predicted proteins | sample RifCSPlowO2_01_FD_184027 | JGI IMG/M metagenome (GOLD analysis project Ga0209541, IMG submission 184027) | Groundwater microbial communities from Rifle, Colorado - Rifle CSP2_plank lowO2_0.1 (SPAdes) (version 2) | ecosystem: Environmental > Aquatic > Deep subsurface > Groundwater | place... | reverse complement strand
AAGGAAATACAGGAACATAAAGAGAAAGAAATTTTAACAAATTAATTATAGCATTGTGATAATTACGATTGCCATTTTTGTAGCGGTTCTTGCGGTATTAGTGTTATCTCATGAATTTGGGCATTTTATTGTTGCTAAAAAATCTGGCATGCGCGTAGATGAATTTGGTTTTGGCTTTCCACCTCGTATTGCAAGTATAAAAAAAGGAGAGACGCGTTATTCTTTCAATCTATTTCCCATCGGAGGTTTTGTAAAAATATTTGGAGAAGACGGAGGTTCACGCAATGACATCAAAAGTTTTAGTTCGCGTCCTGTATGGATACGTTCCTTAGTTATAGTGGCGGGCGTTTTAACCAATCTTTTATTTGCTTATATTTTATTTTCTGTAGGTCACATGATTGGAACTCCAAAAGTTCTTGACGACAACGACGTTTCTAACAAAACTGCATATATACAAATAGTAGATGTAGCGCCAAACTCTCCAGCAGATGAGGCAGGAGTTAAAGTAGGAGATAAGGTGCTTAGAATTTTTAACGAATCAAAAAATATAAATACGGTTACAGTGCAGGAGGTGCAAAACTTTATAATAGATAACAAGGGCGCGGAAGTTAATTTTGAAATAGAAAGAGCAGGAGAGAAGTTAACTTTAAAAACTAGCGTTAGGGAGAACTTTCCACAAGGAGAAGGGGCAACTGGAATTGCGCTTGTGCGCATTGGAACAGTAAAATATCCTTGGTATAGGGCGTTTGTGGAGGGTGCTAAAACTTTTTGGCTTGTGGCTAGCGGAACTCTTGGGGCTTTTGGCGATATGATAAAAAACGCAGTACTTAATGGCACACTTCCTAAAGATGTTTCAGGACCTGTGGGTATAGCATATTTAACAGGGACAGTTCGTAATTTGGGTTTTATTTATTTACTTCAGTTTGTTGCTTTAATTTCTTTAAACTTAGGCATTATTAACTTAATTCCATTTCCGGCGCTTGATGGGGGGCGGCTGTTATTTTTACTGATAGAAAAAATAAAAGGTTCACCTGTTTCCAAAAAAGTGGAAGGCGCAACTCACGCAGTAGGATTTGCGATTTTAATTTTATTGGTGATTGCCGCTACATTTAATGATATAAATAAGTTTTTTTAAACAAAATGTTAATGCCAGAAAATGAAAAAATAGTTCCACAAGAAGTCTTGGGTAAGAAGAGAGATATTAAGCAACTAACAGAAAAACTGGTTGATTTTGGAGATTTTAGTGTTCTTGAGGGTCTAGATTCGCAAGATGTAACCCAAATAGTTATAAGACTTATAAAAGACCACAAAGCTGATTTTTTTTTCCAGAATTCGGAATATTTTTATGGAGTTGATGGCGAAGAGGTAATAAAATTTTTAGCAGAACAAGGTGGGTTAATGTACTATTTCGCCAAATATATTGTAGATGCATTGAGGATATTTGAAAACGTAAATCAGCGAAAAGTTTTAGACGAGTTAATAAAAAGAGAATTGTGGAGTAGTGTTGCGCGTGTGTTAGATTTAGGATTACTTAAATTTAAATTAGATAATTGGATAGTGGAAGAGTTGTTACAAAGAGATTATCTGGATGTGATCGTCTCTAGCCTAGACAGGATTGAAGATGTTAACGATTTATTATCTTCGGATACAAACTTTTTGAGTATCTTGGAAGGTGTTTACCGCGGAGTAGCAATGTACACAAATTATAATGGTACACAGTTGTTAGAAACACAAGATTATGCGCTTAATAAAATAGAGTTTTTATTAAGCGCAGATGTTGTAAAAAATGATCCTGTAAAAATTTTATACATAGTTAGAATGTTTCTTCTTTTTCCTCATAAATATTTGAGGGTTGCAGAACTTGCTAAAAATATGGGAGGGCTAGTTGCATCGTTATTTGAAAAATACCAGCCACATACCACAGATTTAGCAAGCGCGCTGGGAAAGCTTCGCCATAGCGAAAGCCAAATTGATACCGAAAAACCATCATATAACCTAGAAATAGAGGCGATGAATATAGATGTAGAAATGGAATTAAATACCCCCATAACAAATGATATAAGTTTAATAGTAAATTTTGTTAAAAAATTAGATGAGGTTCAAAAACAAATATACGAAGAAATGAAGCAACACATAAAAGACTCATCAGACGAAGACAGGCAAGTGGTTGGAGTATATGATAGTGTTCATATAAATATAGGAATTCCGGGCGGGGAGGAAACACTGGCTAATTTATCGCAGGATATAAAGTCGCGTGAAGGTATTTATTTTCTTTTGGAACTTATCGGAATAATTTATAATAGTATCGGCAGAGTTGCCTTTATGTATAGACGTCAATACGCGCATCTGATAGAAATAAATAAAAATGAAGATGAGGGTGAGAGTATAGAGCCAGGGGTAGGGGATGCGAATGCGCAGGATCAGGATGGGAATCCTTTTCCGGTTAAACTAGGATATACAGTCAAGTTACAAAACAGATTGTGGGGCTTTAATTTAACAGCAGATAACGCGCCAATGCTTGAGGTACTTCTGCGCTACATGGATAAATTGATTAAGCATTACAAACTTGACACGCCTGAAGCAAGGAAAAGAGTTGGGGAGGTTATAAATGATATAATGGAATTTATAAAACAAAAACAAGAAGAGACTCTTTTAAGAATAGGAAAAGGTACAGAGGAAAGTTCGCCCGTAACATATGGAGAATTGGTGCGCAAAGGGTTTAATGAGCTCCATGAGTGGTGGGCTATTAATATGGACGAATTACTAAAAGGGGTTTTCCCGGGGGCATATCTTTTAGACAGAAATGAAATTTTGCGTTTTATAATGAAAAGGTTAAGCGATGAGATCAAAGCCCCGTTGGTATAAGAACTATGCGACAATCAAAATTATTTACAAAAACACAAAAAACAGTTTCAGCTGGTGAAACTTCAAAAAACGCGCAGTTATTGACGCGCGGTGGTTTTATTTATAAAAACTCTGCTGGGATTTATACATATTTACCCCTTGGGTGGCGTGTTATAGAAAAACTTTCAAATATAATACGCGAAGAAATGAATGCTATTGGTAGTGTTGAGATGTTTATGCCAGCTTTGGTAAGCAAGGAGTATTTGCAAGCAACAGATCGGTGGGACAAAGGGGTCGGTTTTAAAGTTGTATCTCAAACCGATTTAGACAAGCTTCAAGCTCCAATCCGCCAGCTGGCGGACAAGCTCCAAGAAGAGTACGTTCTTGGTTGGACTCACGAGGAAGTTATAACAGTAATCGCTTCCAACTACGTAAATTCGTATCGGGATTTGCCGTTTTTTACGTATCAAATACAAACAAAATTTAGAAATGAAAAACGTCCTAAAAGCGGGCTTTTGAGAGGTCGCGAATTTATGATGAAAGATTTGTATAGCTTTCACACAGACCAAAAAGATTTGGAGTGTTTTTACGAAGTAGTAAAATTTGCGTATTTGCGTATCTTTGAACGTTGCGGGCTTGAAGCGCTTTACACATTAGCTGCGGGCGGAGATTTTACCGAAGATTATACGCATGAATTTCAGGTTTTAGCAGAAGTTGGAGAGGATTCAATTTTATACTGTAATAAATGTAAATACGCAGAAAACAAAGAAGTTAGCAAGCTAAAAACAGGAGATAAGTGTAAAGAATGCAATGGAAAAATGCAAAGCGCAAATTCTATTGAAGTTGGCAATATTTTTCCTCTTGGAACAAAGTATTCTAAAGCTCTTAATTTAAAATATAAAGATGAAGACGGAAATGAGAAGCAGGTTGTTATGGGTTCTTATGGAATCGGGTTGGGTAGATTAATGGCTACAATTGTAGAAAAGTATAACGACGACAAAGGTATTATTTGGCCAAGTAGCGTTGCTCCATTTGGTATGCATTTGTTGAGTTTAGATAAAAATAAGGACGCAGATAAAATTTATCAAACACTCATTGAAAAAGGGGTCCAAGTGCTGTACGATGACCGTGATGTATCTGTTGGTGAAAAATTTGCTGACGCCGATTTAATAGGCATATCTATGCGCGCGGTTGTTAGTGAGAAAAGCTTAAAAAAAGGAGGAGTGGAGATAAAGATGCGCGATTCTGATAAAGAAGAAATTATAAAAATAGATGACTTATCTAAATAGACAAATAGTCTGATTTTACAGTTTGTTTTATGTTTAATAAAATTTTGGGAAAATTTTCACAGGATATTGGAATAGATTTAGGAACAGCCAACACTTTGGTTTACGTTAGTAACAAAGGGATTGTTATAAATGAACCATCCGTGGTTGCGATAAATCAAAAAACAGGCCGCGTGCTTGCTATAGGTGAAGAGGCGCGTCGCATGGTTGGTAAAACCCCTGCGCATATTGTTGCGACAAGGCCCCTCGCTAATGGGGTTATTTCTAATTTTGAGATTACAGAACAAATGCTTAAGTATTTTATAGATAAAGTGCATTCTGGCAGTTCTCGTTTTTTGCCGCGCCCACGTGTGGTTGTAGATATTCCAAGCGGTGTTACAGAGGTAGAACGAAGAGCAGTTATAGATGCGGCTCGAGCCGCAGGAGCGCGTGAGGTGTATTTAATTGAAGAGCCGATGGCCGCAGCTCTTGGAGCTCGTTTAAACGTGCAGGAGCCCGCAGGAACGATGGTAGTGGATATAGGCGGGGGAACTACAGAAATTGCTGTAATTTCTTTAGGCGGAATCGTTACAAGTCAAAGTGTGCGCATAGCAGGGGATAAATTGAACGAAGATATTATTAATTTTGCGCGGGACGAATTTAATTTATTGCTTGGCGAGCGTACAGCAGAAGATATAAAAATATCCATCGGGTCTGCGCTTCCATTGGAGGAATCTTTAACTGCTCCTATGCGCGGTAGAGACTTAATAACCGGTCTGCCAAAAGAAATCATAGTTACTGACAAACACATAAGAGAGGCAATATCATCGTCAGTAGATATACTTGCTCGAGCAATTAAAGCTACCGTCGAACAAACTCCTCCCGAGCTTTTGGCCGATATAATGGAAAAGGGGATAGTTATGAGTGGGGGTGGAAGTTTATTGCGTCGTTTTGACGAAAGAGTAGAAAAAGAAACACAGATTCCTGTGCATATTACAGAAGATGCTTTAACCGCAGTTGTAAGGGGTACCGGAGTGGTGCTGGAAGATTTAGATGGTCTTTGGGAAGTTTTAGTTGATATGGAAGAGAACCAAACCCCTCCGAGATTATAGCGTACCAGAAGACTGTCGTTTTACAGATAAAAACCCCATCAATGATGGGGTTTGGTAAATCTAAATATCGTGATTCCGTCTAAACTTTTTCTGGCTTTTTTCTTCCATACTCAATACAAAAAAAGTAAGGACGAGTGTGATAATAGCAGAAATCGCAAAGATTTTCAAAGTGTTTAGAATTCCAAAAATTATAAAAAAAGAAAAAATACATACTATACCTGTTAAAGCCGTAGGTTTAGATAAATTTTCATCTATCGTTCCTCCCATTGCGCCTCCTACTATTTGTGATACTTTTTATAGTATAACATAGTAATATTTTTATTACAAATGAAAACTATTTTTAGAAGAAATAAATTTCGTATAGATATTAATTCTAAAGAATCTATCGATCCCGAAGACATATTTTCCGATGTTGCAAGTCCACTTTTTGACGAGGTTAACGAAAAAAAACTTGAAGTTTCAGTAGCTTCTATGAGGTTTAGGATATTTTTCGTTGGAGTTTTTATTATTTTTTTCTTGTTTATTGTTTATATTTTTTATCTTAACTACAAAAAAGGGGATTATTATAGAGAAATTGCGCAAACTAATGCTTATCAGGCTTATGAGGTAGGACCTTCACGTGGGGAAATATTTTCTAGTGACGGCGTTGCTTTAGCAACATCAGACACGGTTTTTGATTTGTTGGTAAATCCATCTAAAATCGATGAAAGTCAAATTTCTCAATTAGCTGTTTATGTTGCTGAAAATTTTTTAGAATACGACGGGCAATACTGGGAAAATAAATTGCTTACATCAAAAAATCAAAAAATAGGAAGTTTGCTTTTAGTTAAAAATTTAAGCAGTACACAGGTGCAGAATATTGGTAACCTAATTTCAGAGTACCCATCTCTTTCTTTACGCGAACAATCTATAAGATATTATCCATACGGGGAGATATATTCACACGTGCTTGGATATACATCCGAAGTAACAAAAGAGGAATTAAAAAAATTAAAAAAGTATAAACTGTCTGATGAAATTGGTAAGGGGGGTATAGAATACTATTTTGAAAATTTTTTACGCGGCATAAACGGTCTTTTTGCAAAATTTACTACAACTTCAGGGGAGGTTATAAAAGAGGGTTTGGTAAGAGAAATACAGACGGGTAATAAAGTAACTTTAACCATAAATTCTAAGTTACAAGAGGCAAGTTACAATGCGCTACACAAATCTTTGCAAGAAAATAACTTAAATTCTGGGGCGGCCATAGTTTTAGATGCAAAAAGTGGCGCTATTTTGGCTTTGGTTTCTGCACCAAGCTTCAATCCGAATTATTTTGCGAGGGGTTTAACAGAAAATCAAGCTCAAATATATTTAAATAGTAATATTGAGGTTTTATTTAATAGGGCTACAGCAGGAGAGTATGCGACAGGTTCTATAATTAAACCAATAATTGCGACTGCGGCTTTGGAAAAAAAAGTAATAGACCCTAATAAGATTTTATTTACAAAGGGGTATATTGAAGTACCAAGCATATATGATTCAAGTATCGTGTATCGTTTTGACGACTGGAAAAATCATGGAGCTGTTGACATGCGCGACGCAATTGCTGTATCCTCAAATGTATATTTTTATACCATAGGTGGCGGGTATGAGAATCAAAAGGGATTAGGTATAAGCGGTATAGCGGAATATTTGCGTAAATTTAACTGGGGCGAGGCCTTAGGTATAAATTTTGCCACAGAGGGTAGGGGGTTTGTTCCTACACCAGACTGGAAACAAGCTACAAAAAATGAGGCGTGGACTATAGGAGATACCTATAACGTAAGCATAGGGCAGGGAGATGTATTGGCTACTCCTCTTCAGGTGGCTGTAGCAAGCGCCGTATTTGCAAGTGACGGCAAATTATTTAGACCGTTCGTTGTCCAAGAAGTTTATTCACAGAATGGTTTGGTTGAGGAATTTGGAAGTGATATAATAAATGAAAATTTTATATCTGGGGAAACTATTAACATCGTGAAAGAAGGTATGCGGGAGGCAGTAGTTAGAGGTTCTAGTGTGTACTTATCCAGTTTGCCACATGAGGTAGCGGGAAAAACTGGGACAGCGCAAACATCTAATACTTATAATAATGCATGGTTTAGCGGGTTTGGGCCCTATGATGACCCAGAAATTGTTGTGACAGTATTGCTGGAGGCGGGTGAAACAAGCGACAGGGCAGTACATGTAGCGCACGACATATTCAATGCATATTTCGAAAATATAAAATAAAAAATTAAAGCGAAATTATCAAAACTTTGGTATTTAATATTTAATATTAATATCCGAGCGTAGCTAGATGATGGAGGAATATTACGTAACACAGAAAGCTTTTAATCAACTCAAAGAAGAATTAAGTGAGTTAGAAACCAAAAAGAAGTGGGAAATCGCCGCGTGGCTTAGAGAGGCTTCTGCGCAAGGAGATATGTCTGAAAACGCCGAGTATATAGAAGCTAAGGAGGCTCAGACTGCTTTAGAAAATAGAGTAAAGGACTTGGAAGAAAAAATAAGAAAAGCAAAGATCGTAAGAAGAGAAAGAAAAGGTGTGGTTGAAGTTGGCGCTACGGTTGAATTTGCAACAGTTTCTCATAGAAAAGCTAAAGTTACGCTTGTTAGTTCCGAAGAGACAGAGGTAGACGAAGGGAAAATTTCTAATGAATCTCCGCTTGGAAAAGCAATGATGGGAAAAAAAGAGGGAGAATATTTTGAGGTCATAACTCCTAAGGGTAAAAAAAGATATAGAATTACAAAATTAATATAGTATGTCTTCTTTAGATAAAATACTCAAAGAACGGTTAAAAAAACGTAAAATTCTAAAAGAAAGAGGGAAAAATCCCTATCCATCTTTTGTTAGCAGTACGCATAAAACCCAAGAACTTTTAGACAATTTTTCTAAATTATTTAGAGAGAAAAAACAGGTTAAAATAGCTGGTCGTTTGATGAGCTTTCGTCAGCATGGGGGCCTTACTTTTGGGGAAATTCAAGATGGAGATGGTAAAATCCAAATAGCTTTTCGCGAAGATGCTTTAGGTAAAAACACTTACGCGCAGGTGGCAGAGTTTATCGATGTTGGCGATTTTTTACAAGTTGAAGGAACTTTATTTAAAACAAAAAGAGGAGAAAAAACGCTGGATGTAACAAACTATAATATTATTACAAAATCTATTAGGCCATTGCCTGAAAAATGGCACGGTCTAAAAGACATAGAATCGCGGTATAGAACGAGAGAATTAGATCTTTTAATGAACCCTCAAGCAAAAGAAGTGTTTAAAAAACGTTCTCTAATTGTAAGTTCAATTAGAGAATTTTTGGATCAGAACGGATTTATGGAAGTTGAGGTGCCGGTGTTGCAAGTAACTCCCGGTGGGGCAAACGCTACTCCTTTTACAACACATCTAAACGCATGGGATTTGGATGTTGCATTGAGGATTGCTCCGGAAATTTATTTAAAACGTCTGCTTGTTGGCAGTTTTGATAAGGTATATGAGATGGGAAGAAATTTTAGAAACGAAGGAGTGGACTATGCGCATAATCCTGAATTTACAATGCTGGAATTTTACTGGGCTTACTCTGATTACAAAGAGGGAATGAAATTTACAGAAAAAATGTTAAGACATATCGCAAAAAAAGTTTTGGGTAAACAGAGTTTTGAGTTTGAGGGAAAAAAAATAGATTTTTCTAAAAGTTTTGAAAGGGTTGAATTTAATGAATTGTTGCAAAAGCATACAAACATCAATTATGAAGATTACAACTTTCAAAGTTTATTAAAAAAGGCGCAAGAACTAAGTATTAAGATAGATAAAAAAGTTTTTTCTAAAGGAGAGGTGGCAGACTTAATTTATAAAAAAATGATACAGCCCAAATTAGTTCAGCCTACTTTTGTAATACATCATCCAATAGAAATGAAACCCCTAGCAAAACCGTTGGAGCAAAATTTTGCTTACGCTGCAACCATGCAGTTAGTTGTTGCAGGCATGGAACTCATTAATGCGTATTCGGAATTGAACGACCCGGTTATTCAGGAAGAAAATTTTAAACAACAGGCGCAATTACGCAAAAAAGGAGATAAAGAAGCCCAGCCTTTTGATAAAGAATTTTTGGAAGCATTAGAATATGGTATGCCTCCTGCATTTGGTTTTGGAATGGGTATAGACAGATTAACTGTGCTTCTTACTGATTCGCACAGCTTGAGAGAGGTTATATTGTTTCCAACAATGAGACCCAAGTAACGCTCGCGCTTCGCGCTCGTCGTAACCAGTAATCAGTAACTAGTAACAAGTAAAAACCCCGACGTGTCGGAACAAAAATTACTAGTTACTTGTTGCCTGCCTACCCGCAGGCAGGCGTGTTACTAGTTACTAACTTTGCGAACGTAGTGAGCGAATATTATGCTATCCTACATTATAATTTTTTCTTTGCTTGGCAGTATTTTTTCCACCGTCGGTGGCCTATTTTTATTATGGAAAGAGAAATTTACTAAAAAAATATCCTCATTTTTGATTAGTTTTGCTGTAGGGGTTTTACTTGCAGTAGCGTTTCTTGACGTCCTTCCCGAGGCGGTAGAAAAGTTAGACAGATTTGAACCGTTAGGGTTTTTTATATTAGTAACTATCGTTTTTTTATTTATAGTTGAACGCGCTCTATGGTGGTATCACCACCATAGAATGGAAACAGAGGAACATCCCCACAAACATGTGCACGAGAATCAGGCGTATTTGTTGTTAATTGGTGATTCGATACATAACTTTATAGATGGTGTTTTAATTGCGGCGGCATTTTTTTCGAGCTTCCCACTGGGAGTTGGAGTTGCTATTGGGGTTATAGCTCATGAGATACCCCAAGAAATAGCAGATTTTGCGATTATGTTGGGTACGGGAATGAAGCGTGCTAAAGTTTTAATACTAAATTTTTTATCTAGCCTCGTGACTGTTTTAGGTGCCCTTCTTGCATATTTTAGTTTAAGTGGAACTGAGAAGTTTACAGCATACATACTGGCAATAGCCGCAGGTGTTTTTATTTACGTTGCTTTAAGTGATCTCATTCCAATTATTCACCATCAAAGCGAACACAAATATGACTTAATTCATTTTTTATTACTTTTTTCAGGAGTTGCACTAATATTTTTTTTATAATATAATCCAAATGGTTCTTAAACAAAAAGGGGTAGTTAATGCCTTTAACTATTGTCGTTGGTGCTCAGTGGGGAGATGAAGGTAAGGGAAAAATAACAGATCTGGAAGCAAGTAGTGGCAACTACGAATACGTTGTTAGATACGACGGTGGAAACAATGCGGGCCATACGGTGGTTAATGACCTGGGAGAATTCAAACTTCATATAGTACCTTCCGGAATTTTACACCCAAATATTAAAAATGTTATTGGTCCCGGAACTGTTGTAGATGCGCTTGTGCTTTATGGCGAGGAGTTGGTTGGTTTACAAAAAGCAGGAATAACTGACTATCAGTTAGCCATTAGTCCTAAAGCGCACCTAGTGATGCCCTGGCATAGGCTGTTAGACGGTATTCAAGAAGAAAGTAGATCTAGCGCGGATAAAATTGGAACAACTAAGCGTGGGATGGGTCCGGTTAGGGCAGATAAGGCGGCTAGAAGCGGATTGCGCGTAGGCGATTTATTGCGCAGAGATTTTTATAAATTATTTATTGAAAGATACAGAGAAAAAAGACAAATCCTTGAGTCAGTTTATGGGTGTTCCCAGAGTGTTTATCTACCCATATTGGAACAACTATACGGACTTTCGGAGTTTACACTCTTAAGCGTAGATGATTTATTTGAGTATTATATGGAATCTGCTGAAGAGATTAAGGAATTTATTAGAAATACAGACGACGAACTTCGTATTGCTCTTTTTTCAAGAGGGCAGGGTGTGCTTTTGGAAGGCGCGCAGGGAGCATTGTTAGATTTAGACCACGGTACTTATCCTTTTGTTACTTCAACTAGTTGTGGCGCAAATGGCGCGTTTAGCGGTGCAGGAATTGCATTTAATGTTGTGCCTTCAAATGAAGTGCGTGTAATAGGCGTTGTAAAAGCGTACAGCACGAGAGTTGGCACAGGCCCATTTCCGACTTTTAGTAAGGGTAATTTTGATACATTGGTTCGCGAGGTTGGGCGTGAATTTGGTTCAACAACAGCTCGTCCGCGTATGTGCGCGCCTATTGACATACCGCTTCTGCGTTACGCCTCTCGCTTGAATGGGTTTAGCGAAATTGCGATAACCAAGTTGGATGTTTTATCTTGTTTAGATAAAACCATACCAATAGGTTTTAGTTATCGTTGTCAGAGAGCCCCAACATGCGAGAGTTGTAATCATGTTGAGTGTGCATTCAATGGCGCAGAGGCAGTGCTGGGCAACCTTCCTGTGTGGAACAAAGGTATTACCGAAGTAAGGAGTAGAGAAGACCTACCCGATGAAGCAAAGTTGTATGTTGATTTTATAGAGCGGGCGTGTGATGTCTCGGCTAAATATATTTCTGTAGGCCCAGAAAGAAATCAGACAATTGTAGTCTAAAAATTAAACTCCGCAGATTTGCGGAGTTTTTAAGTTAATAAATTTATGCTACAATCAAAACACGCAAGTTTCGCTAGTGTGAGTTTATAAACAAAATTATGGCTGTTTTATATAGAAAGTATCGTCCTAAATCTTTTGAGGATATTGTAGGACAGGAGCATATAGTTACGACTCTTCGAAATGCAATAAAAATGGGAGAAGTAGCCCATGCATATTTGTTTAGTGGGCCTAGGGGCACGGGGAAAACAACTATGGCGCGTGTTTTGACAAAAACTTTAAACTGTCAGGATTCAAAAGAAAAAGATGGTGTATGTTTAAGTTGTAGTGTATGCGCTGGAATAGATAATGGAAGTTTTATAGATTTAATAGAAATCGATGCCGCTTCAAACAGGGGGATAGATGATGTACGCGCGCTGAAGGAATCTGTACAATTTGCTCCTAATCAAGGAATTTTTAAGGTTTATCTAATTGACGAAGCACACATGTTAACCAAGGAGGCTTCCAATGCTCTCCTTAAAATGTTGGAGGAGCCACCTGTTCATGTTATTTTTGTTTTAGCAACTACAGAACCTCATAAACTTTTACCAACAATAATATCACGCACACAGCGTTTTGATTTTAGGTTTTTAACTTTAGAAGAGATACTGGGGCGGTTAAAGAATTTAACAAACAAAGAAAAAAGAAAGATAGACGATGGCGTATTAAATTTAGTAGCCGGCGCTTCCGGCGGTTCTTTGCGTGATGCGGAAAGTATTTTGGGTAAGATATTTTCGTTAAACAATATCGAGGAAAGTGAAATTCGAAAATTATTAGGCGCTACAGATTTAGCGTCTATATCTAATTTTATAGATTTTATTATAGAAAACAATAAAGAAGCGGTACTCAAATATATTAATGATATGGTAAGTGGGGGAGAGGATTTGGAGCAATTTATAAATAGTTCTATAGATTATGTAAGAAAGTTGTTGTTTTTAAAATTAAGTCCGTCAAGCGAAGTTTTAATATCGGGTAATTTAACTAAAGAAGAATTAAAAAAAGCAAAAATTCAAACAACTGGATTGACAGAAAAGAAAATTTACGGTATAATAAAACAATTACTGGAAGCAGTAAACAATATCAAATATTCACCAATGCCACAGTTGCCATTAGAATTAGCTGTTATAGAAATTATTGGTGAATAACATATAAAACTTCGATTTAATTTGTATTTTTAAGTCGGGGTCTTATCTCGGCTTTTTTTGATATAGTAGCCCGCCTACGTCCTTGTGAACTACGGCGGACAAATTTTACGAGGCGAAATTTGGGCCCGTAGCTCATTGGTTAGAGCATCTGTCTTATAAACAGAAGGTGGGTGGTTCAATTCCACCCGGGCCCACGAACTCTTTCACATGTACGCATGTGAAAGAGTTGACACGGGTCTTTAGCTCATCAGGCAGAGCATCGGGCTTTTAACCCGACGGGCAGGGTTCGAGTCCCTGAAGGCCCACGGGCCCCTCACATGCACGCATGTGAGGGGCCAGACCTGTTCCCTTAGCCCTGCCTGCCGGCAGGCAGGTCAGCGGCAGAGCGCCTCCCTTATACGGAGGAGGTCGTTGGTTCAAATCCAACAGGGAACATGCAGTCGGATATTTTTATCCGACGATACGAGCCCCAGTAGCTCAATTGGATAGAGTGGCGGACTTCTAATCCGCAGGTTGCAGGTTCAAGTCCTGTCTGGGGTACCAGAAGGCGAGCTGATAAAGCTTTACGCTCTCAGCTCGCCTCTCAAAAGTTTATAAAACATGGGGGCGTGGCGGAATTGGCAGACCTGCCTGCCGGCAGGTAGGCGTGATGGACTTAAATACTTATTTATAAGTATGTACGTAGTGTATGCAATAAAAAGTAAAATTCGAAATTATATTTATGTTGGTTTAACAAACAATTTGGATCGAAGATTTAGAGAACATAACCTAGATAATGAAAAAACAACTAAAGCATATAGACCATTTAAAATTATATATACAGAAAAATTTGAGACTCGTATTAAAGCTAGAAAAAAAGAAAAATATTTAAAATCTGGGGTTGGTAAGGAGTTTCTAAAAAGTTTATAAAACATGGGGGCGTGGCGGAATTGGCAGACGCGCTGGACTTAAGATCCAGTATCGTAAGATGTGTGGGTTCAAGTCCCACCGCCCCTACCAACCCTTCGGGGTTGAAGAGCGCATCGCGAGGTGCGCTCTTTCATTTAGAAAAATATGTGTTAAAATAAGCATACTAAATGTTTTTAGATTAGTTTTTCAAGACACTTATTGCCTCGTGGTGTAACGGCAGCACGCTTGGTTTTGGTCCAAGAAATTGGGGTTCGAATCCCTGCGAGGCAACCATGAAATTTTAAAAACTCTCCTTTAGGAGGCTTTTTAAAATTATATATTTGTTTGTGGCAGGGATTCGAACCCAGGAAGGGGCGATGGGGGAACACTTGTTCCCCCGAGGTGGAAGCAGTGAGCGAAGCGAGCGTTGAAACCGCAAGGTTTCAAGGAGGAGCGATAGCGACGACGGGTTCTAGGAGCGAAGCGACGGAATCCCTGCGAGGCAACACTTCGACAAGCTCAGTGCAAGCTAATAACCGAATGGCCACGTTTTGGAGCTTGGTAAAATAAAAAAGTATGTTATGCTACTTTAGTGATTAGAAGGTCGGTTGTTACGTATTGTTATAATTAAATAAATAAATTTATGTCTAAAAAGAATTTAATTGTGGTACCAGTTGTTTTAGCAGTTTTTTTAACAGCAGTACCAGTCGGAGCGGTTTCAACATTTAGTGCCGCTACATTAACTACTCCTGGTGTAACAAAAATATTAGTTTTACCAGAAGCAGCGGATAATTCCCCTGTTATATCCCTTGGAACAGCGGTTGACCCTGGTACAGGTGAACTTGTGCAAGGATTTGCCATCGTGCATTACAAACAAAATGACGGTAATGCCAAAGGAGGAAGTGGCGGTTCTTCTAAGCCAACAGCCTGTTATGGATTTTTGGCTAGTGGTGTTAAGTGGAAGGCAGTTGAGCCATGGGTTGTAAACGGGACAAATTCAGAGGGTCTGGATACAGCTTTTGTATTGGATAATTTAACGAATGATATTGCCAAATGGGAAGACGCAACAGATGGTTTGATGAACAGCGTGCAGGGTGCGGACGTTTTAGGGGTGGGAGCTTTAATAGACAACGCATTAGTCGCTGATACATCAAGTCCGGATAACGTAAACGAAGTGTATTTCGGAGACGTTTCAAGCTCTGGAGCAATTGCGGTAACAATTGTATGGGGAGTATTTGGTGGCCCCCCTCAAACAAGAAAGCTTGTGGAGTGGGACATGATCTTTGATGAGGTAGATTTTAACTGGTCAAATAGCGGAGCCGCAGATAAAATGGACTTTGAAAATATTGCAACCCACGAACTTGGCCATGCGGTTGGTTTAGCGGATTTGTATAATTCTGCATGCGGCGAAGAGACAATGTACGGATATGCAACAAATGGAGAAACCAAAAAACAAACGCTTAATGCAGGAGATATTATAGGTGCAAATAAACTTTACTAGGAATTATTAAAATTCAAACTAAATACCGACTCAAACAGTCGGTATTTAGTTTGGGTTGTTTTATCGTAATAACTTTTCAATCTTATTTTTGTATGATATACTATTTTCAGTACATAAAATTTGAAAAGGAGGTGGTAAAGTGTCTGAAGCGGGAAATGCTAGAATTTTAAATAAAAATATATTTTGGAAGAGGTTCGGAGATCCTTCAAAACCAACATTAGTTCTTTTGCATGGACTTGGTAGGAGCATGGAACAGTGGAGATTTGTTGTAGAAGAACTTAGCAAACATTTTGATGTATTTTTGTTTGACCTAGTTGGCTATGGAGCATCAGACGACTTTGAGCCCGCCGAGATAAATGTTAGTTTTCCCATTTGGTTGATGGATGAACTTTTTGCTAAATTTAAGATTGAACGCCCTATTCTTTTGGGGGAAAGCTTTGGCGGTCTCTTGGCTTTGGAGTACACGCTAAAAAGACAGCAAAATGTTGGCAAGCTTGTTTTGATGGATTCAGCCGGGCTCGGACGCGAAATATCTATAAGATACAGAATTGCCACAATTCCCATTGTGGGAGAAGCTATTGTTTTGGAAGATCACAGGAATGCAGGCCATGAAGGTATTAATTTTAAAGACCCATACGCAGTACCCAGAATGGTATTTAACTTAATACGCTTTGCTTATTTAAGATTATTTAAACCGGGCGATCCTAACAGAATTTTAACTAGATCAGATTTTAATAATCTTAGGTTGCTAAGATATGGAGTTGGAATATTTGGGCAAAAGTATACAATACGCAGAGAAAGACAGCTCAAAAGAATTAAAATTCCTACCCTAATAATGCACGGCTTAGAAGATAAGATATTTCCTTCGTATCAGGCCGTCAGAGCTTATGAGCAACTTCCAAATCCGTGGGGTAACGGGCCGGTATTTTTTAAAGAAGGCAAGCACTTTCCCCTTGGAGATCGGGCAGACGAAGTGTTGGATTACGTTAATATCAGAAAGTTTTTGGATATTGTAGTGGAGTTTGGTCTCTCTGAATAAATAAGCACCGACCTTGTGAATGTTGGTGCTTTTATATTTTTTAATTTACTTTAAAAATATAAAATGGTAAAATATTTTTAATACTTAAAATTAATTTTAAACACATGAAGGTTCAAAATAAAGATCAAAATCCGTATTTGATTCCAGGGGCGATAGTTGTTGCGGGTTTATTGATGGCTGTAGCTTTGTATTTTTCTGGCGGTAAGGGAGACCTAGCGGGAAGTAATAATCCAACACAAGATTTACAAGAGGAGTCATCTGGGGAGATTATTATGTTTCCAGCTAATGAGAACGACCATATAATGGGGAGCTTAGATGCTCCGGTAAAAATTATAGAATTTTCTGATTTAGAATGTCCATTTTGTCAACAGATACATCCAACTTTAAAACAAATTACGGAAGAGTATGGTAGCGAGGTAGCTTGGATTTACCGTCATGCTCCATTGGTGTCATTGCATTCTAAAGCGCCCAAAGAAGCAGAAGCAACAGAATGCGTTGCTGAACTTGGTGGCAACGATGCATTTTGGGAGTATGTAGATGCCATTTTTGAGACTACACCTGCTAATAATGGTCTTAATTTAGCATTACTACCAACTCTAGCAGAGCAAGTGGGAGTAGATAAAAAAGCATTTCAGGAGTGTTTAGATTCAGGCAAGTATGAACAAGAGGTGCAGAAAGATTTGGATGATGCTTTTGCATCCGGACTTCAAGGTACTCCATATTCTGTGGTGGTTGCTCCTAATGGAGAGTTGTTTCCAATTAGTGGATCGCAGTCGTACGAGGCGATAGCGGATATAGTTGATTTGGCCTTAGAGAATAAGTAATGTTGATATCCGCATTAAAACGTGTTTTTTCAAAATTTTCTTACACGTTACTGGCTTTTACAGTTGGTTGGTTTATTTTTAGCATTTCTGTTTTTGCGCCAAATTTGAAACTTATTAGTAAGGTTTTTAAATCGGAAGTTGTTAGCGCTAAGTACAAAATAAATTTTATTTTCAATTTGTACGAAGGGTTAGATACCAGTGTGAGTACTTTTTCTCTAGCAACAATAATATCGGTTGCCGTTTTATTTGGGATAAACATTGCCATGTTAGTTTATATGCTTAAACGCAATGTTGCAGTTTCAGTTCCCAACAGACAAGGCAAAAACATATTTTCGACTTTTGTAGCAACTATTGCTGGAGTTTTAGGCATAGGATGTGCCGCATGTGGATCTTTGATTCTTACTCCTCTTATCACGGCACTGGGCGCAACTTGGATTTTAACCGCGCTTCCTTTTGGAGGAAGGGAGTTCAGCTTGGTAGCAATTATTTTAATTTTAATTTCTATATATTCTTTGTGTAAAAAAATTAACGATCCTTTGATTTGTCCAGTAGAGTAATTAACAAAGAAATAAGCAATTAATTTTCTATGTTAAAAAATCATTTATACAATTTATTACTGCAGATAGTTCAGGAAAACAAAACACTTTGGCGCATAAAAAATCACTATTTAAATGATTTAGAGAATTGTTCTGTATGTAAAGAGTTTTGGAACAAAATGGAGGTAGATAAAAAACAGCATATACAAGATTTAAAAACGTTGATAAAGCAACACTTGGAATAAGAAAAAACGGTTCGACATTGTGTCGGACCGTTTTTAGATATTGTACCCAAGCTCTACAAGTTTTGCGTCTAATTCTTTTGCTAACTCAAATGCTTGTTTCATTTGCCAGTCTTTGGGTTCCTTTGTTGTGAAGCGTTGTTGTATCCAGATGGATATAAGTATAAGTACTTTATATTGAAAACCTGATTTTGTAGCTTTAAAAAAACTTATAACAAATACAGCAGACAGTATCAGTAGGTAAAGTATGAAAGTAGTGTTAACAAGGAAAGCTAGTATATAAATAATCCATAAGGGCGTAAGAAGTAAAAAGTTAAATACGATTATTCTAGTACCACACTCCTTATGCGCAAGAGGCGCTAAGTTTAAATTTTCTTTTGTTCTTTCTATTCCCTCAGAGTATAGGTATGCAATTTTATGTTCTGCCCCATGCCATTGCCACGTTTCTTTAAAAAAGACACTAGTCACTACTGCATCGTCCAGGTTTGATAGGGATATAGATGCCAGAAAGGTCCATATTATCAAGGATTGTTTGTCCATCGGAGACAGTATCCATAAAAGAATTAGGATTAAGATGGTTAGGACTTTTCCTAGTAAAATTGTTTTATCGCCACCTGTCGATGTTTTATCTAGGTTATTTTTGGTTTTTCCTTTTGCTACCATGCGATCCATTTGTTCGTCGTAAAGTTCTATGTAGAAGCCAGAACTAGAAGAAATTGCGTTTGGTATGAATTTCAGCTAGAGCTCCTTTATTTTAGTAACTTTTTTTACTATAACACTTATTTCAAATAAAAAAACGCCTCAATCCGCCAGCCGGCGGAAAGATGAGCCGTTTTTCAATCGCCTCAACTTTATATGAGGCGATTTTTAATTGGTTAATTTAAAGTTGAGCCGATTATTTTTGGATGTCCATTTAGAAATTCTTTTGCAGTTTGAGTGTTTTTTCCCTCAAGCTGTACGATACTTGGAATTACAAGTCCGTTGCTGGTTTGCACCGCAAAACCATCATCATATTTAATAGCCTGTCCACTCACTATAGGGACACCAGGTGTCCCTATAGTGTATTCTGATATTTCTAGTTTAAGGACTTTAAGGCGTTTACCATTAAAAAAGGTATATATTCTAGGCCAGGGAGTATAGGCGTGTAGTTGGCGTTCTATGTAGTCCGCTGGTTTATTCCAATTAATAAGTCCGTCTTCGCGTTTAATGATTTTAGTGTAAGTCGCTTTTCTATCTGCTTGTTTTTTTAGTTTAATCTTTCCAGAGATATAATCCGGCAAAACTTCAATTAATAAATTTGCTCCTATTTTGAATAATTTTTTACCTAATATTTCGTAGGTAAATTTTTCATTTTTAATTTTTAATTTTTTACTTTTTATTACTGGTCCATGGTCCATCGTTTTATCCATTTTCATTATGGTAACTCCAGTTTTTTTATCTTTATTTAAAATCGTAGCTTGAATAGGCGAGGGACCTCGGTATTTCGGTAAAAGAGAAGGATGAATATTTAATGTACCATATTTGGGAATTTCTAGGATTTCTGTAGGGATAATTTTGCCGTAAGCAGCGACTATACCTAGTTGGTAGTTTGTAGTTGGTAGTTTGTAGTTCTTTAACTTTTCAGGTTGTATTATGGGTATGTTGTGTTTTTGGGCTAGAATTTTAACCGGACTAGGGATGATTTCTTTTTTTCTGCCGGTGGGTTTGTCGGGTTGGGTTACGACTAAAAAGGGCTTATAGTTTGAGTCTATAAGTTTTTGTAGTACGATATTCGAAAATTCAGGAGTTCCAAAAAATATAATTTTTAGATGTTTATTTTTCATGCAAGCGATTCGTGATAAGTGTGCCGTTTAGATGATCTGTTTCGTGTTGGAATACTTTAGCCAGTAACCCCTTCGTGGTTATGGAGAATTTTTTTCCATTTTCTGCTTGCGCTTCAAGAACTACTTCGTTGTAGCGTCTAATTTTGTAATAAACACCCCTTATGCTTAAACATCCTTCTTCCCATTCTTCTTTTACGCCGAGATAGCCTACAATACGCGGGTTTATATAAGTAGTTGGGAAAAGTGGGCTAAATAAAGACAGGGGAATGCTTAAAGTTCGTACCTTTGGCGCATAATCAGGAGGTATTACAAAAACTGCTTTTGAAATTCCGATT
>Ga0209541_10006369_pt1 | contig 20134 bp, 16 predicted proteins | sample RifCSPlowO2_01_FD_184027 | JGI IMG/M metagenome (GOLD analysis project Ga0209541, IMG submission 184027) | Groundwater microbial communities from Rifle, Colorado - Rifle CSP2_plank lowO2_0.1 (SPAdes) (version 2) | ecosystem: Environmental > Aquatic > Deep subsurface > Groundwater | place... | reverse complement strand
TTCTGTAAATGTAAATACAACAGAAAATAGAAATTATGTCTTTTCTTGCGAGAAAACTGGATTCACGCGCGCAGTTGTTTCTAAAATGGTAACTGTAGGAGGAACTGTTTCCGCAGGTTGTACTTCAATAACAGGATATAGTCCTACTACCGGCGCACAATGTGCTACGCCATTAGTTCCAATTCCTCCAGCTTTAATTTGTCCATCTCCAACCGGAGGATTCACTCCAAGTGGTCTTCGTTGCGGTTGTTCTTCAACCACAGTCTACAGTCCCACGACTGGTTTAGCATGTTCTGCTCCTCCTCTTACTTTAACTCTCGATGCTGTACCAAATCCTATTCCAGCGGGGCAGACTGCGACTCAATTAAAATGGACAGCTTCAGTTGTTCCAACCTCTTGTCATTACGGATATGAGGGGGGTCCTGGTGTTGTCGCAAATATCACACCTGGTGAATTCGGTTCTGTAAATGTAAATACAACAGAAAATAGAAATTATGTCTTTTCTTGCGAGAAAACTGGATTCACGCGCGCAGTTGTTTCTAAAATGGTAACTGTAGGTACGATTTCAGCCACAATACCTTCTCGCCCAACCGGTCTAACCGCAACTCCAGCTTCATCTCCCACATGCATTTATTCATGTGGATTAGGAATAACCCTAAGATGGAATGCTGTTTCTGGTGCTATTGGATATAGGATTTATCAAGGTACCAGCTCAAGTAATCTAACTCAATATGGTAATGCTCTTTCAGCTGGAGTTGTAGGTTTCTCTCCAACTTGGGAAACCTATGGTACTGCTGGCACAACTTATTACTATACTGTTTCTGCATACAATTCTTCTGGTGAATCATTAAAATCAACCGTGGTGAGCGCCAGAGTTGGGGGAACTCCGCCCCCTCCGCCCCCTCCACCTGTCCCTCTTGCAGTACCCACATTCACTGCTACTCCTCCTTCTATACAATCAGGACAATCAACAAATCTATCCTTATCAGCTACTGGTGCAAGCTATTGCAGATGGCCAGAAATTAAAGGTACGCAAAACCTATATTCCTTCCCGGTACTACAAACCGCTTATCCTACTGCTACCCATACTTATACCGCAACTTGCTACAATAGCGCGGGAGTTCCCACTACAGCTAATGTTATAGTTACTATTAATTCCTTAGGTCAAGCAGGTCCAGCTTGTACTATTGATTCTTTGACTGCCTCACCTCTTTCTGGCGGTTCGTCTACTGTTTCTTGGACTACTTCTAATTGTGATACTGTTTATATAAACAAAATCGGACAAACCAGAGAGGTGGTAGTTGCTGACGGATCTAAAGTTTTTTCTTCCATAACTTCTCAGACCAACGTAGAACTTACAGGAAGACAAAGAATAACCTCTGGTCCGGATGAGGGAATGGTAGTAGACATTTCCAGGATGGTAACTATAAATGTCGGCGCTGGACAAACAGGCAATGCTTTTAGCGGTTTTTTGGATTTTCTCGGAGCGATTTTCGGCAGATAAAATAAGATAAAATATGTTTCATCGCAGTCTGGAGTTAGATGTTTAATAAGGTAATTCTTTTAAACAAAAAAGAAGGGGAAACTCCGCTTGAGGCGTTGGAGGCTTTCCGCTCCCGAAATAAAAAATATAGAGATGTAAAAATGACCTATGCGGGTCGGCTGGACCCGATGGCAAGCGGGCTTCTGCTCCTCCTTGCGGGGGAGGAGGTAAAAAACAAAGAAAAATATCTCAAGCTTCCGAAGGAATACGAATTTGAAGTTCTTTTCGGATTTGCGACCGATACATACGATATCTTGGGTAAAGTCACCCATTCTCTAATTCGTACGAATAGGAGAATAGTGCAAGGAGCAGAATTGGAAAAAAAGATTAGAGCAAATCTGAAATTTTTTACTGGAAAATTTATACAGAAATATCCACCTTACTCTTCTAAAACCGTAAAAGGAAAATCTTTATTTCAATATGCTAGAGCAGGAGAAGAAGTAGAAGCGCAAAGGAGAGAGGTTTTTGTAAAAAGTTTAAAATTACTGAAAATCAGAAAGATTTCCAATACAAGTATTTTGCAAAAAACTAGAATAAGAATAAAAAAGATAAAAGGGGATTTTCGCCAAGAAGAAATTTTAAAAATTTGGCACCAAGCTCTAAATGTCAAACACTCGGTGTTTGACATAGCTAGTTTCAAAATTAAGTGCAGTAGTGGCACCTATGTGCGGGGGATAGCAAATTCTCTGGGAGAGAAAATGGACATTCCCGCTCTGGCATATTCAATAAAACGGACAAAAGTCGGCAGATATTCTGTGCTAAAATAAGTGCATGGCGAAAGTGGGCATTGATTTTGAGGAACAATATAGGAAGCTCAATAAAGCTCAAAAAGATGCGGTAGAAGCCGTAGATGGGCCGGTGATGGTAGTGGCGGGTCCGGGCACAGGCAAGACACAAATTCTTGCGCTTCGTATAGCCAATATCTTACAAAAGACCGATATCAAGGCTGACGGGATTCTGTGTCTTACTTTTACGAATTCCGCTGTGGAGGCGATGCAAGAGCGCCTGAAAAAGTATATTGGCAAAACAGGAGAAAAAGTAAATGTTTTTACTTTCCATAGCTTCGGTATGAAAGTTATTGAAGAGAACTATAAAACGCTCGGACGGAACGAGGCGCCGAAACTTTTAGAAGACACGGATATTGCTATATTTTTTGACCATATTCTGGAAGAAAACGAATGGAAGTATCTTCGTCCGCGGGGTGATGGCAGTCGGTATTATGTGGACTTAAAATCTCTAATATCGCTTATGAAACGCGAACGAATGGGCAGAGAATTTTTCCTGTCCGAAATTGAAAAAGAAATAAAGTCTCTGGAGGAGGATGAAGAAAGTATATCAAAAAGGGGAGAGAGTAAGGGAGAATTGAAGAAAGAAGTACAGAAGCGCATTGAAGATCTGGAAAAGAGCAAAGAGGTCGCGAAGTTCATTGCTTTGTATGAAGAAGCGAAGAAAGAGAAGAATGTTTTGGATTATGATGATGTGTTGGAGAATTTAGTAAGTATTGTGGAGAACTCGGCAGACGTCATCTCGGAAATAAAGGAGAGATATTTGTATGTTTTGATAGACGAGCATCAAGACTCAAGCAGGGTGCAAAATGAATTTTTAAAATTGGTTTGGGGTCCGCTTGAGAGCCCGGATATCTTTGTAGTGGGTGATGACCGTCAGCTTATTTACGGATTTTCCGGCGCCTCCATTCTTCATTTTCAGGGCTTTAAGAAAACATTCAAGCACGCCAAGCTCATTACTTTGGTTGATAATTATCGCTCAACCCAGATTATTCTAAACGTCTCACATGCGCTTCTTCCAAGCGTGATGTCGGCAGAAAAGCTTATTAGCCAGAGAAGGGAATCTTATCCCATTCGCCTAGTGGAAGCGGACTATCCCGATGAAGAGATAATTTCTGCGGGGTTCCACATAAAGGAGAAGATGAAAAGTGGTATAAATGCAGACGACTGCGCGATTTTAGTACCGAAGAATAAGCAAGCGCAGAAAGCCCTAGAGACACTCTTTCGGATGGGCATTCCCGTATCGCCCCTCGGTGTTTTGAACCTTTTTGACCAGGAAGAAGCGCATGGATTTTTGCGAATTTTGAAAATTTTAAGCAACGACGGCGAGCGTGCAGCGCTAGCTATGTCTTTTCTAGACAGCCTCTCCGGTATACCGGGGATTGAAGCGCATAAATTTCTGGTGGAGCAAAATATGCGGGAGTTTTCTCTGGAAACTCTCTCAGATTCGCAAGAAAAGTCTCTCTTTGGAAATGACAAGGTGAGTGCCTGGATAGAGAAACTTTCCAAGTGGCGTATAAATTCGGGAAAGAAAGATCCGGAGGCCTTGATAAATGTTATTGCAGAAGACTTTTCGGATGAAGGCGCCGATGAAGACTCACAGAAGAGCATTGTTTCAAAGAAAGAAATCGCGGATACACTCCTTGCCCTGCTCTCTACAGAAAAGGATAAAAATCCGGAGATTACCCTGCGGGAATTTGTGGAATATCTGGAAAGACTTGTTTTTTACAACGAGCATGTTGACGTCGTCCTTTCTCCCAAAAATGGAGTGAAGGTTCTGACCATGCATTCTTCCAAGGGATTGGAATTTGATTATGTGTGGATTGCGCATATGGACGAACTCTCCCTTGCTTCAGGGAAAAGAGCCGGACTTATCCTGCCGAAGGGAGTAAAGGATGCGCTTCTTGAACAGGACATAGATGCTGTGAAGCGCAAGCTCTTCGTCGCCATCACCCGTGCTAAAAGGTTTTGTACACTTTCCTATGCATCAATGTCGCACAAGGGAAGAAATCAAGAATTAGCGAAGATAATCGCTAGTCTGCCCGCAGAGATTTTCCAAAAAGTCCGACCATCTCGACCAGAATCGGGACCCCGACATGGGTCGGGGGAGTCGGACTCCGACAGCAGGTCGGAGAAAAATAACAAGAAAGACTTATCAGAACTTACAAAACTCGTAGCAGATAAATACAAAGACAGGTATGTTTCTGCTTCGCTTCTAAACAACTTTTTTGAATGTCCGTGGAAGTGGTATTTCAACAACTTGCTTGGCTTGCCATCTCCGAGAGCAGAAACTCTGGAGTTTGGCACTGCTGTGCATTCTGCTGTGGACAGGATTTTAAAAATGCGGAAAGTTCCAACCAGCGCCGAGCTTGAGATAATGGCGGATGAAGAAGTCTCTAAACTTGGTTTTGGCGATGCCAGAGTAAAAGCTCGCATGTCTCGCGAATTATTCGGAGTTATTTCAAGGTGGGTGAAGAATCGTCTGCCTGAGATAAAATTGTCTCGCAAAACAGAACAAGGAATATCAGTAAAGGACAAAAATTTCCCCCATCTTAAAATTTACGGTAAAATAGACTTGATAGAAAACTTAGGTCCGAAGGAAGCGCGGGTTACGGATTTTAAAACAGGAAGCGCTAGAAAAAAGTCGGATATTGAAAAAAAGGATGAAGAGGGACGGATGAGCGGGAATTTGAGGCAACTTGCTATGTACTCGTATCTTCTGCGGGAAAATCCTAAATGGAACACAAATGTGCGAGAGAGCAGACTTGAATTCTTAGAGACGAAGAATAAAGCAGAATCTTTTTATGATACAGTTATAGGCGATGAACAAATTAACTTAATTATCAAAGATATTGCAGACTATGATAAATTGATAAAAGAAGGAGTCTGGGTTGAAAGGCCGTGTCATTACAATTCTTATGGTAAAAATACCGAATGCGAATATTGCAAATTAGCAGAGATTTATATCGACGAGCGAGGAGCGCGTGGGTGAGTATGCTCACACACGACGTCCGAGTCGACGTCGCATCAAAGGGTTTACCCTTTATAAATAAATGGAAAACCTAGAATACCAAATCATACTTTTTTATAAATATGTTCACATAGAAAATCCAGAGCAGGTGAAAATGTGGCATGATGAGATTTGCGCGCGACTTGATTTAAAGGGCAGGTGCATCATTGCAAGGGAGGGCATAAATGCGACCTTTGAGGGAACAAACGGGAACATCAAAGAATATGTAGAAGAACTAGAGAAAGATAAAAGATTTTCCAAGATTCATTTTAAATTAAGCGCTGGCACGGGCAGTGCTTTTCCAAAATTATCTATAAAAGTACGAAAGGAAATAGTCTCCCTTAACTTGGGGGTGTGCGATATTGACCCAAATCAAAACACAGGAATTCATTTAAAGCCAGATGAATTACATAAATGGCTTAGAGAAGGCCGTGAATTTTACATTGTAGATATGCGTAATGTATATGAGCATAAAGTCGGGCATTTTGAAAATTCTATTTTACCGCCGATGGAAAATTTTAGGGACTTGCCAAAAGTAGTGGAACAAATTGCACATCTCAAAAATAAAACGATACTTACGGTGTGCACTGGGGGAGTGAGATGCGAAAAAGCTTCTGGATTTTTAATCACCCAAGGGTTCACGAATGTGTATCAACTTGATGGCGGAATTGTGAGCTATATGGAAAAATATCCAAACGAAAATTTCCAGGGGAAATTGTATGTTTTCGACAGGAGAGTTACGATGGGCCCCTCGGCTTTGCTCGGGACAGGCCTGTATACTGACGACAAAAAACATATAGTAATAGGGAAATGCGATGCCTGCGGGGAGAAATCGGAGAATTACGTGAATTGCGTAAATTCAGTATGTCATAGGCACTTTATTGCCTGTGGGACATGCATTGAAAAATCTAATGGGAAAGTTTTTTGTCCCGGCGGATGCATGCTTTCTAGGCACGGAAGACCTGTCCGCCAACCCATCCAGAGCACTTTCCAGGATGGGGGCGGAAAGATTAGCCCAATTGAGGCTGATTTGGTATCATAATAGCTATTAATAGCTTAATTAATTTTTTATGGAAACACACGATATACATGGAGTACCAGTTAAGTTTCATACTGATACACATCATATTATAGAATTGTTGAGAGGTATGCCTAAAGATAAGGCAATGAAATTTTTGGAGGGTTCTCACGATGGTGGCAGATCTTCAATTTTAGATAGCAGAATTCATCATAAAGAGGTGGAAGGGAAGCATGATTACGAAGTTAAGATTCATCATGGTTATTAAATGAACGAAGAAAGTAAAAAAGGAACTATACATCCGCTAACTCTTTTAGCGAACCAGGCTTTACAGGTTTTTTCCGAGCTCGGATTTGAAATCGCTACAGGTCCAGAGCTAGAAAGCGATTGGTACAACTTTTATGTTTTGAATTTTCCCAAAGATCATCCAGCACTTGATATGCAGGACACATTTTGGGTTAGGGACCCAGAAGGTGAAAGCGCAACCACAGGAAAAAAGGTTTTACGCACGCACACCACGACAGTCACCGCGCGCGCGGTTGAAAAAGCGGGCATTGATGGCAGGATGCCCTGCGCTTTTATTTCAATCGGGAAAGTGTTTAGAAACGAGGCTACAGACATAACTCATGAAATGCAATTTTTCCAGATAGACGGAACGATGGTTGGAGAAAACATTTCTATCGCAGACTTGAAAGGCGTGCTTACTCATTTTTATAAAAAGATGCTGGGACCAGAGGTGGAAATAGAATTCCGTCCGAGCTTCTTTCCTTTTACTGAGCCGTCCCTTGAAGTTTTTGCGAAATTTAAAGGCAAATGGTTGGAGATGATGGGTTCAGGAATGCTGCACCCGAATGTTTTGCGCAATTGCGGACTCGACTCTTCGAAGGTTCAGGGTTTTGCTTTCGGCGGCGGGCTTGACCGCATAGCGATGATTAAATGGGGTATTCCAGATGTCCGCCTTTTTTACCAAGGCGACCTTCGCCTTAATCAATTTTAATTATGCTCTATTCTTACAACTGGCTAAAGTGGTATATACCGGATGCACCAGAGGCAGATAAACTTGCTGATATCATCACTTACCATATTGCCGAAGTGGAAAATGTCAAACACTCGGTGTTTGACAAAAAAGAGGATTGGATTTTAGATATAAAAATTTTGCCGAATCGGGCGCACGACCTGCTTTCACATCTGGGTATCGCGCGAGAGCTTGGGTCGCTTTTAAATATCAATTTTGTTGACCCTACTTCAAAATATAAAATTCCCGAATCAAAACCTACAAAATTAAAGATAACGATTGACACAGAAAAATGCAGGCGGTATATGGGCAGAATTATCCGGGGAGTGAAAGTAGGACCAAGTCCGGAGTGGATAGTGAAGCATTTAGAATCAATCGGACAGAGGAGTATAAATAATATGGTAGATGCGGCAAACCTAGTGATGTTTGATTGCGGTCAGCCTACCCATGTGTTTGATTTGAATAAAACAAGCGGAGAATTAATTGTTCGCGAGGCCAAGAATGAGGAAGAGCTGACGACCTTAGACAACAAAGAGCTTAAATTAAAAAATTACAATGTAGTAATTGCTGATTCCAAAAAGGCTTTAGCTGTGGCGGGCGTAAAAGGAGGAAAAATCGCTGAAGTGGACAATAATACAAAGGACATAATTCTGGAAATTGCAAACTTTGATCCGATTTCTGTGCGAAAAACTGCCCAGTATTTAAATATATTTACAGATGCGCGAAAACGTTTTGAAAATGACCTGTCTCCCGAATTAGCACCGCATGGAATGCGAGAGCTCTCTGCATTGATTCTAGAAATGTGTCCAGGGGCTATTTTTGAAGATATTGTGGACGTGTATTCTCAAAAACAAGAAGAAAGAAAGCTCTTGTTCAATGTAGAAAAAATTTCAAAAATTCTAGGAGCAAATATTGACGTTAAGGATGTCACAAATATCTTTAAAAGATATAATTTTTTTTACACGGAAGATAGCGGAATTTTTACAATAGCTGTACCAGCCATGCGATTAGACCTTGAAATAGAAGAGGACATGGCAGAGGAAATCGGCAGGATAATGGGCTATGACAAAGTAAAACCAAAAATACCTGGAATTAGTTTTATTCCGAAAACAGATGAAACATACGCCAAAATTTCCTGGGCTAGAAATCAACTGCTCAGTGAAGGATATAGCGAAGTGATGACCTATACATTTTGCGATAAAGGGGAAGTGGAGGTTATGCAAAGCGCCTCGGATAAGAAATTTTTGAGGACCAATTTGAGCGATGGCTTGAAAGAAAGCTTGAAGCTAAACAGCGCAAATGTTCTGCTTTTAGGTATGGACACAGTAAAAATATTTGAAATCGGGACAGTATGGTGTCCGAATGAAGAAATTCATGTTAGTTATTTTGGTGACACAATGCCAAAACCCGAAGAGATGAAACTAGAAGATTATTGCAAAAATATACCTTCTGATGTTTCACTTTCAACTTTTCACTTTCAACCTTCAACTAGGCGCTTTGCGCCGTGGTCTCTATTTCCATTTATAGTACGTGACATTGCTGTCTGGGTACCTGAAGGTGAAAGTGAAGAAAAACTAAAAAAAATATTGAAAGAAAATGCAACAAATCTTTTAATTAAAGAACCATACATCTTTGACTCTTTTACAAAAGAGGATAGAACTTCCTATGCTTTCAGACTAGTTTTCCAGTCTTACGATAGAACCCTAACTGATGCTGAAATAAATGAAATTATGTCTAAAATAACCAATAAAATCAAGGACAAAAAGACTAATGGCATTGGTTGGCAGGTGAGGTAAATTTTGCTATAATCTTAGTATATTATGGCGAAAGAAAAAGACACTAAAAATAGCGGAAAAAGCCTGTCCGCCTCTCCTGGGGCGCACCATTATGATGCTTCAGACATTTCCGTTTTAGAAGGATTGGAGCCGGTTAGAAGGCGCCCTGGCATGTATATAGGAACAACAGGACCGGACGGATTTCATCATCTGGTGTGGGAAATTTTTGACAACTCGCGCGATGAAGCGATGGGAGGTTTTTGTAGTGATATTGAGGTGGTGCTTCTTCCAGATAACCGTATACGCATAGCAGACAATGGCCGAGGCGTGCCCATAGATATTCACAAGAAGACAAAAGTCTCTGCGCTCGAAACTGTGATGACTACGCTCCACGCCGGAGGAAAATTCGGCGGGGAAGGGTATAAAGTTTCCGGAGGGTTGCATGGGGTCGGCGCTTCTGTAGTGAATGCTCTTTCCATCTATTGTAAAGCAGAAGTTCACAGAGATGGTGGCCAATATGTGCAAGAATATTCTAAAGGAAAAAAGAAGTTTAATGTTAAAAAAGTCGCTAGCTCAAAACTTCACGGCACCATCATTACCTTTGAGCCGGACCAAGAAATTTTCAAAGATATTAAATTTGATTGGAATACCATAGTTAACCATATTCGTCAGCAAGCTTACCTGGTAAAAGGCTTAAAGATATCAATAATCGATGCCCGAGAATGGGACAACACAAAAGGGATGAATGATTCCGATATTTTTTATTTTAGAGATCTTGGATTGGAACTTCCTTCAATTTCTTTTTACTTTGAAGGCGGACTTACTTCTCTTATAAAATATTATAACAAATTTCAAAAACCCGTAAGTGATAATATTTTTTATATTGAGAAAGAATTAGATGGTGTCGGAGTGGAAATAGCGCTTCAATATGTGGACGATATTGTTGATCGCATTATTCCTTTTGCAAACAATATTCATACCCCTGAAGGAGGTACGCATGTTACAGGTTTTAAAACCGCCCTTACTCGCACTTTAAATACCTACTGCAAGAAGCGGGAAATGATGAAGGAATCCGAGGGCGGATTTACCGGCGAAGATGTTTTAGAGGGTCTAACTGTCGCTATTTCTGTGAAGCTTCGTGAGATTCAATTTGAGGGTCAGACCAAGGCGAAGCTCGGCAGCATGGAAGCTCAAGGCGCTGTGGCGACGGTATTTGGCGAGGCATTCAGCAACTTCTTAGAAGAAAATCCTGATGATGCCAAGGCTATAATAAATAAATCTATTCTAGCTCTGAAAGCCCGCAAGGCTGCAAAAGCTGCTAAAGACTCTATCTTGCGAAAAGGAGCCCTAGAAGGAATGACCCTTCCGGGAAAATTAGCAGACTGCCAAACCAAGGATGCTTCCGAATCTGAACTTTTCCTAGTAGAGGGAGACTCTGCAGGGGGTTGTTTTTCTGGAAATACAAAGGTTGCCTTGGTTGATGGTCGAAATGTTTCCTTTGAGGATTTAATTTTAGAACATCAGATGGGCAAAGTAAATTACTGCTACACTATTATGGATGATGGAAGCATTGGCATTCAGAAAATTACGAATCCAAGAAAAACCAAGGTTAATTCCGAAGTTATAAAAATAGTATTAGACAATGAAGAAGAAATAGTCTGTACTCCAGACCATCTTTTTATGCTTCGTGATGGCAGCTATAAATCCTCTAAAGATCTTAAATCAAGCGATTCACTTATGCCTCTTCGAAAACAATTTTCTAAAATTGGCAAAAGAATCACGATCAAAGATTATGAGATGGTTTACGATAACTCTGATAGTAGATGGATATTCACTCACTTGCTTTCCGATGAATACAATTTAAGGCAAGGAATTTATTATATTGCCGATGGATCACACAGGCATCACAAAGATTTTAATAAGAAAAATAATAATCCCGACAATATTGTTCGCCTAACTAAAGAAGAACATATGGCATTACACGCCCTACTTTACGAAAAAAATCTAAAAAGACCAGATGTTTTAGAAAAATTAAGAATTTTAAGACAAACTCCCGAATATAGGGAAAATATTAGGCAAAAAATGTTGGCAATGAGGTTGGAGCTTAGTTCGCGTGCCAAGATTCAGTGGGAAAACGAGGAATATAAAAAATATATGGTCGGTAAATTTTTGGACTTCTATGCTTCCAATGAAGAATACCGAAAGAAAAGCCATAAGACTTTAAAAAATGCGCAAGAAAAATATTGGTCTGATGGTGCGAATAAGCAAAAACAATCAGAGCGAGTTAAAAGATTTTTTGAAAACAATCCTTATTTAAGAAAGGAATATTCAAAAAAATCCAAAAAGCAATGGGCTGATTATGAGTTATTAAAATGGCGGAAGAACAAGACAAAGGAACAATGGACTCCTGAATTCAGAATAAAAAGAAAAATAGCGTACAATAAAACTTATTATGAAAGCACAATCAAAGTGTTAAAGAAGGTTTACGATCAAAATAACTCAATAAATAGAGAGCTTTTTGAGGATGTTAGGAGAAAGGAAAAAAATAAGAATGTTCTTTCTCTTAATACTTTTATAAGTAGATTTTTTGATGGGGATGAGATTAGGTTAGTCGAAGCTATAAAAAATTATAACCATAAAATAAAGGCTATTATCCCACTTGCTAAAAAAATAGATGTCTATGATATAGAGGTTCCAGGAACGCACAACTTTGCTCTTTCTTCGGGAGTTTTTGTGCATAATAGCGCTAAGCAGGGCCGTGACCGTCGTACTCAAGCGATATTGCCGCTGCGGGGAAAAATTTTAAACGTAGAGCGAGCGCGTATAGATAAAATGCTGGCTTCAAAAGAAGTGAAATCCTTGGTAATAGCTATGGGTACCTCTATAGGAGATACTTTCGATATAGAAAAAATGCGATACCATAAAATAATCATTGCCACTGATGCCGATGTGGATGGATCGCATATTCGTACACTCCTCCTTACACTTTTCTACAGATATTTCAGGCAGGTTATTGACGCCGGATATATTTTCATTGCTCAACCACCCCTGTATAAAATAAAAAAAGGGAAAGAAATAGCCTATGCTTATACGGACGAGGAAAAATTAAAAATTGTCGGCAAGGGCGCTGATGTGAGCGAGATACAAGAAGTAGAATCCGAAGGATCCGAAGCAGGAGACGAAGGAGGAGAAGTCCGACCAGAGTCGGACTCCGACACAAGGTCGGAGAAGAAATCCTCGAAAATACACATTCAGCGTTTCAAAGGTTTGGGAGAGATGAATCCCGAAGAGCTGTGGGAGACTACTATGGATCCTAAAAACAGAGTGCTGAAAAAAGTAAACATTGAAGACGCAGAAGAAGCCAATAAGATTTTTGACATTCTAATGGGCTCTGAAGTTCCGCCTCGAAAATCCTTCATCCAATCTAACGCCAAATTGGCAGAGATTGATATCTAAAATATGGAACAGCCTGACTTTACACCCCAAATAGAAATTCTTGGACCAGAAAATTGGAAAGAATATCAGGAGTTTAGATTGAAAGCTTTGAAAACCACACCGACAGCGTTTGGAGCTTCTTTTGAAGAGACGGTTTTACATACTGCAGATCAAATTAGAAGTAAACTTTCAAACCCAAATCGCAAAGATTATGTTGTAAGAGTGGGGGGGAAAATTATCGCAATGGCAAACTATACATTAGAAGTCCCAGCCAATGTAAAACATTTGGCAAAAATTCATGGGCTTTTTGTAGATCCAGATTTTCAGAGAAGGGGAATTGCCGAGTCCTTGTTGAAAAGAATGCTAGATGATTTACATCGCAATCCCATAACTGCCAGAGTGGTGCTTAGCGTAAATAATGCAAACGAAGCACCGAAAGCTTTGTATAAAAAATTGGGATTTATACAATTCGGTTTAGGTAGAAAAGAAATGAAAATTTCTCCGAAACACTACTCCGATCAAGCTCAAATGGAATTGATCTTCGAAGATAAACTTTAGCAAATTACCATAAATTGAGATAAAAACGAAACTGAAGTTTCCTTAGTGTCTGATACCTTAACATATCATATATAATAGATTAAGGAATTTGAAAGTTTATAAAAAACAAGTTCTATTTGTATAAGAATTTCCATCTTCCTCGTCCAGCACGAGGAGGCAATCCGGCTCTTAGAATTTTCTCTAAGATCACCCAAATATCTTTATTTTCATTTTTTTTTGCTTTCAAAAGAGAAGAATATTTACCTATGTCGTATTTAAGCGACATTCTGGCAATAGTTGCTGGGCTCATGCACAAGGATTCGGCAATGTAGGAAGAGGGAACTTCTTTTGACAATAAGTAAATTACCGCAAATCTCTTAGCGAGCATTATTTTTTCCGTGTGAGTCAAAAAGTCATTTAAGAAAAATTTTAGCCATGATTTTTTGGCTGATTTTTCAAGAGCAACGCCAAATTCATTGTAAAGTTTTTGCAAGTGTTCTTTTTTAAGTTTTTTTGATGAGATATGTGGCATAAAAATTTTCTTCTTAGTATATCATATATGATAAGTTAAGAAAATGACAACCCTAGGAACTCTGGAGCGGAGATTGATATCTAATTTGGTTTTTTAGGGACTATGAGGACAGCGATAATGTAGCCAACTACAGCTGGAACACCGGCTGTCGCCATCGCTATTATAATATATGCGAGCCGTAGAATTGTAGGGTCTACATCATAGTACTCACCAAGACCTCCTATGACACCTGAAATAATTTTATTGTCGCTACTTTTATATAATTTTTTCATTATTTTGCTTATTTCGATCAACCATAGAACCTAAAGTTGTTCCTACCACCATCTGCCATAAGATAAAATGTGGTAAAAATGAACTAGCAATTTCAACAGCAAAAATTAATCCTGCCATACCGCCCAGCAGAGCCACTATAAATATCTGTTTTTGGTTTAATTTAACAATCAACAATTTAGTAGAAATAGCAAGTAGCATACCCCCTACCAGTCCGGCAGAAAAGAATCCAGAAATAATATTACTGTCAAATAATTCTCCTACAAAAAAGAATGTGTAGAAGGCAATATAATATGCGAGCGTGGAAGTTCCTACCCAAAGTAATACTTTCATTAGATAAGTTTTTTGTGTTACAAAAAACCAACGTCCTAATGCGATGCCGAAGACAATTCCAGGAAAGTAATTCCAAGAATCAATTAGCAATCCTGAAAGAAATCCTGAAATAATGGTTAACAATATAAGAGACCGATATTTTTTAAGATAATTCATTCCTTATTTTTTATTTCTTCTAATAATTTTTCAATCAATTCCTGTTTAGAAATTTGACCTAGCCCTCCGGCATCACGGGATTCTAATGTTACTCTATCAGCCTCTACCTCTTTATCTCCTACAACTATCCAATATGGGATTTTGTTATTTTTTGTATCACGGACTTTTGTACCCAGGTTGAGGTCTGCATCATCCAATTCTGCGCGGATATTGTTTTCTTTTAATAAATCAAAAACTTGTTTTGCGTATTCGTTGTGGTTTGTTCGGACTGGAATTATTTTTACCTGCACTGGTGAGAGCCAGAGAGGGAAGGCGCCGCTGTATTTTTCTATAAGTAAAGCCACTATACGCTCAATTGCTCCAATAGAAGAGCGGTGCACAACGAAGGCCAGATGTTCCTTGCCGTCCTCTCCTGTGAAGTTAAGGTTGAATCTTCCAGGCATACAGAAATCATATTGAACAGTAAAAGCAGTGTCTTCTTTACCGTTTGCATTTTTCATCTGGACATCAATCTTTGGTCCATAAAAAGCCGCTTCATCTTTTGCCTCCTCAAACTTTGAACCTCTTTTTTTCATTAATTTGCGCAATAAATCTTCCCCCTTTTCCCAAGCTTCATCATTTTTATAATATTTTTCCGTGTTGTTCCGGTCTCCAAGAGAGAGGCGATATCTATAATCAATGTCTAACTTTAAGCCAAAAACAGAAGTGACATATTCAATCAGGTCTAAAGCTTTACTGATTTCTTCAATTGCTTGTTCTTCGCTCGCGCATATTATATGCGCGTCAGCAAGACAAAAAGTTCTTACTCTCTGTAGACCCATCAATTCACCTGATTGCTCATATCTATAGAGCTGAGCAAGTTCTGCTATTCTCATGGGAAGTTCCCGATAACTGTGCGGTTTAGATAGATATAATTCAAAATGATGCGGGCAGGTCATTGGTCGCAACATAAATTCTTCATCTTCAATAGAAATTGGAGCGTACATTGAATCCTTGTAATGAGGATAATGGCCGGATTTCTTATATAGGTCCAATTTTGCGATGTCTGGCGTTCTTACATGGAGATACCCCCGGCGAATTTCTTCGTCCACTATAAATCGTTCTAGTTCTCTGCGAACCGTTGCGCCCTTAGGCAGCCATAACGGCAGGCCTTTTCCGACCGTATCGCTGAAAGTAAACAGCTCTAATTCTTTTCCTATCCTCTTGTGGTCTCGGCTGTCGTCCCTTTTTTCATCTATGTCCATAAATCACATAATAACATATCTAAGAGTTTTTTAAAAATTGCTTTTCACCCCAGTAAAACTTTCAAAAGAAGTTTTACAAAAACGCTCTGATATGCTAGGATACAAAACATTATGGTTGTCCGAATGAGGCATACAAAATCGCATACGAAGAACAGGCGTTCACATCATGCACTAGAGAGTACGAGTTTTGCCAAGTGCGCAAATTGCGGGGCGTTAAAGAGGCGCCATACAGTCTGTTCAAACTGTGGATTCTATCGCGGTAAAAAGATTCTGGATTTAATTGAAAAGATGGAAAAGAAGCAGAAGAAAGCAAAAGCCGCTCAAGCTAAAAGCTAGAGCCAGTTTATAAAGTAGAAAGTTATAAAGTTTGTAAAGTTGGGGAGCTGAATTTTCTTTTAACTTTATGAACTTTATAACTTTGAACTAACGTAATGGCAAACAGGCACCTTTCAAGATCAATAGTGCTCCAGACGCTTTTTGAGTGGGATTTCCTGTCTGCGCAAGAAAAAGACGGGAATAGCACTGCCGAAGAGATAAAAATAATACTTGATAGAAATCTAAAAGAATTTGCTCCCGGCTTAGAGGATGACAATTTCGTGTTTTCTCTCATAGACCAAGTTTTTAAAAAACGCACCATGATTGACGAAATTATAGAAAAGGCGGCGCCGGACTGGCCGATAAATAAGATATCCATCGTTGACAGAAATATTCTTCGGATTGGATTGACGGAGCTCCTTTTTGGCGATAAGTCGCAAGTGCCTCCAAAGGTAGCAATCAATGAAGCTATAGAATTGGCAAAAACTTTTGGCGGAGAGAATTCTGGAAAATTCGTAAATGGGGTTTTGGGGGCAGTCTATAAAGAAATAGGAGAGCCGGGTAAAAACGAGACTAGCAGAAGGAAAAAGAAAGACGAGGTAGTTGATGTAAGCACACTGCCTGTTGAAAAATTCGGCGGCGCCTTAATCTATGCAAAAAGGGGAGTAGAATTATATCTCGCCTTTGTGCATGATGTTTTCGGGTACTGGACTTTATCAAAGGGCCACATAGATCCGGGGGAGAATGAAGAAGCGGAGACGATAAAGAGAATCAAAGAAGAAATTGGACTTGATATCCTAATAAAGGAGCGTCTTGGTGAAAATGAATATGTAGCTTCACACCCAGAGAAGGGTAAGATACTTAAAAAGGTTAGCTACTTCCTGGCGGAAAGCGAATATAGAGATTTTAATTTTCAAACTTCCGGCGGACTTGATGCTGTGAGGTGGTTCAGCTTGAGCGAAATTCCAGAACTACGCATTTATAATGACATTATTCCACTCATAGCAAAAGCAGTGGAAATAATAGGTAGTAAAAAGTCATAAAGTTTATAAAGTAGAAGTAAAAATACAATGATTAATTTTTCAGATTTTGAGGTAAAAACAAAAATAATTTTCAAGGACAAAGGGTTGCTTCAGCAGGCCTTTATACATCGTTCTTATATAAACGAAAATCCATCGGCCGGGCTCTCGCACAACGAACGTTTGGAATTTCTGGGAGATGCCGTGCTTGAGCTTATTGTTACGGATTTTCTTTACAAAAGGTATCCATCTTACACAGAAGGAGAATTGACTGCTCTGCGTTCCGCCTTGGTTAACGCAGTTATTATCTCTGAGGTGGCGCTTCATATAGGGATGAATGACTTCCTGCTTTTATCCAAGGGCGAGGCGAAAGACAACGGCAAGGCTCGGCAATATATACTGGCGAATACATATGAAGCATATATAGGAGCGATGTATTTAGATCAGGGAATAAAAGCAGTTGATAACTTTGTCAATCAAACTCTTCTGGTTAAAACAGACGAAATAGTAAACAAGAAGCTTTGGCGTGACGCCAAATCTCTGGTGCAGGAAAAGGCGCAGGAAGATGTTTCCATTACACCTTCATACAAAGTTCTTAGCGAGTCAGGCCCTGACCATGATAAACATTTCACAGTGGGTATTTATTTTGGAAGCAATATGATAGCTGAAGGAAAAGGGAAATCAAAACAAGAAGCAGAGCAATCTGCCGCTCTTGCTGCATTAAAAGCTAAAAATTGGCTGGATTAACCTGCCAAAATTTTTCAGAAAAAGGTCAAGAATGATAAAATTTAGAATGTTAAAAAAATTTAGGCAGGTGAAAATATAAGATGCGACTCAAAACCCTAGAGCTGAATGGTTTTAAATCTTTTGCCCAGAAAACTGTTTTGGAATTTGATAGTCCGATTGTTTGCGTGGTGGGTCCGAATGGATCCGGCAAATCAAATGTAGTGGAATCAATTCGCTATGTCTTGGGTGAACAATCCATGAAGTCCATGCGTGGCAAATCCGGGCTTGACCTTATTTTCAAAGGTTCTAAAACCTTACAGAGGAGCACAGGGGCCAGTGTTTCAATCTACTTTGATAATACTGATAAAATTTTCAAACTTGAAAATGACGGAGGTGAAGACATCAACCTAAACTACGACACTATCAGTATTTCCCGGGAAGTATACAGAGATGGGATTAATAAATATATTTTAAATGGAACTGAGGTCAGACTGAAGGATATCCACAATCTCTTAAGTTCAGTCAATATCGGTTCTTCTGGTCATCACATTATTTCACAGGGTGAGACTGACAGAATTTTAAACGCCAACGGAAAAGAAAGGCGTGGGATAGTAGAAGACGCGCTAGGTCTAAAAATCTACCAATATAAAATCAGAGAAAGTGAACGAAAACTGGAGCGCACAAATGAAAATATGAAGGAGGTGGCTCTAATCCGCAGAGAAAACACGCCCCACCTTAATTTTCTAAAAAAGCAGGTAGAGAAATTTGAGAAAGTGAAAGAGCTTGAAGTTGAGCTCTCTTCTCTGTATCGTGAATATTTAAAAAGAGAGAGTATGTATTTAGAAAAAGAAGGGAAAAGTCTGTCCGAGGAGAAGGCGAAGATTTCTGCCGAACTGACAGATATTACGAAAAATATCTCTGATGCCGAAGAAAATTCTCCAGAAAGAGAGAACAAGAAAATTTCTGAATTGAGAAACGTAGAGCAAAAATTAAACGAAATAGGGAGGGTGAAAGGTGAAATGGAAAGAAAACTTGGAAGGATTGAGGGAATGCTAGAAGCCAAGGCTAATACTATTAAACTTTCCGGCAAGTGTCCGCTGTGCGGAAATGAAATTCTAGAAATGGGGAAGGAGCAGATAGAAAAAAGACAAAATAACGAACAAGAACTAATTGCCTTAAAAAATTCACAAGCTCAGATTCTAGCTGAAATACAAAAAACAGATGAAGAAGGAAGGCAAATATCGGCTAGAGTGGATATTTTAAAGAAAGAAATTAACCAGGAAATGGCATCTCTTCGCGATAAAGAAAGGGAAAAATTTACTTATAAGGTCAGACATCAGGAACTGTCCTCTCATTTGGAGCTTATAGCCGTCAAGGAAGAAAATTTAAAAAGAGAGACTGAGGCTTTTGAAAATGAAATAAAAGAGGGAACTGCCCTCTTGGGTGAGAAAATTAAAGCTTATGAAAATTTTACAATAGGGGAAATTAAGGAGAGGTCCGTACAAGAAGAACAAAGGAAAAAAATTGAGCGCATAAAAATAAAATTAGAGGATGTCGGCCTGGGCAATGGAGCAGATATCCTAAAGGAGTTCAAGGACGCAGAGGAAAAGGACCAATTCCTGGCTAAAGAAATGGAGGACTTGACGGGGAGCATAGAGTCATTACAAAAACTCATCGCGGAATTAAAGGAGAAAATAGACATAGAATTCAGAGAGGGTGTGAAAAAGATAAATATAGAATTCCAGGAATTCTTCTCTCTTATGTTTGGAGGGGGGCATGCGTCGCTCTCTATCGTTGCTCCAATAAAAAAGTCCCGACCGAAGTCGGGATCCCGACAAGAAGGGTCGGGAAAAAACTATGAAGATGTGGATGAAATGGAATTTGAAGAAGAAGAGGTGCCAGAGGAGGGTATAGAAATAAATGTGGCGCTACCTCATAAAAAGGTTAAGGAACTGCATGCACTCTCTGGCGGAGAGAGGTCGCTAACTTCTATTGCTATTCTTTTTGCTATGTCTCAAGTCAACCCTCCGCCGTTTCTAGTATTAGACGAGACGGATGCGGCTCTAGATGAATCGAATTCTAGAAAATATGGCGATATGCTGGAAAAGCTTTCCGAGCATTCAGAGCTCATTGTGGTAACTCATAATCGCGAGACGATGTCTCGAACAGGAGTCTTGTATGGTGTTACAGTAGGAAGCAATGGCGCTTCCAAGCTTCTGTCTGTAAAGTTTGATGAAGCCGTCGCCATTGCGAAATAAGAAGTATTGACAATATTATTACAAAGTATATACTGATATTATGACCACTCAAGTAATGTTTAAAATAGAAGAAAGTCTTAAAAAAGCGGCTCAAAAGAGGGCGCGGGAAGAGGGTATTAGCCTTACGGATTTTTACAAATCCGCAACTCGTTCTTTTGTGGCC
>Ga0209541_10006367_pt1 | contig 20142 bp, 18 predicted proteins | sample RifCSPlowO2_01_FD_184027 | JGI IMG/M metagenome (GOLD analysis project Ga0209541, IMG submission 184027) | Groundwater microbial communities from Rifle, Colorado - Rifle CSP2_plank lowO2_0.1 (SPAdes) (version 2) | ecosystem: Environmental > Aquatic > Deep subsurface > Groundwater | place... | reverse complement strand
ATCAATTTGGCTATTACAATTCTCATCAGCATTATTACAACTCTCCACAGCACCAGGAGATATTCTCGCATCAGCATCATTACAATCATTAATTATTGAAGTAGCACTATAACCTGACGACAAACTATCACCAGAGCAAATCTGTTGTTCTTCACCGACAGTATAACGATCTCCATCAGCATCAACAGACCCGCTCACAATATGATACTTAGTAGCATCACCATCATTACAATCTCCCCAAGATTTTTCCGGAGTTAATCCACTAGCTTCTGAACAATAATTATCCCCATCGACATCAGTACAATCAGCAACACAACTATTCCCTAAAATACGGTAACCAACATTACAAGTATACTTACATGAACCTGCCGAAGTACATTGATTCACTACCGTTATTGATCCGGCATTAGTTTGATCTGCACAAAAAGTAGCATAATCCGGAACAGGTCCAGTACAAAGAACACAAGCTCCTTCTTGACAAACATTATTATTACAAGAAACCTCATCCAAAAATCCCGAACCATCCGGTTTACATATTCTTTGATTGTTTCCAACACAGTCTGCAGCATTAGGAGTACATACTTGCACAGCACAGACCGGACTTAGCGGGTTAGTAGCAGAATCACAAAATTGTCCAGCAGCACATCTCTTTCTATAATTACCACAACTAATTATTTGAGTACATACATTATCACCTAGTATATCATACATTCCACTAGGAGCCTCCCGATCTATAATTAGATCACAATCATTATCTATCCCATCACATATTTCCGTTGTGCCAGTACATGCACGGCCACATTGACTCAAACCTTTTACTCCGCCTTGATAGATTTGATTGACTTCTACTTTATTTTTAGCACTGGCATAAGCAGTAAATTCATCAATTTGACCAGTGAAAGGAAATCTCGAATAAGGAGTGATCGAACTGTAAACAGTGTAAGGCCAACCTGTACTAGCATACCCATTTCCTATTTCATATGAATAAAAATCATCAACTTCACACGCATAAGGAAATATTTTTAAACCACTTTCAGAGTCTGCTAACTTACCATCTAAATATAATATTTCGGTATTTCCATCATACGTTAAAACTGCATGATGATATTTTCCGTTGTTAACTACGGAAGATGACACTACTTGATTTATATTACCATTCTCAATTCCAGCCCATAGAGCTTCCCCATACAATTTTCCATCTGTACCTACATAAAGTACCGGAACATACCCTTTTAGATTTTGTCCTGCATCTTGCCCATATTGACCAAATAAAATACCACTTGAAGTAGTATTAAACCAAAGACTGATGGTAAATGGACGAGTAAAAAATTGGGTACAACGAGGCATAGCTAAACCAGGTAATTTATCTAATGCTGAATTCGGTATCAATAATCTAGCTCTACCATTAAATGATCCTAATTCCTTACCAATTACTCCCCTTTCTTGGGTGGGGGGATAAATACTATCCATCCAATCAGCTTTTCTCTCTAATGCACGAGGATTTACTTCATCATAGGCAGAACCATAAACCATTCTGGTACCACCTGAAGAACCGCCCGCACCAAATTGATCAGTTACAATAAATTCATTAATAGTTTCTCCCCCATACCACAACGGCGGACCGGGACTAACCACACATCGATTTGGAGTGACAGCATCAAAATTACAGCAGATTGGAGCTAAACCGGTGCTAGCCAAGGCGGGACAAGTATTACCGCTCACAGTTGAACCGGGAAGACATGACAGTTCATCAGGAGCAGTACAATAACCACGACAAGAAGTAATAGGATCTAAGTATCCTTTCCCCGCAATAACTTCAGAATTTCTAATAGTATACAATACCACTCCTAAGACCACTATAATCAATAACACTCCTACCGCTAACCAGGCTTTATGTTTATTTCTTGCTGGCATACTATACCTCGTAGCTTTACTGTTATGTCGATTAGAAGCAAGATTAAAAAATACTCTGGATTTCTGCCCTAATAAGTATTTTTTTTTAGAAGAAGAAATAGTAGAAATACGTTTGGTATGACCTTTAGTAATTCGTTTCATCTACTTTCCTCTTTAAGTTAATCAGAGTAAAGAATTTTGATTTATATACTTGTCGGTTTTGGACGACTATTTGGAGATTATTTTTTTAACTTTTTGGGCATACAGAGGATAAGCACTTAACATCATACCCTTCTGAACAAACAAAGTAACCTCCGGGAGGCTCTATAGAAAAAGTCGCCGCCATGACCAAAGTGTAGAGTTTGAACTATGATTCGTACGCGAAATGAAGCAACTACTTCATTTGCGCGCAAAAGTGATAGTTTTCACTTTTTGCGAGATCTATTGCTAGGTGTCGCTTTAAAGAATACATCAATAGCGGCACAAACTCTACGGTCAAGGCGATTTTTTCTGGGACTTTCTACTAAGCCCCTCCGCAGTATCTCCGAAAGCGATTCACCTTTTTTGAGTAATAAGAAAAACCTTTAAACACCGCTCTAATTTAGAGGATATGAATCGTGAAAAAACAGTTTCCCAAATTAATTCTTTACGTTATTTTATCGATAACAGTTTGGGCACAAAACGAGCAATTCACACTATCAATGGCTTTGAATTATCGGAGCCACTTTTAGATGCAGTTGCCTATAACACCTATGTTGAAACAGTTGGCAACAAAGCAGATACCATGTATCTGCGGCTCCATGAAAGTCTCACAGAGATGACCACTTATTCATATTTGGATTATATCAAACGCCTCTCTGAAAAGTTTGGTTGGAAGAACAAGGAATTTGTTCTTGCTTTTGATTATACGGATGAAGAGTTTTATGGAGAAGTACAAGGATTAGATATTCATGGCTGGAAAAAAGAAGGAGCAATCACTGGCAAGTTCAAATTTCTAACTTGCAGTATCGTCAGCGATGATATTCCTCAGAAAATCCCTCTTCTTTCGCTCCCCATTCAGCTTGGTCATTACAAAAGTTATGTTATTTCTCATATGCTTTCTCTACTTAAACCACTTTTAGGAGAAGTGAAACTTCTCCTCTTTGATCGGGGATTTTATGACAAAGATTTGATGTATGAATTGATTCAATTAAAATATCCTTTCCTTATCTTTGTTCCAAAACATAAAGATAAGAAAGAGATTCTCTACCCTCTAGAAGAGGGAGAGAAATTTACGGTTCTATGGGACGGTGAGGTAAACAAGGACAAGAGTGTCTATAAATTTGAATTCTATCTTACATTTATGAAGCAAATTTATAGTCGAAGAGCAGATACTTCATTTGATTGGGTTTTTGCGACCAATGTTGATACGATTGCCCTCGAAGAAATGATTAGAATATACCGAAAGCGGTGGAGAATAGAAACAGGATTTAGAGTGCAAGATGAAGCGCAAATTAAGTGTAAATCCACGGAAATGAAGATAAGATATTTTTTCTTTATGTTTGAACAAATGTTACAAACCCAATGGGTTTGCTTTTACAAAGAAGAGGTGAGCTTCAAAGAATTTCTGATTGAGATGCATAAGACCTGTAAAACTATGGTCGAAAATCCAAAAAGATCGTACTTTAAAAATCTGAAAGCGTAGTTTAGTAAGATTTTTACCTGATCAGAAGTATAATTCTTTGCGGGAGCCAAGAAAGATTAGAAGAAAGAACATTAACCCAGTTTAGCTTCGGAGATACTGCCTCCGAGAGTAAAGTTTATTAATTTGAATCATAACCTAAAACAAATTATGGAAATTATTTTTACCATTCATGCTGAATTAAGACTAAAACGAAGGAAAATACTCCCCGAGGAAGTTATGGATGCAGTAAAATATCCGGAAAAAACCATCAAAAAACAGGGCAAATATTATTATCAAAAAAAATTGAATAGAGGCATGATTGAGATTGTTTGCGAGAAAACAGAGAATAGTTTAAATATAATCACCGTATATTGGTTATGAACATGGAAATAACCTACGATAAAGAGGCGGATGCAATGTATATTGAATTTCGTAAAGGTGAATTCGCAAAAAATAAAAAAGTAGATGATTTTACAATTATAGATTTGGATAAGAATGAAAACATTTTAGGTATTGAATTATTGAATGTAAGTAAGAGAATACCTTTAGAATCTCTTTCTGAAGTTAATGTTAAGAATTTATTTGCTATAGCGTAAGTAACGGTGTTTATTCAATGCGCAAATATAAAAAACTATGCCCTTAATATTTCTTTAGTTTGCCGTCATCTCTTCAATTTTCTTATCCAGCAACTTACTCCTTAAATCATAATATTTCTTAAAATCAACAAAATCAAAATAACTGTGCCATTCCATTTTACTTTTTAATCCTTTCTCTGCTTCGAATAACACTTTTCCGGTGCTTAATATTTCATAACGAACACTATGATTATGGGTTGTTTTTAAATTGATTAAATCTATATCTGCACGTTTAAATAAATCCATCAACTCTTGCAATAATTTTTCTTCATCAATCTTGGTGGAAGGATAAAATGCTAAATCTAAATCACTTTCTTTATGCGTTTTCCCCTGCACTTGAGAACCAAACATAATCAGAATTCTCAGATGGTATTTACGAGCTATTCTTTTTACTTTATTTATATCCATTATTAATAAGAATTAAGTATTAATTATATACTTGTCGGTTTTGGACGAGTATATTTAAGAAAGATTAATTTAACCAGAACACTACCTAACTATCAGACCATTATTACTTAAATGCGTACATTTGTAATGACTAAAAGTGTGCATTAGTAATGAACAAAAAGAAAGATTTAAATGGGAAATATTTCTTATTGCATCCTTGTCCATTTTATCGGATACATATCCTACTTAGTTCACCTACATTTTTGTTTTTATTTAGAACAAGAGAATTCTTCAAACTAAAAAACTCACTTCAACAACTTATCCACTCTTTTCTCATCCCATCCTTCGCCTAATAATTTATTGCGCAGCTGCGTATCGCTAAATCCTTTAATCCTTGCTTCTTCAATATATGCTCTTACCGGCCCATATTTGCGTTTATGGAATACGGAATATAATAACAGACCAATAACCACCACTAAAATTACTATGGCTGAAATGTAATATACCCAGTTTGATGATGAGGTTGATTTTGCTGGAGGAGTTTCCGTATTACACAATAAATTAACTGGATTACATCCACTAGTACAACTCTGCACCACGTCCCATCTGCTTCCATCATAAGAACAACGTTGTAGATCATTGCCGAAACACCTCTTAGTTCCAGTGGTACAGATTGCCGATGGAGGTGGAGTGGTTGTTGTTGACACGAAAGTATCAGTTACTATTTGCTGGCAGGATCTTTGTTCATCTGGTTTAGGAATTATGGTAATGTTGGTAGCCATTCTCTGAGCCACTAATTGATCACATTGATCTATCCTCAGACATGATCTGCTTTGAGTTCCGCCACTACAGATAGACCACAATCCACAATTCCAACTTTGCATACAAGGACCGGGAATAGTGCGATTAAATCTACCTCTTTCTCGAGCCCGTTGTTCTGCAGTGGATAAAGTATTATCAGTTGAACCAGTAGATGAAGTAGTAGATGAAGCACTCGCATTTACAACACAAACACTGTTATTCAAAAAATAACCGGAATTACAAGTATATTCACATTTATTTGTTCCACAAGTGGCTACTAGAGTCCTAGAAATGTTTGCAGTTAAACTCTGATCATCACCGGAACAAAGAGCAGCATTACTGAGAGCAGTCCCATTACATACAAATGAAGACGCTGGTGCTCCACTTCCAGCAACAAAGGTAAAATCTAAATTCGTTGATGCTCTATTTTCATAGGTTGCTGATCCGACTGTTGTTTCTAGTCCATTACTTACTACTGAAAAAACGATGCTGCCACTTTGAGCAAAAACTTTGAAGGTTGGAGAGTAACCGTATCTTCCATCAGCAGCAATAGCTGTAGTGAAAGTGCGAGTTCCAATGCCAGCATTTAAAGTGGATCCACTGGGCGCATTGTGGACTGTGCCATAAAATTGTTGGAAGTCAGTTAAAGATGGAGGATTGTCTGCAATGACGATAGAGAGACTTAACATAAATACAATTCCGAGGAGCAGATATTTTTTATTCATTTTTAATTATTATTATTTTCCTCACTTAAACGGTATACCAAGTTTGTTTTTTAGTTTGTTTGAACTATTTTTATTGCTCAGTACCAGCCGATACAAATTGAATACTAAATGGGCTGGTAGTAAAGATCCAGTATGGTTTTCCCGGAGTAAGGGGAGTAGTATTGAGCACTTCCCCACATTGATAATTTTGCCCACATTCATAAAGATGAAAATTCCTATCCATGGTAAAGTCGGTTAAAGCTTGTGGAACCAACCCCGGCCAAGACAATAAGGACCATCCCGGAGATACTCTTTCAATATCAGTTCCAACAGTTAAACCTGGAACAGGACCTGCCGGATTCATAACCCTAATTTCACAATCTAAGTTAATATTAACCGATCGAGTGCCATCATTCAATTCCACAAAATACCCTTTCATAGGTTCGAAGTAGTTGAAATCGTTTGGTCCTGTTTTGGTCCATATTAATGAACCACGTTGGTCGTAGGAATAAACTGCTTTAACCGGTTTATCTTGGAATAATTGATCTAAAGTTTGAATGATATTATTTTGAGCACAAGGTATTGCAAAAGGCTGCAATCCAGCTACTGCGGGAAAATTTACATTTAATGAAGCATTATTTCCGGAAGTTAATTGCAGAGTCATATTGGGAAGAGCAGGATCTTGTAGAGCATAGGCAATATTCCCAATAGCTAAAGTGTAGTAAGCGCGAGTTGTTTGTGACATGACGGTGGCATTTATTTCTAATACTTCTGCGGTGGAGATTGCTGGCGCGGTGTAGGCGAAAGTTGTTGAGGTTAAATTTAATCTGGAATCAGAAGTGGGAGTTCCCAATAAACCTTTATTTACACTAATTATTGGAGCAACTGCTGCACTGCTGGCGTTTATAGTACCTTCTAAAATAGTTCCTGGAGCTAATCGGATTATAGATGGGAAAGGAGAATTAGTAGTATTGACGAAAGTGATCACTGCAGTTCCCGCTAAACGACTATAAAGATTGGTGATAACTATCTGCCCATTTACGAAAGCAACTTCTAGGTCGGGAATGGCATCATCGTTGTTAAGATAAATGGTGGATTTATCTTCTCCTAAAACAGATGATAAAATATCCGTAGCCACATTATTCCTGGAGTTGTTGTCATAAATACTAAAAGAATATGTTTGATCATTTAGTTTATTTAGAGAAAATAAATAAGCATGCGGAGCAGGATCATTAACAGAGGAAGGAGAAGTAAAATTAATATTTAAATGAGAAGGTAAAATGGTTAAAGTTATTGACCCTTCTCTTCCTAGGTCAACTACTCCCCCCGCATAAGGCAGATTACCAATAGTAATAGCTTGACCTACTTTAGCAGGGGTATAATTAAGATAGATAATAGTGAAGATTAGTAAGACCACTACAGAAATACCTACTGACTTCCAAACATGTTGGGAATTTTCTGTTTTTTTAGTTTGTCTTTTTTTCATGTTTATCCTACTCGTTTAATAGTTACGTATGTATATATAGTATTTATTTCAACGACTTTAATCTCAACTCGTGTTCCATCAAGAACTAAGGTTCTCACATCTCCTGCAGCAAAAGATCGATCTAAAAGAGTAGTTGTGCCCGTTTTAAGAGTTACTTTTCTCAAATTAGGATTTGCAGGTACAACATTATCTACTGTTAAATCGTATAACTTTCCAACTAATGAAGTGACGAATACACGATTTCTAACTGCGGGAGGAGTCACACCTGATCGGGGTGCCAGAGTAGTATTTATGAATAGCGGATCACCATTCTGAGGAAGATATTTATATGATCTCAAACTTATTGAAGCTTCTAAAGGTGCGTCCTCATTTGCAGTTTCTGTTTGAGTTACTACCAAGATACTATCTTTAAGAACAATACTACCGTTAAAACTTATGGGAGTCAACTGATTCATAGCTTGAGGAGTTTGTGCAATTCCTGATGGATATGCACTCAAACCTAAATCTCGTAATTGACCACTAGGTGTTGAAGTAGAGTAAAGAGTTCTGCTTATATTAAATAAGGGTAATTTATCTGCTGTGTATAAATTTACAAATCCAACCCAATCAGGAATATTAAAAGTAGGTGAACCTAATAAACCAGTTGTTAGAGGAATTATTTTTCTAATGGTTACTCTCTTTTGATCCCCTGTTTGTTGATTAGATTCTAATAAATAACTAGTACTACCAACCATAATTACTTTAATTGGATCTACCACTACATCTGGCAAAGTACCAACCTCATCACATACTTTTGCCGAAGGTAAATCGGCATAGGCAGTTTGGTAACATAATCTGAAAGTACTTGTACCAACGTGTACACGATTCACAGGAGTAATGACCGTAGCATAATCACTAAATTCTACCGTTGATAAAGAAGTGCTGGTTTCTGTTTTGAAAGTAATAGTTTTGGCCACATTATTTTCTTTGATATTAATTGCACCTTGAGGTACGTTGAATGTTGCTCCAGTTGTTATATCATAATTAACCGGATATACTTCCGAACCGTCTAATTTACGCAGAGTTAATTGGGCAGGATCATAGAAAGCCACTTGTCCTGCATTTCCCCTGTGGCCTAATAAGTAGTATGAAGAACCAAAGCCACCAAAGCCCAGAGCAATTTCCTTGCCGGAAGTGATGGTTTGGATAAAAGTATCATTAAAAGATCTAGTCTTGGGTGTCCTACTAATATTGAAAAAAAGATAAATATCTGCTGATTTTACTGGCACTGCTCCATCCAAACTAGCAGAATGGTAATAAAATAAAGTAGTATTTTGATTGGTGGTAATATGTTCATAGGGTTGTAGATAATTTAAAATTTTTGGAGTTGCACCAATACTTATTTTAAAAGTTGGTTGATATAATGAAGTATCATCGGCAGCAACACCTACTAAACCATAACTAGGATTAGCTACATTAACTGAAACCAACGAGGAAAGACGAGTGAAAAAATCTTTATTGAAATCAATCGGGCCAAGTTCTCCTCGCGTTTTAGCATACATTCGGAAAGGAGGAGGGGGAGTGCCATAAAACCGTTGTAAGAATATTTTTCCTCCATCCATGCTGGGAAATTCTACTAAATCTTCGCTTCCACCAGAAGTAAGTATGGTGGTACCCACAGCTTGGTAAACAGTAAGAGTGATAAGAGGCAAAGAGATAGTAGCTTGCATTGGATGTTGAGCAAGGTAAAGTGTATCTTGGAATTTTAATGCAACTCTTCTTCCTGCGATCATGGCATTGATGAAATCATTATAATTTAATTCAGTATTAATATTGGAAAGAGTTTCTATTTCAAAGATAGATACTTGTTTCTGATTATTTTTGTATTCGTAAAGGAGAGCATAATTAACTCTATCGATAGTAACTTCTTTTAAATCACCATTTCTAAGAGTAGCAAGAGGCACATCAGCTTGACATATTTGTGCTTGCTGAGTATCTGCAGCATTATCTGTTCTGCATATAGTAAGATCACCTAAAGGAGGATTTGTTATAGTTACAGGATTAACTAAATTGAATGATACTTCTAAACTCTGTGAGAGATCATTTTGTACTAATCTAGCCACGGGTGTTTCTCCTGGACGTAAGGAAGAAATAACCATCGTACCATCATCAGCACCTTCTCCTATGCCCACTACGATACTTCTTCCCCCGCTTAATGTAAATATATATTTGTTAGTCCCAGGATATACTACTGCAGTGTAAGGGGTACCTGAAGGTAACTGTACTAATTGCAATCTTTCTGTGGTGAAACGACTTTCTCCTTGAGGATAACCTAATTGATAATATTCGGTATCCAAAGTAAAGATGAGATGTTGTCCATCAAGTACGTTTTGAGTAAATTGTTCTAAAGGAAATTTTTGAGGCGTAAATAAATCTCTGGTTAGTATCAAACTTACATTTTTTATTCCATTAGTTCGACCATAAACAAAAGTTACATCACTTTTTTGGAAAGGAACTTTACGAGCCTGAGTACTCATCGATTCTAAAGATTCTAAGGTAACTAAAGGAGTAGGATTTAGACCCATACTATCACAGACTCCCACATAATCTGCCAAACCTTGAGTGGAAGCATCGCAGATAAAGAAGTTACTACCTACAATCGAGTTTGATGCATTAGTTATTTTAATTTTTGCTTCAGGACAATCATTACTGTGAATTGTTACTTCATATTCACTGTTTTCTGCTAATTTTGTATCGGAATGTTTATTGCAACCAGCAAGATCTGCGCAATCCATTTCTCCATTATTATCATTATCAATACCGTCGTGGCATTGAGCATAGCCTATTTCTGTAGTACATTTACCAGCAGTATCGGCGGTGTAAATTTGTTGAATTTCGGTTTCGGTGAGCGCGCGATTGTAGACGGTAAATTCGTCAATGAGACCGTTGAAGTAATGCTTGCTGGATGGATCATTCACGCCAAAATCCCAAACTCCATAACCACCGGGCCAGTTAATATCCCATCCAAATCCCAAATTATATACATATCCTTTATCATTATTAGGTGCCCCTAAATTAGTATAGGAGTGTTGAACAAAAGGATCTTCAACTGTTCCTAGCGATCCTTTTAATTGACCATCTAAAAATACTTTCTCAGTAATACCGTCATAAGTAACCGCAAGGTAGTGAGGAACATTATCTACCACATTATCATCCAAAGTTATTGGAACAGCTTGAGCAGCGAGGGATTGTACATTTCCCCAGAATAGTTGTACTCTTAATTTTCCATCTAAACCTATGTAAATGGCAGGAACATATCCCCGCAATACATCATCGCGTTGAAATCCATTTTGACCGAAAATAATCCCGTTAGAATTAGTTTTGAACCATAGTTCTACTGAGAAAGGAGTACGGGAGATACCATTCCAACGATCATCATTAGGATTAGGATCATCTCCAACCAGGTCATCATGCCCAAAAGGATAATAAAACACATTTCGATCTTGAAATTTCTGAACCATAGCTACAGAATCAACACCATTAAACTTGAAAGCTTTTCCTACTTTTCCAGATTCATAAGCTAAATTAAATGGTTCAATCAAATCCCTTTCTGCAGGCAATTGACTTTGAACATTATCTTCCCCTCTCCACCATCCCACCACTCCCGACGGAACGGGAGTGCATACTGCCGGTTCTTCTCCGACTTTCCCCACCACGTTCTCCGGTGCAAAATAAATTAATGTTCCTACTAAAAGTATCAATACTATGACTGCCAATGAAGTTAAAATGACTGCTTTCTGCGCTTCTGTATGACGAACTTCATGAGTGATATGAGAACTACTTCTACTTTTCACCATCCTCTTTTTCTTCATTGAGGTAATTAAACTTTTTGCCTTTATAAATTTACCGCTGGTTGAAAGTTAGGTTCATACTAAAATTTAACAGATTATAGTTTACCAAATTTTATTCTAATTTCATTCATTTGACTCAACTTTAAATTTCGGGTATAATTATCCGCATCTAAAATAAAATCATTGGCGATTTTAATAAAAATCCCAATCGCAGCAGAGCTGCGGGGTACAAGAAAAGAAGAAAACTACTTCTTTTCTGTACTGGAAAAAGATAGTTTTCTTTTTCCATGTATTTTTAATCTTTCTTGGGAATTATCATCACAGTAGAACTGTGGGGTATTAAACCCAAGAAAGAAATCAAAGCTTCGGCAGAGTTTTTGGTAACATATACTAAAATGCCATAGACTCCGAACAGATAATGGCATTTGATATATACAAAAAATGAAGATGAAAACTTCATTTTTGTACAAGAATGTGATTGGTGCCATATTCTTTGTATAAAATTCCCTATCAAATATTCAACTACTGGGGAATTTTAGTATAAATAAATATCAAACTCTCAAAAACTCACTAGCTTTTGCAAATCTATTTAATCTTCCATAAATTTATTCATAGAAATAGCGTTTTCTTTGTCCATTGATTTAGTAACCAACAATAATGAAAACTGCTTATGTCTCTTCTTAAATTCTTCTAATCCTTTCCACTCTCTAGCAGGAATCTTATCTGTAGCGGTTACATTGATTGCTTTTCCTTCAACCACGAAATCCACTTCTGAATCGGCATCAGACCAATAGTTCACTTCTTTAAAGTTTTCTAAAAGCTTGATTAAAACAGTATTTTCAAACATTTGTCCTTCGTTCTGGGAATATTTAACCTCGACAACATTGATCAAACCATTATCTAAAACATACAATTTAGGGAGTCTGGCCACATCATGCTTTACTTTTGCTGAAAATGAGAAAAATGGAACCTCAAAAAGAAGATATGCATCAGTCAGGTAATTAATGTAATTAGCAATAGAATCTTTAGATATGCCAAAAGTCTTCGATAATTTATTGATGCTAACTTTTGCTCCCGCAACACTCACTAAATAGCGAGCTAAATTTAATAGCTGCTTTGTGTTTCTAATCTCATACCTATCAATTATGTCTTTATGAACTATATCATCAAAATATTGTTGGAGAATCTTTAATTTCTTTTCGGAAGACTTCTCTAAAACGACTTCTGGAAATCCGCCAAAGCGTATATATTCTTGAAGAGAAATGTCCTTGTCAAAACTAAGCACTTCATTAAATGAAAGCGGTCTAATGACGAATGAAAGATTCCTGCCTGTTAAAAGAGTAGAAAGCTCTTTTGAAAGCAAAGAAGCAGAAGAACCGGAAACAATAAATTTGATATTTTCTTGAAGGTCATATTTTGTCCTAATCCATCTTTCCCAACCAGGGATTTTTTGAATCTCATCTATGAAGAAATAAACCATTTTCTTATTTTTCGTATGATCTTGGTAGAATTTAAGAACATCATCAAAAAGAGAGATTTCTAGGTTCTGAGCAAAATTATGGTCTTCTAAATTAAGATACAATAATTGGCCTTTATCTACTTTGTCTCGCTTTACTAATTCTTTCATCAACTGTAGCATTATTGTGGATTTCCCAGAGCGCCTAATTCCTTTTAGAACGAGGACTTCTTTTCTGTCCAGATAAGGATAGATTTCTTGAATATATTTTTCTCTAACTATTCCAGTACCAATATTACTTTCCCATATATTCCAACGTTTTAGTACGTTTAAAATTATTTTTGTGTCCATACTGCCAGTAAAATATGCTCGTTTATAAAGGTTTCCGTTATAATGGAAACCACTAAAAATAAGCCAGAAAGAACCCCTGGTTTCAATCAGCGGATGAATCGTTGTTTCTCAGCTTATTTTTTATCCCGAAAACTCGCCAAGGTAAAACCGTGAGATTTAACCCGCCAATAGCTCCGAGCAGAGCAAGATTTTCTACAGAGCATCAATCATAGAAAGATTTTTAAATTAGTGTGTATTCCATATACACATTACATGCATTCGGAGGTATAACATGGTCTATGCGAGAATTACGCTTGATGAATACGCAAATAGGGTGCTTAATGTTATCAAAGCTAAATTTGATTTACGCAACAAATCAGAAGCTATCAATAAATTCATTGATATGTTTGGCGACGACTTAGTAGAAAAAGAAGCAAAGGACGAATACTTGAAAAAGATCATAGAGATAGAGAAAAAACATCTCCAAAAATATGGCCAGCGAAAGATGACTTTGCAAGAATTAGATCACATTTGTGATTTATCTTAAAGAGAGCTTGAATATGTTTGACTTCGACTGTAGTGATGAGTTGAAATTAGTTCTGAGGAAATTATCCAAAAAAGATAAGAAAAAAGTAGAAATAATTAACAAAAAGATTAAAGAAATAGTAAATAGTGATCATCAAAGCATAGACCATTACAAGAATTTACGAGAGGGGATGAAACATTTGAAACGTGTTCATATCGACAAACATTTTGTGCTGACTTTTAGTGTTAACAAAGAAAAAAACTTTATTTTATTTGTGGATTTTGAACATCATGATAATATTTACTAAAAGTTATGAGAAATTCGCCAAAAACATCTCACCCCACAATACCCCACACTCTCCGCTGTATTTCCGGAGAATAACGATGTAAATAACTTTTAAGAATTTTCGGATCAATCTTTTTCTTCAACTCTTTAAGAACATCAGAAGACATATTTTCTCTAAATACCACCATATCAATAAGAGTTTTTTCCAGATCAGAATAAGGCAAGTATAATTTCCCTTCTTGATATAAATGATACCCACAATTATATTGTGATGAAATTCTGCGAACCAAAACATTAGAACCTAAAACTTGACGGATTCCTACCCGTGTTTTTTTACTGGTCAAGATTATAGGAATAGTTTCCTGTTCCCACACACCATGCATACTTAAAGCCGACTGTAAACCAAGATATGCCGGCTGAAAACAAAATACGGCCAAACTAGCATCATCATGCTTGGTGTAATACCCTTTGGTAAGTCTTTTAATTTTTCCTTGACGAATAAGATTTAATACTAATAATTTAGTATAAGTGCTTTTTCCTTTTGATTGCACTATTCTTTCAATAGAATCAAAAGAAACTACTGGGCTTTTTTCAAAAAGCTTTTCTACCCTATTCAAATATTTGCGTTTTCCCATTTTCGTTGGATATAATCCCTCATCTCGGAAGAAGAAGGAGTTAGACCTTCTAAAACCAGAATCCTAAGATCAGACTCATCTAGTGGCGGAGAATACGATTTCAAAAACAATTGCAGCTCTTTTTTAATGATTGAAAAATCTTTAACTTGCGGAAGTAAAAAGAAAATATCATAAAGATCTTTTATTTTTCTTCGATGGAGATACGCGCTCACTTTTTCTTTGACAAACTCTTCTGGAGTAAGAGAGTAAATGGTGATAAAATTACCCATTACCGTCTCATAATCCACCAAATAACTCTGGACTTTCTGAAAAGTGGCTTCTAAGCGTACTGTCACATGATTCATTTCCATTTCAGAATAGACACTCTGCTCAGTTATTTTTTTCTTAAGCACTCGGAAACCGATTTTTTCCAAGGAAGAAAATAACTCTTGAATCTTAGTTGCATCTTTAGGAAAGTAGAAATCTAAATCTTCAGAAAAACGTTTACCTTGATAACATCGCCAAATGGCTGTACCACCATGCAAGACTGCTTTATCAAAGTGTCGATACACTTCGGCAAGAATTAAATCTTGTGCAGTAGCTACGGCTCGGTGTGTTTCACGTTTTATACGTAGAGATAGCGGAATCATTAGCATTACAAAGGTTATGTATATATATAACTTTCGGTGATAAGACACTATCTGTTTTGTGAGTGATAGCTAGGCCAAGAAGTGAACTGTGAACTACAATTTTTCTTAGTTGGTAAGTGCTCTTCTTTGATAAAGACAAAGACGAATATATCAGAGTACCTACGAAGAGCATGAGATGAATGGCCAGTTATCACCTACTTTTTGGATAGTGCAGTGATAACGACCTCAAACTTTGTTAAGAAAAATAAAAAAACGCCACAGGCCGGATTTGAACCGGCGATCCCAGAGGGACGAGATATCTGCGGAGAATTGATGCTCATAGACGGAATATTCCTTCTTGCATCAACGCATAGCAATCTCGCGCAATACCAGGTTATGCGACTGTGGCACAAGCCCAAGTCGCGACCAGAAAGCTTTTTTTTTCTTTCTGTGTATGCGACTGTGGCGCAAGGTTCGTTTCAGTTATATTACTTTTAAATGTTTCGGGTTTTTAGAACTAAGATAACACTCCAATAAAACAAAACTAAAAAAATAATAAGAAAAAATTTATTCCTGTACATCCGTACCGACACTGTTCTGTCTATGGATCTTCGCAAAGTAAGGAACAGCAACAACATAATCTTCGCCAAATCCGGCAATGTCTCCTTCAATTGCTTCACAGGTTTTACGCAACTTGGAAATAGCTCTTTTCAACTCTACTAAATCTTTTTCTTTTAAAGGTCTAATGTTAATGAGAGCGATAGTAGTGCCTTCTCTTAGAACATCAAGAACTTCTTTTATGTCCTCAAATTCTTCCATTACAAATGGACGAACCGTCACTTTACGTTTATCTTCCTTATTGCTAGAATTAGCAACTTCCACATAACTTTCCCCGCTCATCGACTCATCCTCAGCAGGTCTCGTAAACCTTTCCTTCAATTGCAAAAAAAAGTCCTTCATTTTTCCACACCCTCTCTCTTTGAATGTAATTTTTTATATAATCGATATGACTCCCTTCTATATAAATGTTTTTATTGTGCAGTGCTCTATTTCCACTAGCTAGTTCACCTGGCTTTGCTCAAACTCAATCTACTAATATTGGAATAAGCTTTGCGTATCCTTCTTTTTCCGCGTGCAAATTCTGCTACTGCCCGAGGTAAACTAAACGTCCCCAAAATATTTATCTTAGCCTTCAAATGATAAGTTATAATCCTATGCTCGTGCCCATCTAATTCTGCTATCAACCAAGTTACTTTTGTCCCGTGAATAGTTTGTTTTATCTCATGTGGTTTTAGCGTCCCTAACTCCAATCCTTTTTCTAAATTGGCAATGGCTGGAACAACATCTATAATACTCACATTTTGAATGGATCTTCTCGACTTATTTTTCACATTAAGAGTTATCTTTATATCTGAAAGTTCGCTGTCATCATCAGTTTTTACGGCATGAGAATGCTTAATCATGAAGATTGGAGATTTAGCATACCAGTAGAATATTAAAAATAGCAAAGCAACCACCAACAGGTATAATCCCAGACGATAATTAATTACTTCCATCACTATCTTCGCTTCGCCGGCTTTAAGAGTTACATCCCACACTAAAAATCTCTGAACATCTTCTTTCACTAATCTACTTTCTCCTTGAGAAAATATCGATTCCCAGAAAGTTACCGGGATTTTAACCTCTTGAGTGCTCAGAACATTTCCGGGATTGACTACAGTCAACTGTTTGAATTTTTTCAAGTACATTTGATTTTCTTTTAACTCAGAATTAAAAGGTAAATGATTGATCAATATCTCAATTTTTTTCTCCACTACTTTTACCGGCTGATTTTCTTTTTCAAATGTGAAAAAAACAGTATACAGTTTTGGTTCTTGAAATGGGCTAGCAACCAGAACAAGATCAATGGTCTTTTTTTCAAAGGGAGGAAGAGAAATATCCACCTCTTTATTAAAACCCGGAAGATCACTTTGCACCGTCAGTTTCAAATTGCTTAGATCTAAAGGATTACGGTTTTCTAAATATAATTTAGCTGAAACAGGAATAGTAGGGTTGATTTTCTCGTCCATATCTATGGTAGCGGTAATGCTGGGCAAGTAACTTGCGGGAGAATCAGGAGCAAGATACATCTTCATCTGAACAGTCTGTCTTTCTCCTTGATCACTTTCAATAGTTAGGGGAATATTATAAATTCCCGGAGCATACGACTCCAAAGGTTTTACTGAAATGATAATATTCATTTCACGACGAGATCGCAACTCCACTATCTTATTACGTAAAGGAACAGGATGGATGGCCCACCCTTGACTATCCATAAAAGAGTATAAAGTATAACGTTGAGTTATGTCAGCATTATTTCTCAGGGTAATATTATACTTAGCTTCCCCATTCAACGTTATTTGATTATAGATGGAATTCACGGTGATGCCAGATTCAGGAAAGGCAACAGCAGAAAAAATAGAGATTACTACTATAACTAGAACCGATAAAATAAATTTATTTTGCACTTTCACTCAACCTCTTTGTTGAATATTAAAGACAATACTACTATTTAAAGCCTTCGATTTTGAAGAATGTTCACTTACCAAATACACCCCGCCGAACTAAAGAAACATTTATATACTCCATTCTTTTAATTGAAAGCATAAAAGGAGGCAAATAGGTTGGTTGAACAAACAAGTTTTAGAACTGTTATAGTGTTCCTGGATAAATTAGGCGTATACGATGTAGTTCTACCTTTCCTGCTAGTCTTCACTATTGTTTTTGCTATTTTCGAGAAAACTAAGATTCTAGGTGTTGAAAAGTACGACGGAAAAGAATTTACCAAGAAGAATCTTAATGCCATGACTGCTTTCGTTATTGCTTTTTTCGTCATCGCCTCCACCAAATTAGTTGCTATTATCAGCGAAGTCATGTCTAATGCCGTGTTATTATTGATTTTAGGAGTTTCATTCTTATTACTAGTGGGAGTTTTCTTTGGAGATAAAGAATTCACTTTGGAAAAGTTCCCCGGATGGATCAAATTGATGATGATAATAATGTTCATCGGCATCGTGCTTATCTTCCTTAACGCTTTAGATTGGCTCAAATACATCTGGAAATTGATTAACGGTTTCGGAGCAGAATGGGCTACTTCCATCATCTTTTTCGTGGTCATCTTAGCATTCATATATTACATTGTGGCAGATAACAAGCCCAAAGAAACAAAGAAGGAAAGTAAAGATAAATAGAGAGAGATAGAAGAATAAAAAGGAGGCTAAATAATGGTAGGCTTGGGTTACAATTCATGGGTAAATGTACTTCAACAATATGGAGTATTAGATTTTCTCCTGCCCTTTCTGTTAGTGTTCACCATCATTTATGCAGTTTTAAGTAAAACCAAAATATTAGGGGGAGAAGAAAAGAAGCAATTTAACATCATTGTTGCGTTAGTATTAGCCTTACTATTCGTCGTACCACATATGCTAGGAACATATCCTTTAGGTTATGATCCCGTAGCCGTATTGAATGCTACTCTTCCCAGCATTTCTTTAGTTGCTGTTGCTGCTATAATGCTTTTATTGCTTATGGGCGTATTTGGAACTGATTTTTCAAAGACAGCTGCACCATTCATCGCTGTCATCGCCATTTTATTTGTAATTTACATCTTTGGAGCATCATTAAACGTGTGGAGAGGACCATATGACATCTTCTATTGGTGGACTACCGATGTTACGGAGCTTTTAATTGTACTAATAGTCTTTGGATTAATTGTATATTTTATCACGAAAGAACCAACTAAAACCAGCGGAAATAGAGTTATGGAAAGTTTTGGTAAATTATTTGAAAAAAAATTTTGATTTAGAAAATGGCAACCTTCCTAGACATCGGATTGATACAATCGTTTAGTGTTATTTTTCCAGTATTGATTGTATTCGCATTAGTCTTTGCCATTTTATCAAAAACCAAAGCCGTGGGAGATTCCCCCGGAATAAATGCTATCATTGCTGTGGCTGCCGCATTTCTGGTTTTACTTTCTAAGACAGCAGTACAACTGATTAATTTCATGGTTCCTTGGTTTACCATCGCTTTAGTGTTTTTCATCCTGCTCATTTTAATCTTCCAAGTAATGGGAGCTAAAGAAGTAGATTTACATAAAGCATTAACCGCAGATAGTACCATTTCTTGGGCCATTATTGGTATTGCCATCGTTATCATGGTCGCGGGGTTTGCCAGCATAGCCGGACAAACTTTAACTGATGCTGCTTTTACATCAGGCACAGGTACAACTACCACCATTGGAGCTTCAGGCGTTGCTACAACTAACTTTAATCAAAATGTGTATGCAACTCTTTTTAATCCTAAAGTATTGGGGATGATCGTTCTATTTGGAATTGCCATCTTTGCCGTAGCTTTGTTGACGGGATCAGCAAAGTAGAAAATAATTGAAATTACAAATTAAATAACACAAATTCACCCCCTTTGGATCCAATTAATTATCTTAGAATATAGCTCTTGCCTCTTCTGGCCTGACTATTCGTATTCCCTGGTATTCTACCAGATTCAACAAATGTTTATCGTAAGTAATAATATACTTTGAATTTGACTCGAGAGCACATTCAATAATCATGTTATCATCCTGATCTTCTTTGACAACATCTATTTTTATCGTCGGATTTACTAAAGTTACAAATATAAGAACTTTCTTCATAATTTCAGATACTTCTTCATCAAGGAAATCAAAGTCCCTTCTCAAAATTTCTTGATATTCTGAAAGAATCTCGGCAGTAGAATAAATTTTATCTCTTGTCTGATCAAATCGAACAATTAGTGTTATGCTCCCACGTTAGTGGCCGAGTCGAAGACGAGGAGTTGTGGTTGGTCTTATTTCCATTTACCATATTTTTTTAATAGAGAATTAGCT
>Ga0209541_10006365_pt1 | contig 20145 bp, 21 predicted proteins | sample RifCSPlowO2_01_FD_184027 | JGI IMG/M metagenome (GOLD analysis project Ga0209541, IMG submission 184027) | Groundwater microbial communities from Rifle, Colorado - Rifle CSP2_plank lowO2_0.1 (SPAdes) (version 2) | ecosystem: Environmental > Aquatic > Deep subsurface > Groundwater | place... | reverse complement strand
TGGGCTATGGCATAGCCGTATTTCTGGGCTAAAAACAGCACTTCCACATCGAAGGCTCCCATATAGCCACCGGCAATTTCCCCTTGGGGTAGACACACTTTAAGTTTGGAGAATATCTTTCGGGCGGCAGTATGAGTAAATGACTTGAAGCCGCATTGGGAATCCATAATGCCGGGCAGGGCAACAACTTGAACTAGTGTCACAAAAGCCCAACTGCGGATTTTGCGAACCAGGGTATCTTTGGCGGTTTGAGTTCGCACACCGATAACCACGTCGGCTCCGGATTTGTGAGCGGAAATGAATTCGGCTACTTGATGCAGGGGGGTAGACTGGTCGAAATCAGTAAACAAGATATATCTCCCTTTCGCGGCCAACATCCCGGCTGTGACTGCCGCCGCTTTGCCGCCATGGGGAATTTGTAAAACTTTGATATTCCGGTTCATTACTTTCGAGAGCAAGTTATGCGTGTCGTCCGTTGACCCGTCGTCTACGAATATAAGTTCCCAAGGGTATTTTTGCTGTTTTAAGTACTTCAAGGGTAGATCCAAAACCCCAGCTTGAAAATTAGACGATTCGTTGTAAGCCGGGACAACTACAGAAAGATAAATCGGATTATTTTTGTTCATGATTCATGCTCCGCTAATTGTTTGGCAAATTTTAGTTGGTTAATAAAGTTTATTAATCCAAGAAATTGGGGGTAAGAGACAATCATTTTTATGTCTTCCATGAGACCTGATAATCCTTTCTTCCATATTTTGTTGACTTGGCCAACTCCATTCAATGATACAGACGCAACATTGTATTTGGCAAAGAAGACGGTATTCATTGCCGGTTCAATGAGATACTTGGGCTGGGAAAAGATTTCCGGATGAAGGTGAAGTATTCTTTTTTTGATGACCCTTTCGCCGGTATAGGCCAAGTTGAATCCGATCCAGTCCATCCATATAACGTCGTGGGTTCGATGGCCTAAAACTAAGTCATTATTTCCCTCGAAAAATTTGTTGGCTAATTTATTCAAATGATAAGTTTTGAAACCTGTTAGATCTGCGTCTACGAAGGCTATAAATTCCCGGTGGGTGTTTTCCAGTCCGGTTTTAAGAGCCGCTGCTTTACCTAAATTTTTGACATGATTAATTAGTGTGATTCCTGAAATTTTGGCCAAGAGTCGCCTTGAATTGTCAGTGGAACCATCATTGACGACGATGATTTCTTTGACATATTGTGATTTTTTGACCTGGGAGATTATTTCTGATACTCGAGTGCTTTCGTTATAGGTTGGAATGACAACAGAAAGAAGCGGACTAAATTTTGTAGGCATGGGTGAGGGAACGGAAGCGGACAAGAAGAAGCCCTGTGAGTCCTGCGATTGCATCTTTGACAAAGCTCACTCGGCGAGACTCCTGGTGACGCCAGGAGACGGGAACTTCGACAATCTTGTAGCCCATTTTCCTGCCTAAGTAAAGCATTTCTACATCAAAACCAGGGTTAACTGCTGGCCCCGAAATTACGCGGGGGGGAGTAATTTTGTTCATGATCTGGAAGATCCTTTTGCCAGCTTCCGCTGTAAAGGCCTTGAAGCCGCATTGTGTATCTTTAATTGGCAGCTGGAGAATGAGAGCTCGCATAATTACGTTTCCGTAAGCAAGAACTTTCCTAAATAAAGGGGCGTTGGGACGACCGGAGCGTGAACCGATAACTATGGAGTAGCCAGATCTAAGTTTTGGTAAAAATTTATCCAGCTCAGTTATGGGCGTGGCTTGATCCATATCAGAAAATAAAATAATTTCGCCTTTGGCGGAAAAAACACCGGTGGCTATACCAGCGGCTTTGCCCATATGAGGATTGTCTATAATGGTGAGTTCGCTGTGGCGATTTGCCAGCTCATGTAAGAGCGAAGATGTGTTATCGGAGGAACCGTCGTTGACTATTATTACTTCCCAAGTGAAATTCTGTTCCTTGAGGTAATCAATGACAACATTAAGCGACCCGCGATGAAGGTTATCAGCTTCGTTATAAGCAGAAATGACGACTGATAGGTATGGTTGATCGTTCATTGTTACTTAGTAAAACCGAACATGGGATCAGTTAAATTGGAGTCTGCCCCAGAACAGCTGATTTTAACATTTGGGGCTGTATAACGCCAATAATCCGGGAATACTATTCCTAAAGCGCCAAAAGTGAGGTCCAATCGATTGGCTCGGGGGTGGGGAAAGACGACAGTATAAACTGGAGCCAGACTATTAACCGGGGCGGTTTTGACTTTGGCCAACCAGAAAAGATAGCGGTAGCCTAATTGGTAACCCTCGTCGGTCATATAGGAAACGGAAACGCAGGGATAGTCATGTAATTTGGAGTCGGCGAATATTGCGGCAACCGCGGCTTTGCGCTCAATATAACCGCTGTGATTGACGGGGAGATCAACTAATCGAATAATGTTATGAACTACAAAAAAAGGTAAGATTAGGAAAGATAATTTTGGATATCGACTGAGAAATAGGGCTGCGATAATAATAAATATAATATTCAGGCTATTGAGATAGTATTCGGAAAGGTTGATGGGGTGGAGAGAGAAAAAAAGAACGAATAATACAAACCAGCTTACAAAGACAAAAACTTGGTAAGAAGTGAGAATTTTCTTCCTAATTAAATAAACAAACGCGATTAAGACAATGATGGGCAAAAACCAAAAGTTGAGTGCGTTGGGTTTGTTCCAAAAAATATAGTTTATATTTCTGGCGGCGTATTCAACGACGTGCCAGATTTTTTCGAAGAGCGGACGGGAAATTTGAGAAGTTTTGTCGAAAGAAAAAAACAGGGCTTTAGTTTGGCTGAAACCGTGACGAAATTCAAAAACAATGAGAGGCAGGGAAAGAAGAACAAATATAACTCCCGGTTTTAGGAAATCTGAAAATTTATGGTGTTTGCGGACGGCCAAAAAAGCCAGAACGGTGAGAATCCCAAGAGCCAAATGGATATGCCAGACGAGCGAGAAAAGGAAGGCAAAATAGATCAGTGACCGACGATGGAGGGCAAAAAGAAACCAGATTGACCACAAAAATACTAACGTGGTGGGAACAACCTCGCGCTCAGTGGCGGAAATACCAAAAGAAGCGGCATAGATTAGGGTAGAAATAATGGCGACCTTTTTGCCCCATATTTTTTGTGTCACATAAAAGAGGCTTATTATTGAGATAAACCCAATTAGCCACGGCAAAGCTACAGTACCAATGGGATCCATACGGGTGGCCAAATAGAAGGGGATTAGGGCGTAGTAAAAATAAGGGCCGATGAAGATTCCCTGGGCCGTGGTTTGCTGGCCGATGAGGCGGAGGTGTTTATCGACGACGATATCTTTAACTATCCAGGCAGAAAGATCATTATCATGGTTGTAGTTGAAGCGCTCTTTATACTGGTAAACCCTCACAAACATTCCGATAGCCAATATTGCCAACAAGGGAATTATGCTGATTGTTTTAAATGAATTAATTAACTTATGCATAATTATTCAAATTTATGACGGAAGCGGCGCTGAACTAAGAGGGGACCGATTTGATGTTCTTCTTCGACAGATGAGAAAAAGCTTTGACGGACGAGCCAGGTGTATCTAAGCTGAGGATGCTCATCGTCGGGTTCTACTATAGTGTAAAGGCGAGTGACCAGCCCGGTATCGGGAAAACGACGGTACCAGGTGGTACCGCGCCAGAGAAAGACATAATCATAGGCGTGGGGAATAATCGGCGGCACATAGGCATCCGTATTAAAAGCCCGGTCTTTGGCATCTGTGTAGACCCAGTCTACTGCCTGGAGAATGGATGAAAGGGAAATATAACCCGGAAAAGGACGGGAGAGCAGTGCAAAAGTCTGGGAAATGTTCTGGTAGAGAAAGACTGCTAAAAAGGAGACTAAAACCAAGCGATTTAAGCGAATGGCCAAGACGGAAAAAATGATAACAAAAACTAAATAAAACCCAGTGAAATAATAGTCATAAACGTTACCCTCATTGCCATGAAAAAAGAGCATGCCGACTAATGGTGTGAAAAACAGCACTAAAAGGAGTTGGAAGTGATTTGAGAATTTGCGAAATAAGGAAAGCCCACAAAGGGGGAGAAATATATAAGCCGGAAGAAGACTGGAGGGGAACAATTTGGATCCGAAGGTTTGGAGATAAAAAGGCAGACGTACTATAAGAGTGTCCAAAAAAGAGAGTTGGAAACTTTTGTCGGCAACAAAAAATTTGAGCAAATTTTGACTAATAATTCCCTGATGCCGGATATCAAAAAGAATCTGGGGAGCGAAACTGAGAAAGATGGCGGACAGGGAGAGAAGAAAAATTTTAAAACCGGGGAAAAGTGATCTATTGAAAGCTAAAAAAATAATAATGGCGGGTAGGATAAAAATTTCCGTGGCACTACCGAACTGCATGGATTGGCCAAAAAGAAAACCGACCCCTATCCAGGCCCATTTCTTTCCGTCTATGACTTTAAATAAGAAGTAGACCAGAAGCATGTTGATAAGAAACATGGGGGTAGGATTGCTTAGCCAGCGGGAAGCGTGCATCAGAGGATATGATATGGCCGTGATGAATACGGCGAGCAGGCCGGCACGGGAACCGGCGATTTTAGTGGTGAGGTGGCAAACCAAAAAAGCTGCCAGGACAGTGGTTGAGCTTAAGAAAACGGCTGGCCAGACGGGGTTCCCGTTTCCCAACCAATAAGCCGGGGTGATCAGCCAATAGTACCAGGGACCGCGGAATATACCGGAGATGCCGGTGACCGGGCCCACCAGAAAGAATTTGCCGTTGTGGATAAAGTCCCAAATAACCTTTGCGTCGCGACCCTGGTCGTACCAGAAACCCAAGAAATCCTGCGTCCGATAGACACGAAGAAAAAGAGCCAAACCCAAAATAGCTGCCAAAATTATTTTATGTTTCATATATTGTGAACCAAACGCAGAACTTTTACACCCCAGGGGAAAGTCCATTCCTGGTCAATTTTGGACCAACCGAAGGCGGCGATTTCCCATAACGGGTTGTTAATTGGTTCACAGTCACTTTGTTCACAAATGACGAATAGTTGATCGGTCAATTTGTCATGGATGGTGTAATAAGGGGCATCATTCAATTGCATAAAGTAGCGATAACTGGCGTCGTAGTTGTTTTTGGCGAGCAAGGCTAAGTTGAAAGGGGAATTTTGGGACTGCGATTTGATGAAGTTTGCTATTTCTATGGTGCGTGCCAGCTGATTGTTCGGTGAATTGCGGAAAGGGTTATTTTGAAGGGAGACAAAGAACAACGGTAGAACCAGCAGGATTCCCATAAACGCCAGTTTGGTTTTTTGGAACAGCTGGTTCAGAACGAAACCTAAAAGAAGAAAAATTGCCGGAAAAATAAAACCGTAATAATGATCATAGATGTGTTGTTTGTACAAACCGAGACCAATCAGGCCAAATCCCAACCAAGAAATAACGAACCAGGCGGCGGGTGATAAGCGGCGGCGAATGGCGTAAAGGATGGCCAAATCAAACAAACCGAAGGCCGCCCACTTGCCCACTAAGGAATTTTTGCCGGCGAGAAGACTCGTTGCCATGTCTTGCCAAATAGGCCAGAGATTGGGAACGGCTTTATATACTTTGAAATTGACAGTGGTTTGACGGTCTGTAAAAAAGGTTTTCATGGAGGAATAATTTTGCCAGCCGTGGCGTAAATCAAAGATGACCAAGGGCGACATGAGTAATATCAAAATCCCAAACCCCATGAGCCAATATTTTTTGTTTGACTTCTTATCCGAGCTTAAGAATAAAAATAAAAGAATTGTGGGAAGTAGGAGAAAGCCTAAATAGTGAGAGTTGAGGACAAACGCAAAAGAAACTGCTGAGATGATTAGCCAGCGCCAGCGGCTGAAACGCCAGATATTCCAAACTCCATACATGGTTAAAAGAGCAAAAAAGGCCATGATATTGGGATTCCACGAAGAACGGGAGTAAATAATAACAGTGGGTGAAAGAGCGTACAAAGCTGAAACGGTCAATCCCGGCCAGCGTCCAAACCACGAGCGGCTGATCCACCATAAGAGCGCTACGGTTAACAACCCGAGTAAGGCCACAAAAACTGCAGGGCCAACGGGAGATAGGTTGAATAAAGCCAGAGAGGGGGCGGCTAAATAATAATAGAGAGGACCGAGATACATGTTGCCGATGGAAGTACCTGGACCAATGGCGGGAAAGTGTTTGAGAGCGACAATGCCCTTCATAACAAGGGCGTCACGGCCTTCGTCGCCCAGAAAAGTCATGTATTGGTCTATTTTGTAAAGACGCAAGAAGGCTCCGAGGAGCAAAATGGAAATGATTGCGATTTTTTCTAGTCTCGTTATCGAAGTTTTTTCCATAGCCGAAATAGGTCGACAAAACTTTTGATAATGACATTCAAGTTGGCCCCAGTGCCGGAACCTGTTTTTCGGGGATAATGATGGACTCCAATTTCGATTATTTTGAATCCTGATTTTTTGGCTTTAATAAGGAACTCGCTAGAAATAAAGGCTCCCCGCGATGATTCCAGTTTGGGGATAGTGTCAATAACTTTTTTGGAAATAAGTTTAAATCCGCAGTCGATGTCCCGGATATTTAAACCAAAGAGTAAATTTACTGCTGTTTGCCAAAGTAGAGTATTAGCTTTTCGGTAAAAAGGGACTTGCCTTTTTAAGTAATAGCCAACAACTAAGTCAGCCCCAGTTTGCTTTTGATTGTGAATAAAATTTGTAATTTCGGAAAAATCAAATTGGCCATCGGAGTCTGTAAAAGCTATCCAGGGAAATTTGGCGGCGTATAGTCCGCTTCTTAGGGACGCGCCGTAACCTTGATTGGGATTATGAGTGACGACTTTGATTCGTGCATCCTGGCGGACTAGTTTGGCGGCAATTTCAGCTGTCCGGTCTTTGGATCCGTCGTTGACGATTATTATCTCCCAGTTTTTGACGACTTTTTCCAAAATTGATTTGGCCTTAACAACGGTATTTTCTATTTGTTCTTGTTCGTTGAAGGCCGGAAAAAAGACCGATAGCTCATCAAGCATGCCTTAATAATATCAAAATGGTAATATTTAAGAGTGACCAGAGTGGTAAGAGATTTACTGATCTTGGCGGGTGTGGCTGTGGGATCGACAGTGATTTTGTGGATTACGACAGGGATGAAGGTGGTATATCAAAATTTTGACGGGCCATATTACACGGCCGTTGCCAAGTGCTTTTATAACAAAGATTGCCTGGGTAAAAGTTTTGATTTTCCTTTGAAACTGGAATATTACCCGGCGCATTTCCCGTTGTACCCTACATTCATTAAGTTGATGGAGCCACTTGGGTTGATAAGGGCGGGGTTAATAATAAATATATTGGCCACAGTGGCGGCGGCAATTGTAATATATGAAGTAACAAAGAGGAATTTGTGGATAGCGATGACCTGGTTATTCTTCTGGCCAAGGATGTGGGTGGTGAGATCGATTGCTAGTCCAGAAACTTTATTTATTTTGTTTGTAGTTTTATCTTTATATCTTTTTGAAAAGAAAAGCTATTGGATGTCTGCATTGGCTGGATCGGCGGCGGTTTTGACAAAAAGCCCGGGAGTATTGTTGTTCGCGGTTTATGCATTGATGTTTGCAAGAAAACCGGACTCCAAAATATGGCCGGTTTTATTGATCCCCATAACATTGCTAGGGCTGTTTTACTTTTTCAAAGTGCAGACAGGTGATTTCTTCGCCTACTTCCATTCGGGGGACAATATTCATTTACAATACTTGCCGTTTAAGGTGTTTGACAGCGGTCAACCGTGGGTGGGGACGTTTTGGCTGGAGGATGTGTTGTGGATATACCTAATTGGAGCGATTGGAGTAATTAAAACTATGAGAAAAAATCAGGTGTGGGGCTACTTCGGAGTGGTGTTCTACGCGACTATTTTGTTCGTGTCACACCGGGATATTGCCCGGTATAGTCTGCCATTGGTGCCGGTAGTTTTGATCGGATTATCTGAAATTTTTGAACGACGCGAAGTCAGATGGGCAATGGCGCTGCTTGTCGTACCGATGTTTTTTTACAGTGTGAATTTTCTGCTTCATAACCAATTGTCAATAGCCGACTGGGCTCCGTTTTTGTAGCCCTTCGACTCAGGACTTCGGGGCATTGGTCTTCGTTTTCCAAATGAATTTGTTGTAGATGTAGTAGTTGACGATGAGAACGATAAAGATGGCGCCGAAGTAGAAAAATTGGATAATGACGGCACTGCCGCGGGCAAAAAACTCGCCGATACGCAGGATGACAAACTGAATGACCAGAGCCAGAAGCGAAGTCAGATTGAACTGAAAAAACTTGCCGATTATTTTAGCTCCCGTAACTTGATAATCTTTGAAAGTCCAAAGATTGTTCAGGGTAAAGTTGCTGATGATAGCGATTTCCCCCCCGATAACGGTGGCTACGGAAGGGGTGAGGATATGAGTAAATACGCTGGTTATTTCAAAAAACAGGGTTTGGAGAGTCAGACCGGTGCCGCCGACGACGGCGAACTTGAGGAAACGGCGGATTTTGGGATTGTGCCATTGGAGAAGAAAGATAACCCGGAGCGTTTCCTGCATTTCGTTTTTGATGATTTTTGATTCACCGGCAGTTCTGGCTTGAAAGGCAAAGGGGACTTCTTTAACTTTGGCACCTTTTTGAATCATATAGAAAAGGAGGTGGATTTTGTAAGCGAAAGATTTGGAAAGCAATTTGGAAAAATCGAACTCGTCCATGAAACCTTTGACTCGGGAAAGTTTGAAACCCCCAGTGACATCGTGGACGTGGGGCAGGATCAAGCAAGTTCTGGCGACCAAGTTACCGACGACGCTTAACAGTTTTCGATCAATCCCCCACTCGGCTGGAATAGACCCGCCGGGAATATATCTGGATCCAAGAATGTAATCGTAGCCCTTATCGATTTGGGTTATCATTTCAGGAATTTTTTCTGGGGGATGTTGGAAATCTCCGTCGAATTCCATGAGATAATCGGCTTTGAGCTCTTCCATGGCATGTTTCATGCCTTTGGCATAGGCCATACCCAGGCCTTCTTTTTTGGTCTCGACTAAAAGATGTAACCAGGAGTGTTGTTTTTGCTTTTCACGGACCAGATTGGCCGTACCGTCCGGACTATTGCCATCCACATACAAAACCTGCAAGTCGTGGTTTTTGGTCTCGGGACGAATACTGGCGATGGTTTCCACCATTTTGGCCACATTGGCGGCCTCATTAAAAGTTGGGATAACGATAACAATGCGCATGATAGAATCATTATGGCATGAAAATAGACATATTGACACTATTTCCCGAAATGTTTTCCGGGCCGTTTACGTGGTCAATAGTGAAGCGGGCTAAGGAAAAAAAGATAGTTGATATTAAAATATTCGATATTAGAGATTGGGCGACGGATAGATATAAATCGGTGGATGATAAACCCTACGGCGGAGGTGCAGGGATGGTAATGAGAGTGGATATTATTGATAAAGCAATAGAGAGTTTAAGAGTGGAAGAGTTTAAGAGTAAAAGCAAGATTGTTTTATTGGATGCGGGGGGGGAGAGATATACGCAAAAAAAGGCTGGTGAATTAGCTAAGAATAAACACTTGGTAATAATCTGCGGGCATTATGAGGGGATGGACTATCGGGTGCACGAGCACATAGCAGATGAAATAATATCTATTGGCGATTATGTGTTATCGGGAGGAGAAATCCCGGCGATGGCAATTGTGGATTCGGTGGTTAGGTTATTGCCGGGAGCATTGGGGAATGAAAAATCCCTGGCCGAAGAGTCGCACAATAATGAAGAAGTTGAATATCCTCAATATACCCGGCCGGAGGAATATAAAGGCTGGAAAGTGCCGGATGTATTATTGACCGGAGACCACAGAAAAATCCAGGAATGGAGGAAAGATGGCTTGCACAAGACTTGAAGAGTTAGAACTGGGAAACGGACGGGTGTTGAAGATCGGGTATCGACCCAGAATTGAAACTGAAGGGGAAAACGGGAAGACACAAAGAATACGGAAAGATGAGTGTGCCTTGGAAAAATGCGAAAGATACAGGGCGGGTTTTTGTGGAGATTGTGGAGTGTGCGGATGGCATATTACAGCCCTTTTTGTAACGCAAAGCCCGCCAACTTCTGATAGTGAGAGCCGGAGCGGGAGAGAAGACTTTCGTAGAGAGTAAGGCGGTCGACTGTAAATGGCGATAGGGGGGTAAAGTCGTAGTCGGACACAAGACTTAGGAACTTTTTGGTCTGAATGGGATCGTCTTTCTTGAACTTGCCTATAGTGATATGGGGAAGAAAACGGTCCTGGCTGGGGAGGGAGAGCCGAGAAAGAGATTGAGACAGGGAGTTTTGGAGCTTTTTCAGCTCTTCTATGTCGCCGGTCAATCCCAAATAAATGAGGCTGGAGCCGTGGCGGTGATAGAGAGTTTCTAAAAAGTAAGGCTGGAGAGTAAAAGGAGAAAATGATTTTGCGACTTGGGAGGTAAGGGTGGTAATTTGGGAAAGTTGATCGTCGGGAGTCCGGCCGAGAAAGTTTAGGGTGAGATGGAGTTTTTCCGGTTTTTCCCAGATCACGGGGAGACGGAGACCGTTGAGATTTGACTGGAGTGAGACGATCTCGGAGAAGAGGGTGTCAATAGCGAGGAAGAGGCGATGCTTCAAGTGCGGTAAATGAGTGACCCGATAATTAAAACGGCCAGAACAGCCATGAGAAGGTATTCAAACACAATCTTGATGTGAAGGTCGCGATGTTGATGGTGGTGAATTACCCCCCAAACTACATAACCTGCGGCCATACTTAGCAAGATGGCGAAGCGCATATAAGAATCATAGGTGAACCAAAGTAGTCCCCACAGACCAACCAGTTCCATGACCAAAAGGCTGAAGTAGTGAAGCGGGTGGCGGGATAAATCCTTGGCAAAAGTGATTTGAGACATAATCAGAGAATTTGACCGCGAAGCATAAAGAGCGCGGCAATAAATAAAGTTCCCAAAAATATCAAATGGGCAAAACTCTTACTCGTCCAGCGGGCTATACGGCGACGAGCAACAATAACAATGTCCATGATAAGGACAATCAATATTATAGCTAAAATTACTATGGATATGGCCTTGGATACGCTAAAAGGATTGGTGAGGGGGACGGGGGTGGAAGTGGTGATGGGCACAGGGCTGACGACTGGCGCGGGGGTAGGTGATAAATCAACAGGAGCGGCGGCCAGAACAGTAAATGAGGAAGTCTGGGAAACGGCTTGTGCAGAAGACAGCTTGGTGCCAAACAGTTGAACTACCAGGGTGGTCTCTTGGCCACCTAGCTGACCGTCGATCACGGCTACCCCTATGTCTTGGTACTTAGAACTAAGAAGGTTTTCCCGATGAGTGGGAGAATTTATCCATGCATTTACAATCGATTGGGGGTCTGAGAAGTCACGGGCCAGATTTTCTCCCGCATAGCGGTAGGAGTACCCGGATTGGGTGATAAAAAACCAAGGCTGGGTACCTATGGGCGAAACGTGAGCCCAATAATCTCTGGCAAACATATCGGAAGCCTTGGCGAGGGCGGCAGATGAGAGCTGAGAATCCAGCCTGAGGACAGATAGGCCGTCGGCTTGACGCTTAACGTTTGTTAACTGCACGATTTCTTCAGGAGGAATCTGGGAGGCATAACCTAAAATAAAAGGCAAACGTTGGGAAACGGGCTGGAGCAGGAGCTGGAGACCTATAAATGAAGTTAGGATTAATAATAAACCGGTGGGATGGAGCATCCGGGCCCGGTGGTTGTTGCTCTCGTGGGGAAGAAAAAGGTGCTCAAAAAGGGACATCTAAGTCATTATGGACAAGCCTGGGCGTGGAGTCAATGGAAGGCTAGACTGGTTCTGCAACCGCTACGAAGCGCTGAGAATCGAGAAAGCCGGTACAGGTGAAAATGGTTAAGCGGGGAGTAGTCGAGGGAGAAAGAATGTCGATCTGAGATGGAGGAACGACGGAAGTAGAAGTAATAATAAAACGCCGGACGGCACCGCCAGCTAGGCCTATCTCGACGATCTGGCCGGGACGGGCGTTGTTTAGCCGAGCCAGCAGTTTGGGCCAATTGTGGCCATACAAGACTGAGTTGCCGATTTCACCGGGAATGGGGGTGCTATCGAGGTAAGAGACGCCCTGGGAAGTATACTGCCAACGAACTCCGGAGAGCTGGGCCGGGATGATGGGCAGGTCAATTTGGAGATCGGATATTTTGATGAACTCGGGTCGACCGGCGGAAACTTTGGGTAGGGAAACCAAGGAAATGGGAGAGTAACGCTGCCAACCAAGATAGCCTGCTAGCCCGAAAGAGATGAGTGAGACCAAAATGAAGAGAAAAGTGAGAAAACTACGCACGGTGACTTCGGCGATGGGAGAGAAGAGCCAAAAACAAGGTTACCAGGCCAATTCCCAATAGTGCGGTGATGAGGGCGGCGTTTCCGGTGGTGGCTAACCCGAGAACTTGACCTCCCCCGACCGCTGGAGTGGTGGACCAATCTCCAGGCATACAATTGTTGACGGCACGGACGACAAAGTTGTAGCGAGTGGCGGGATCAAGTGCGCCAACAGCAAATGTAGTTGCGTTGCCCGTATTGGGAACACCATAAATATAGGCCCCCGAAACAGGGCCGTAGGCAATCGTGTAGTGAGTTGCCTGAGTTGACGCTGTCCAAGTGAGGCTGGCCGTGGAGCCGGTACGAACAACCGACAGAAGATTGGGGGTACCGGGTTTGGCAGAATCGCAGACCGGAGTTGAGCCGCCGCCCACTCCCCCACCCCCTGAAGTAGTAGCTGGGAGACAGTTGTAATTGCTGTTTTTGGCCAAATAGGCTGTGCTTTCCAGACCCCAGGCGGAGCCATCCGGGATATAAACCCAATCCAACTTCACCAATTGATCGATTTGATCTTGGGAAAGGCTGTTCATCTTCCACCAGTCTGTCTGGATGCCGGCTCCGGAGCTGGCGCAGAAGCATTGAATGAGAGTAGTGTCGCTGACAGTATAAACCTGGTCGGTACCTGAGAATTCTCCTGATTGGCCCACAATGCCGTGAATACCGGAGTCGTAACTTACCTTGAGGTTGCCTTGAGGACTGAGACAGGAAGGAAAATTAGGTACTTCGGCTGAAGAGATGGCCGCAACGGGACCGACTCTGAAAGTCCACATCAACAAAAGGGATAATAGAAAAACCTTAAGTTTCATCAAGAATGCCGGGCAGAAGGGGGCAGAAGTTGAGTTAGGAGTAAATTTTATACCCTAATAACCTAAAAATCAAGTACTTAAGATTATAGATAATCCCTGGGCTGGCCTTTTTTAGTACTATTTGAGTAATATCGTTGGACGAATATAAATTGTACTCTCTGGCAAAATAGCCTTGGGCAGAGATTTCCGCTTTGGCTGACTGGTCAGGCATAAGTGGGATTTGAAAATGTCCATCAGCGTCCGCGGAAACGGATTTTAGCGGGGTGACTATATGAGCCGAGGATATAGGAGAACCAAATTCGTCTATTACTTGACCGGTGGAGGTGGAAGGAAAGTAATAAGAAGTAAGGACATCTACTGCTGGCTCGGGCTCGCCAGATTCTGTCCAAAGTTGGGTAGAACTACCGGTGTTAGTCCAGTAGTTGAGACCGGCTAGATCTGGCATGGGAATCAGGTTCTTCAAAACCTTATCCAGCCAGACTGACTGCTCTTTGGGAGTCAAGCGGCCGTGGATATCCGGAATAGGAGCGCCGAATTCTCCTAAGACGACGCGGCTTTTTGATTGTTTGGCAATCCGAGCTATATCGCGAGAAAGAGAATCTGGAGATTTGACATAGTGATCGATGCCAATAAGACTCCCGAGCTGGGAACTAGTGTCCGGGTCGAACACCAACTTGGCGACGTCTCCGTTGGTGGAGTTTACAAGAATGACTTTTTTGTGAATTCGAGAAAAGGCCGAGAGAGAAGATTGGTACTCGGAGATGAGAAATCGACGAAATCGATCGACTTGACCGGTGCGGCGCGGGTCACCAGGGCCGCCATTTTCGCATTCCGGGCAGGAAGAAAAAACGTCACCGTCGGCGAACAGGTCAGGGTTTTGTATTATAAATTGAGAAATTTTGGCTGTGTGGTCTGCGGCTGATAATGGGGGGTAACCAAACCAGCCTTCCCAACCGGAAAAATTACCCCTAAACCAGACGTTTAATTGATACTTACGGGCGGTATTTACCCAACGCTTGAGGTAAGGAATAAACTCCTCGTCGTACGGTGTGGCGAGGGCGATGTGGGTGGTGCCGGCAGCGGCTATATTTTTGACTTGGGTATCTATAACCGAGTCAAAGCCGGAGTCTTTTGACTTCTCCCGAGCGAGATCTCGGGAATATTTCATGGTATCTATTGACTGAATCTGCCACCAGGTGGGATGGCTTGACGAAGCGGCAAAAGACGGGCTAGCTATTCCTGAGAATAAAAAGACGATGAGAAAAAGAGCTAAAAATGCCATAGTGGACTAATTTTACTTCATTTCTGTTGACCGAAGACCGGTTCGGTCTGAAGAAGCGGGAAGAACTGAGAATCGAGTTCGTAAATGTCGGCAAAGGGATAGTGGTCCACCAGGCGGTATTTGGTGAAGCCTGGAGTTCTGCTGACCGTTTTCCAGGTCATATCATTGTCATCATAGGTACGCATGACAATCCATCTGGCCCAGCGATCTGGAGCGGTGACCGCAGATAACCAGTAAGCTCCGGTGCCTTCGTGGATGAAGCGTTTCATAGGCAGACCGGAGGTGAAGATGATGGCGTCGTGAGAAGCGGCAGAAATGAGAATAAAACCTTTTTGATCGCTGGCGTGTCTTTGCAAGTAGCCGGCAACCTCGGAGACATTTTTTTGGCTGGAGCCCACCCTGGCGTCGTCTATGGTTACAGCGTCCTGATTTGCCAGAGAAAAGAAAAGAACAAATGCCGTTAGTCCTACAACGGTCCAGCGAAGGTAACCGGCTTTGTGGACCAAAAAGCCCAGAAAGATGGCTATTGAGGGCATGAGCATGACTCCGTAGCGAACATTGAACCACGTGTTTCCAGAAAGACCCTGAACGAATAGAACAGAGTGACCCATGTAAAGAGCAAGAATGTTGAAGGCCAACGGAGCCAAGAGGGTAAGGCTGGCAAGTTTGGTGGACAAAGTCACCGACCTGTCCGCGAGTAAAACTATTAGTCCTATTAATCCGAGGACGGCCGGAAGAGTATAAGAGTTGTACATCAAAGCGTAGAAATAAATTTTGGCCGACAAAGCTAGATCGCCTTTGGTGGCTAGAACACCGGCGTCGGCAAGCTGGGCTTGTTGGGCGCGAGCAGAAAAAGGACCAAAAGCAAAATAAAGAGCGTCTTTGAAGATTAGCTGGTTCCAAAGCAGCCAGAGAGCGATCCCCAGGCCACCCATGGAGCAAAATAAAATAGTGGTGCCTTCGGCCGTAGTATAATTTTTTTTGGTCCAAGTGCGGAGCGAGACTAGTATTGTCGCGATAAAAAGCAAAAACCAACCATCGTAGCGGATGAGAGTAGACAACATGATCCAGAAGGCGGACTGGATTAGCTCCAAGGTATCGTCCGTCTGATGCCAAACCAGAAGCTTGTAGCAACCGGCTGTCATGGTGGCCAAAAGCATGAGCTCGGTCATCGCGGTGGATTGAAGATATAAGACATTTAGGTTGACGGCAAAAACTGCAACACCTATCAGACGGCTAAATAAATCGACCTTCAGTCTTTCTAAAAACTTGTAAATCAATATCCCGGTGGCGACAAATGCGATCATGGATTGGATAGACCCGGATAGCCCTGAGTGCCACATGAAATCGTTCCAGATGGTAGGAGCCATTAATAAATGTGTTAAAGGCAACCAGACAGACCCCAGTTGAGCTAGGCCGGGCTTGAGCCCTTCCACCACCCTTCGGCCAATGTCCAAATGCGAACGGGCGTCGTTATAGGCGAGTCCCAGGCGATTAAGATAGAAGAATATAAAGAAGTAAATCGATATGGCTGAAAGAGCAATGAAAGCTATTCGTAATGGAGAAATGTTTAGTTTAGCTATGTTTTGTTTCATGGGAATTTGCCTTCCATCTGGCAAGAACAAAATAAACCGGACAGATCAATGCCAGAACGGTAAATATAAGGTGGAAAGTGGTGGCGGGAATAAATCGGCCCAAGTAAAGGTTGTAAATAGCTGAGCCGACTTGGCTCTGAGACAATAAATTTTGATTATATTTGTAGGTATAGGGTATGGGATCGGGTAAGAGCCTGGCTTCTTGTTTGGGCGGGATGGCCGCCGAGGTTAGAGCCCCCAGGGACGAGACATAAACGCTATAGATCAGTCCGATAAAAAACAAGACTGTAAAGTAATAGTTACGGTGATAACGTTCCAGAGCGATTCCCACAAAAATGCTGGTTATGGCAGACGCCGGGATAAGATATCTGGGTCCAAAAGACCAACCTCCCCATGGGTCTCCAAACATGGCATAGGAAGCGAGAGACAAAGTAATTATTGATGCGGAAATTTGGGCGATGGGGCGGATTTTTGGCTGTTTGAGTGCCATGGCCAGCCCAATAATCCCGATTATCATGAGAGGTGAGTAATAAAACCAGCTGCGTTCCCGGCTAAAAAGCAGAACATACAATCCTTGGGGAAAGTTTCGAGGTTTGTAGGGCAGAGACAAACCTTTTTTAGGCGATGGAGTAGAAGTGGGTTCAGGATTTACTTTTACAGCGGCGAATTCACTATCACTTACTCGACCGACAAATTGAGGCACTCGGAAAAAGGATCCGGTGAGTGTGCGGTTGTACCAGAGGAAAAAAAGGAGAAAGGGAATAACCCCGACTAGAAATCCCGTCCATTTAAGAATGTTTAGTTTGGGCTCTTGAAACGAGCGGGAAAAGCCATATATGAGGATAGGACTAATAAGTATGAGGTTGGGGACATCCGTTATCAAACCTAATCCAGTGACCAACCCCAACAGAATCAGGTGCCAAAAGTGTAATTTGGTAAATATGAGGTGTAAACCAACGAGGGTTATGGCGGTGGAAAGATGATGCTGAGTAAAGGTGTTTGCGTATACTAATGCGTTGGTGGCAAAGAGAAACACCCAGCTAGCCAGCAAGCCGGCCCAGACTGAAAGGCCAAGCCTGCGAGAAAGCCAGTAAATCAGATAAAAATTCAGTAGGGCAAAGAGGGTGGTGGTTAAATATGCAAATAACTGAGGGAGCTGGAAAGCCGAACCAATCATGTAGAGCGGGATGCTCAAAAAAGAAACCCCGGGAGGGAAAATAGAAAAGTAGCGGCCGTTAAACTTTACGACATCGGGAGCAGATAGTTTGGCTTCCCGGTAGGTCAGAAAGATATCCTGTCTGGTAACGATTGTTTTAGTAAATATGTACCTGGCAATACTGTTGGAAAGTTCGTATGGGCCAGTGGGGGAGGTGTTATAAATGGTCTGGCCATCTTTAAAATCTACCGGCCGACCTCGAATTATTAACGAGAGTAAAACTAAAGCTGACGCAAGGGCTAAGATGTGAGAAAACTTAAATTTGGTCATAGAATGTGTTAAATTTTACCTAACTTATGCTCAAAAAGCTATCTTACTTATTTGTGTCCCCACATCTGGATGATGCACTTTTATCTTGCGGAGGACTGCTCTCTTATTTGGCTAAAAAACACGACGTCACAGTGGCAACGGTGTTTACAGAAGCGCATAATCAACCGCAAAACTTATCTATTCGCCGTTTTTTGAAACTATCTACTGAAAGAGACTCGTTGACACTTTTTCAAAAGAGAAGAGAGGAGGACGCGAAGCTAATTTCCAATCTTGGCGCAAGCTGTGTGCATTTGGGATTTACAGACGCTTTATATAGATTAAGAACTGGAAGAAATTGGTGGGGGAGGGTGATTAGTGATTTAAATTTCATTTATCCATTTTTTTCCTGGCAATTGAAAATGGGGCGGGTAAGCGGTTTGGACAAACCGCTAGAAGAACAAATAGCTAGTCAGATAAAAAAGTTAGTGAAAATATACACGGTAATTCTGGCACCTGCCGGAATCGGGAAGCATATGGACCATTTATTGATTCGTCGGGTGTGCGAGAAATATTTTCCCGAAACAGTTTTCTGGTCTGATTTTCCATACAATGTTTGGAATAACCAGTTTTTCTCAGACTTGGAAGACCGGGGTTATCAAACCTTAAAATGGGAAGAAGATTTGGACCAGAAGATTGAATTAATCAGAACTTTGAAAACCCAGCTAAACTTACTTTTTCCGGCTGGCGACATTCCTAAAGTTCCTGAGTATTACTTCTCTAAGCAAGGAGTAATCCCGTTTCCTGCGGCTGTCGGAAGACTCAAGCCGCTGACTGAAGAGAACTAAGATTCTGAAGGCCAAGAGGGAGATAAGTGATTTTGAGAAAAGTTGGTTTCTGATTTCGGGAATGTTCCAGTGCACACTTAATGGGCCGACAGTGTTGTAATCGGTTATCCCCCACCCCGCTTGTTCCCAGTCGGTGAGATAGAGAGTTTTGCCTTGAAACCAAATATTGCTGGAGTTGATGTCTGCATGAACGAGGCCAGTATGTTTTGAGTTTAAAAGCAGGGGGAAAGTTTTTAAAAATATCCGAAACAAGTTGACGATCTGGCCGGGTGTAACCGATACAGCCTTGGCCAGTTGAAACGGAGAATGAAGGATGAACGACAGGTCTGAATAGTTTTTAACGTAGGGTGAAATGGCTTTCCTGTCTGTAAACTGGCCTAAACGCTGCACAAGCTGCAAAACCACCGGCAATAGCTGGGCTTGGGCGGCGGATGATTGATCCAGTAATCGCTGGCCTTCGATGAGACGAGAAACCAAGCAAACTAGTTGATCTTGAAGAATAATTTCTTTCACCTGGGGGACTAGCAATCTATATTTTTTATATTCGATGTTGTTTTGATATGTCAGCTTTGAAAGATAATTGGTAATGTTGCTTTCGGCGATTAGAGATTTGTAACTGTAGCTGTATTTCCCTACAACGGCCTTGATAAAATATTTGTCGCCTTTGATATCTGAAACAACGGCGTGGAAGCGGGAAAAATGATCCCGAATAGTCGGTTGGACTATTGTTAGCCCGTGCTGGGAAAGAACGGAAGTTAACAGGTTCATGGGGTGTTTAAAACCAATTCCAGTCGGTGAAGGTAAAATTGCTCTTGGCTGGGGTTGGAATATCTGGCACTTAAGCGCTGCAAAAGATTATAAATGACAAATGTGTTCAAAACTTTTTGCTCATGTTCACTGAGCGAGAATGTTTTAATTATCGCTTGATTTAACTTTTCATGAAAACCTGCGTGGAACCAGGCAGAGTTGAGAACTTGGGATAAATTGTAGTATTTGTGACTTATGAAGCTCTTGGCAAAGTCTAAAAGAACTACTTTTTCTCTTTGGATGAGAATATTGGTTATATTAATGTCGCCATGACAAACATGGTCTGACTTGAGGAAGATCCAATCCAATCCATTCCGGAGGATACTCATCGAGGCTCTAAAAAATAAAAAGGCGCGGCTGGGATAATGGATGGTGTTTTTAACAAAAACGTATGGAAGTGATAAAAGTTGGAAGTAAGCCGGGAGGGTGTTGATGAATGTTCCAGACGGAAGACTATGGAGAAAATCCAGTATTTTCAGATAAGTTTTCAGTATGACTCTTGAATTGGAATTGGTGATTTTTTTTGATTGGGGAAAATATTTCATGACGATGGAGGGATGACCATCGATTTCGGTGAAAGCAAAAGGTTGGGAAATCACAACTTTCCCTTTTTTTCGGGCTTGTGAGAAATCGAAAAAGATCTTCTGATTGACATACTCTGAATACAACGCAGTTTTGATAAAGACTAGTTTGTGAGTATAGGAGTCCAAATAAACCCCCTTCTGGGATGGGCTTTGACCCTCGTGAGAAAGCTTTTTGAGCTGGTATCTAGACAATTTTACCTACCCCCCAGGTTCGCCAGCTAATTTTGTGATTAGCGAATCGATCCAAATCCATCTGCGAGGCTTTGATGGCAGTTTCTGTTGGGAACCTAGTTTTTATCTTTTTG
>Ga0209541_10006363_pt1 | contig 20151 bp, 34 predicted proteins | sample RifCSPlowO2_01_FD_184027 | JGI IMG/M metagenome (GOLD analysis project Ga0209541, IMG submission 184027) | Groundwater microbial communities from Rifle, Colorado - Rifle CSP2_plank lowO2_0.1 (SPAdes) (version 2) | ecosystem: Environmental > Aquatic > Deep subsurface > Groundwater | place... | reverse complement strand
CCCCCGCCAGAACGCGTTCTGGCGGGGTTTGTTTTGTTGTAGAATTAAAGAATGTCATTTGAAAAGAAAAAAGCGGGGATTTTAGCGGTTTTATTCTTGGCGAATTTGTTTGCTTGGGCTGCGGTTTATGATCTAAGCAGAGTACGGGAGTTAGAGGTTGATTTTTTTGACGTAGGCCAGGGCGATTCAATTTTTATTGAAACTCCCTATCGCCAGCAAATTGTAATTGACGGAGGCCCGTCCTCCGCCATCTTAGAAAAACTCGGGCAGAAGATGCCTTTTTGGGACAGGACTATTGATTTAATTATTTTGACTCATCCGGAAAAAGACCATTTAACCGGTTTGCTGGATGTTTTAAAAAGATACAAAGTGGAAAATATCTTATGGACAGGCGTTGTCCGGGATACGGCCGAATACAAAGAATGGGAAAAGCTGATTAAAGAAGAGGGGGCAAAAATTTTTTTAACACCTTTAACTCCCGATGTTGAGCGTCGTTTAACATCGGGAGTTGAGTTAGAAATCCTTTCTCCGTTAGATAATTTAGAAGGCAAGATTTTAAAAGACAGCAACGATACCTCTATTGTCGCCAAATTAATTTTTGGCAGAGTTTCCTTTCTATTTACGGGCGATATCACTAAATCCGTCGAAAAAGAGCTTGTTGACAGAGGGGCGGATATTGATTCCGATGTTTTAAAAGCGGCGCATCACGGAAGCAAAACTTCCACGTCAAAAGAGTTTGTCGCGGCGGTGTCGCCGGAAATCGCCGTAATACAAGCTGGCAGAAACAATTCTTACGGCCATCCTCGTCAGGAAACCTTGGACACCTTGGCCGAATATGGTATAAAGATATTCAGAACGGACATTGATGGAGATATCAAAATAATTTCCAATGGGACAACTTATGCAGTTTCCAATTTTTAAAACAAAAGTAACCCCTCGACAAGCTCGGGGCAAGAGGTTTAACCTAACCGACCCCAAAGAGCAAAAAGAGTATTTTAAATTGAAGGCCGGTCCCGAGATCGCCAAAATCAGGGAATATCTTAAAAAGAACACCTTTGTCGCTTATTTGATGGGGAAAAAGAATTCAGGCAAGGGGACCTACTCTAAAATATTTGCCGAATTGGTGGGCAAAGAAAATGTGGAGCATTTTTCCGTCGGCGACATGATCAGGGGGATTGATAAGGATTTGCAACACCCGAAAAGAAAAAAAGAATTGGTCGGCTTTTTGGAAAAAAATTACCGAGGGCAGATGTCTTTAAAGAATGCGGTAGCGGCGTTGGAAAAAAGAAGCACGAAAACTCTTTTGCCCACGGAATTGATTCTGGCTCTGGCAAAAAGAGAGATAGGGAAAAAGGGCAAGAAAGCCATTTTTATTGACGGCTTTCCGAGAGATTTGAATCAGGTGAATTTTTCTCTGTTTTTCCGCGATTTGATCGGCTATAGAGATGATCCTGATATTTTTATTTTAATTGATGTTCCCGTAGAAGTAATAGACCAGAGGATTAAATACCGCAGGATATGCCCGGTTTGCCAGACCTCAAGGAGCATTAAGTTGCTTTTGACTTCAAGAGTCGGGTATGACGAAAAGAAAAAAGAATTTTATCTGCTTTGCGATAATCCCGATTGTAAAAACGTAAAAATGATTCCCAAAGAAGGAGATAGCAAAGGGATAGCCCAGATTAAAGAAAGATTGAAAACCGACGCAAAATTGATTGGCGAGGCCTATTCTTTTTACGGCATACCCAAGATTTTATTACGCAATTCTCTGCCCGTGAAAACCGCCAGAAATTATGTTGATGATTACGAAATAACTCCCGAATATCAATTACAATGGGACAAAAAAAATAAAAAAGTGAAAATTATCGAAAAGCCCTGGATTATCAAAGATGACAGCGGTATCCCTTCTTACAGTTTGCTGGCCCAGCCCGTGGTGGTGGCGCTTTTAAAACAAATGGCTGAGGTGCTTGTCCTGAATTAATTGAAGGGCTACAATAGAGTTGGCTCTGCAGCTTCCAGTTAGATTTGGGGACAAAAGTTCTATCAGGGAGTCTGAAATGTCCTCCGCCCGTGGGCGGAGACTAAGACACCCACTTACATCTTTTCCCAAATCAACTTCCTGGAAGCGACGCAGGGCCACCAAAAAACCCTGAGTATTAGCCGAAGGGTTTTTTTGTTTGCTTATTCTAAAAACGCAAAAGGGGCAGAGAAATGTTGATTAAATTTCTCTGCCCCTTAGTTGCTAAATTGGATTATCTCCGCAGGAGATTGGCTTTCGCTTATTTCTCCTTTCGGCGGTGGCGAACCGTCGCGAGCGGCTTTATGCCGCGGCTGACTTACCTGCTGCTGTCAGCTTTTTATTCTTTCGTATCTCCCGGATTTGGCGATTCCTTCTGTGAATCGCGATCCTTGCCGATTCCGCTATGGAATCTGGCTCACAATCCCAGCAGTTCCGCTTGACTCGAATCAGAAGAGAACCTGTGAAGCATTCATGCTGTTCTTGGTCACGAATCATCTTGGGTGGGTACCCTAACGATAGAAGATGTTTTGTGATTCTGTGCCAAGAAAGGTTTTTACGAACATCTCCCCACTCCCCAGATACTTCTTTTGGAGGAACGCTTACGTCCGCGTACTTGCCAGAGAGTTGCTTGAAGTGAAATATTTTGGGTAGTAAGTTTTCTCCGGCTAAGAAGTCTGGAAAAGTGAGTGATTCGGCTACAACTTGCGCTTCATCGCAAAGTCGGAACCATGCCCCATGGAGGGCAGAATAGGCATCTAGAGATGGCCCTTCTAAGGCGTAGACAACGTGCGGCAAAGTATCAAGACCAAGCTGGCCGGGATGTTCGTAGTCTGCCCGATAAATAGACCTGGTATTTTCCATATTGTTTCTCCTTGCGCCACCAAAGGAAACATCCAATTATAGCCATAATAAAAAGGACTAATAGTTATTTCTATCAAGAGAATAGCATCTATTATAATTTTTGTCAAATTCAAATAAGCTCATAAGAATGAGTTTATTTAAATAGAAGATTATTTTATTTGTCGGGGTGCCGGGAAAATTAATAAGAGATATCACCACCCGCAGTTTTAAGTGCCTTAATAATACCTCTTACGATTTCTTTCTTTAAACGATTATGCCTAGGGATAATTGTAATAAATTGTCCCGTCCGATTTTTTATTTTTACGTGTTTTTTGCCCTCATAAATAAAAAACCCGCATTGACGGGCAATTTTTATAAGTTTCTCGCAAGAACAATCAGTGATGGAAATTTTCACTGAATGGAGAAGGTTACAGATTTATTTAAAACCTTTAGGGAGGGAAAAATATTGAGACGTTGAGCAAGGGTTACGGGCGGCATATAAGTTGGCATATAGGGGAGGTATTTTCGGGGCACTTGTAATATAGTTGCCACGGCATCGTTGACCATCTCAATTAATTCCGAAAAAGTTTCAGCTTGAGTGAGGCATCCGGGAAAAGTAAGGACTTCAACGCAAAATCCTCCTTCGTTAGAAAGAGAAACTTTTACTTTAATAGTATGCGGAAAAAGATTGCGGAAATAATTAACTTTTTTAATATCTTGAGAAGAAAGCTTTGCCATATCTAATTTAAAAATAAAATAACTAGAAAACGATGTCAAACCGTTTAACTTTCGGGCTGTGGGGAATTGAACCCCAGTCTTACCCACCCCAAGGGTAAATACTACCGTTGTACTACAGCCCGCCTTTTGACAGCGCCTTAATGCATTTGGCGCAGGCCTTGACTCTTTTGCCAGATGCCAATTTAATCCATTGCAAATTGGGTTTTTGGATTCTTTTTTTTGTCGGGTTGTATTTACCACGGAGTTTGACTATACTCCAAACTGTCATTTTCTTTTTTTCGCAGATTGCGCATTGGTTTAACATATAGAAACATGATAACATAATGATGTGGTTATTACAATATTCACTCTGATTATTTTATTTCTTTCCGTTATTATCCACGAACTGGCCCACGGTAGCGTGGCTTTAAAATTGGGAGATACGACGGCAAAAGTTGCCGGGCGTTTGACTTTAAATCCCTTAAAACACATTGACCCCTTTGGCACGATTTTATTCCCTTTATTGCTGTTAATCGCCACCGCCGGCCAGGGCCCTATTTTCGGTTGGGCAAAGCCAGTGCCCATTAACCCCTTTAATTTTAAAGACCAGAAGTGGGGGACTTTGCAGGTTTCTTTAGCCGGCCCGGCAACCAATTTTTAAATTGCCGTTATCTTCGGCCTGGCCATCAGATTCTTGCCGATGCCAAGCCAACTTTTGTTGCTTTTTGGCATCATCGTTATTTACAATTTTTTATGGGGGATTTTTAATCTGGTTCCCTTGCCCCCCTTGGACGGCTCCTGGATTCTGTTCAGATTTCTGCCGGATAAAACTTTCGCTGATTTTAAAATATTTCTTTCGCGATACGGATTTTTTATTTTAATATTTTTTATTTTTTACGGCCTTAGATGGGTCGCGGGTTTAGCTTATATTCTTTATTATTTCACCACCGGCAGGATGTTTTTGCTGTAAGCAACAAAATAATTTTTTTAGGAGGAAAGCACATTGTTTAATAGAAGAGGAAAAAACACGCCGCTGCAAATGCCAAAGGTTGTTCCGGGCATGAAGATTCTTATTAAGACAGACGGTTCATGCGAGGATTATGACGACAAAACCGCTGAATTGCTGGGGAAGGACGATGGGCACGGCAATTTAATATTAAGAATGCGTCCCGACGGCGCCGTTGATTGGTATTCTCAGGTGAATGAGGATGGGAAAGATGCCCGCAAGAGAATCAAGAATCACTTTCTGTCTACTCCCGAGCAAACGAAAGTAATACGCCATATCCTCTATAATTTACCCCTCAAATAAGTTGCTCATTTTAGTCTTTAAAGAGATGCGAAGCCGCCGTATCTCTTTTTTTTGGCGATGAAGTATTGACTTCATCTTCAAACTTCGTTCCGCTTTACGGAACTCGTTTATTTGAATTTTAAGCAATATAGAGATAAAATAAAAGAATGAAGAAACAAATAAAACCCAATTTAAAAAAGTTAAGGCGGTATAATCTCGGTTACCGCCTGGAGCACCGCCGCATCGGCAGCAAAAAGAAATAAAATCAAACGGGGCATTGTGCTTCCCCGGAGCAAGCACATTGCCCGTTTAAGGGAGTATAATATAGTAAAGTCGATTAGGCGATGAGGCGCGGCCTCATCTTCATCTTCGTCCCGCTTTGCGGGACTCGATATATGATGAATTACGACATGATGTGGGGTTTGGGCGGCAACAGCATGATGCTTTTTGCCTGGATACCCTACTTGTTAACCGTAGCTTTGCTCGTGCTGGGCATCGTTGCCTTATGGAAATATATAAATAAAAAATAGTTGACTTTGATTTCAATATCTGTTAAGTTGTTTTTATTATGCCTACGATCCGGCAATTAATTAAACATGGAAGAAAAAGAGCTCAAGGCAAAGACAGGACCGTGGCCCTGAGTTTTGGTTTTAATCCCAAAAAAAATCAGCCCGTGGAATTTCCCTCGCCTTTTAAAAGAGGAACCTGCCTTAAGGTTTTTACCGTTACCCCCAAAAAACCCAACTCGGCCTTGAGAAAAGTGGCGAGAGTCAAATTAACTTCGGGAAAAGAAGTGACGGCTTACATTCCCGGCGAGGGGCATAATCTGCAGGAGCACTCCATTGTTATGATCCGGGGCGGAAGGGTCAAAGATCTGCCCGGAGTAAGATACCATATTGTCAGGGGCGTTCTGGATACCGGAGGAGTGGAAAACAGAAAACAAAAAAGGAGCTTATACGGAGTTAAAAAACCCAAATAAAATGGCAAGAAGAAAACATAGAGAAGACAGGAATATCCAGCCCGACTCAATTTACAATAATATAGTAGTGGCAAAGTTTATAAATCAGGTGATGAGAAGGGGCAAAAAAACCATAGCTAAAAAAATCGTCTATGGCGCTTTTGACATTTTAAAAGAAAAAACGAAAAAAGAGCCCTTGGAGGTTTTTCAAAAGGCCCTGGAAAACAGCCGGCCCTTGCTGGAAATAAAACCCAAAAGAGTCGGAGGAGCCACTTATCAGGTGCCCCGTCCCGTGCCAGAAGAAAGAAGCGTGGCCTTGGCTGTCCGCTGGATTCTGGAGGCCAGCCGCAAGAAAAAAGGCAAGCCCATGGAGCAAAAATTGGCCGAAGAATTGCTTTTGGCCTCCAATAACGAGGGAGCGGCCATTAAGAAAAAACTGGACACTCACCGAATGGCCGAAGCCAACCGGGCTTTCGCCCACTTCGCATTTTAAAATCAACGAAAAGCGAATCTGTTACGAATATACGAATAAAAAATTTAAATTTACGGGGGAAATTATAAGTCAATTAAAATAAGATGAGCAAATTACAAGACGAAATAAATCCAACTGGTCGGAGAGAAGCTGATTATTTTTCAAGAGAAAATTTTGAGATGATGTTTTGGGTTGCTTTGATTTTTGGATTTTTAAGTTTGTTTTTTTAAAAATGAAATATCAATATATTATTTTATCGGAGCTTCCATTTTTTTATTTTTTCAAAGATATTCAAATAATATTCTAATGCAACCGATAAAATACTAAATTTATTATGAAGTGTCTGTTGAAGTCATTCTTCAACAAAACTTCAACAAAACTTCAACAAAATAATGAAATTCGTACATTCGCACATAATAAAGAACTGCCGAGAACGCTTCTCGGCAGTTTAGAGAGAAAAATTATGAAATTCGTATATTCGCACATAATTCGTTATTCGTTGATTTAATATGCCGCGCAACTATCCGATTGAAAAATACCGGAATATTGGAATTATCGCCCACATTGACGCCGGGAAGACGACCACTTCCGAGCGTATTTTATTTTACACGGGCATTACCCATAAAATAGGAGATATCGACGAGGGAACAACCGCGCTTGACTGGATGGCCCAGGAAAGGGAAAGGGGGATTACCATTACTTCCGCTGCCACCACTTGCTTTTGGAAAGATTACCAATTTAATATCATTGATACTCCCGGCCACATTGATTTTACGGCCGAGGTCCAGAGGTCTTTGAGGGTTTTGGACGGCGGCGTGGTGGTTTTTGACGGAGTGGCCGGAGTGGAACCGCAATCTGAAACCGTCTGGAGGCAAGCCGATAAATTCAGAGTTCCCAGAATTTGTTTTATCAATAAAATGGACCGCCTAGGGGCTGATTTTGAAAAATCATTAAAATCAATCTGGCAGAAATTATCGCCAGATGCCGTTACCTTGCAGCTTCCCATAGGCGCCGAGGATAAATTTGAAGGGGTGATAGATCTGTTTTCAATGAAGGCCTTATACTTTGAGGGAAATTCAGGTGAGATCGTGAGGGAGGCCGAAATTCCCGCTGACTTGCTAGAAGAAGCGAAAAAATGGAGGAAGATTTTAATAGAAAAAATCGCCGGGGAAGATGAAAAATTATTGGAGAAATACTTGGCTCAAGAGGAAATTCCCATAGATGATTTAAGAAGCGTTTTGAGAAAAGCGGCCATTTCTTATAAATTGATTCCGGTTTTTTGCGGGGCTTCTTTGAGAAATAAAGGGGTCCAGCCCGTCTTAGATGCCATTTGCTATTATCTACCGAGCCCGGCGGATTTGCCTAATACCAAGGGTACCGATCCTAAAACCGGCCAGGCGATTGAAAGAAAGCCGCAGGACCAAGAACCCTTTTCCGCTTTGGCTTTCAAGGTTGCTTCAGATCCTTTTGTCGGGACATTAACATTTTTCAGAGTTTATTCCGGCACCCTGAAAAAGGGTTCTTATGTTTTAAACACCACCAGCCAGGAGAGGGAAAGAATCAGCCGGATTTTAAAAATGCACGCCGATTCAAGGGAAGACATCGATGAAATTTTTGCCGGAGATATTGCCGCCACGGTTGGTTTGAAAAATACTTCTACCGGGCACACGATAGCTGACGAAGCCAATCCTATTGTGCTGGAAAAAATCACCTTTCCCGAGCCGGTTATTTCAATCAGGATTGAACCTAAAACTAAAGCCGACCAGGAGAAAATGGGCATGGCTTTGCGCCGTCTGGCGGAAGAAGACCCGACTTTCAAGGTCAGAACCGACGAGCAGACCGCGGAAACCATATTGTCGGGCATGGGAGAATTGCACCTGGAAATTATCGTGGACAGGATGAAAAGAGAATTCAAGGTTGAGGGAAACGTCGGCCGGCCGCAGGTGGCTTACCGGGAAACAATAAAAGCAACGGCTGAAGCCGAAGGAAAATTTATCAGGCAGTCGGGGGGCAGAGGCCAGTACGGCCATGTATTTTTAAGAGTGGAGCCGAAAAATCGGGGGGAGGGCTTTGAGTTTGTCGATGATATCGTCGGAGGAGCCATTCCCAAAGAATTTATTCCGGCCGTGGAAAAAGGAACAAAAGAAGCGGCTGACAAGGGCGTGGTGGCAGGATACAATCTAGTTGATTTGAGAGTCACTCTTTTTGACGGTTCTTTCCACGAAGTTGACTCTTCGGAAATGTCTTTTAAAATTGCGGGCTCCATGGCTTTCCAGGGCGCAATTAAAAAAGCTAAGCCCGTCATTTTAGAACCCATAATGAAAACAGAAGTGGTTGTGCCCCAGGAATTTTTTGGAGACACAGTGGGGGATTTATCTGCCAGGCGCGGAAGGATTGAAGAGACCCAAGACCGGCTGACGGCCAAAGTCGTTAACTGCAAAGTTCCTTTATCGGAAATGTTCGGATACGCCACGGCCTTGCGTTCCTTGACAGAAGGCAGGGGAATCTTTACAATGGAGTTTGACCATTATGAAGAAGTGCCCTCGAACATTGCCCAGGAAATTATCGAGGGCAAGAGGAAATAACTTGACTTTAAATTAAAGGTTTAATAAGATAATAATATTAATATAATTAAGCAGTAAAAAACATATGGCGGAAAAAGAAAAGTTTTCAAGAGGAAAGGTCCACATGAACATCGGCACCATTGGCCACGTTGACCATGGAAAAACCAGCTTAACGTCGGCAATTTTGCATGTCCTGAAATTAAAGGGCTTTAAGGCAACGGAAAGATCGGTTGATGAAATCGACGCCGCTCCCGAAGAAAAAGCCAGAGGGTTGACGATTTCCATTTCCCATCTGGAATACGAAACGGAAAAAAGGCATTACGCCCACATCGATTGCCCGGGCCACGCCGACTATATCAAAAATATGATTACCGGAGCCGCCCAGATGGACGGCGCCATTCTGGTTGTATCAGCCGTTGACGGCCCCATGCCTCAGACCAGAGAGCATATTCTTTTGGCCAAACAAGTCGGTTTGCCGTCTTTGGTCGTGTTTTTGAACAAGTGCGATGCTGTTTCCGACCCCGAAATCATCGGATTGGTTGAATCGGAAGTAAGGGAACTGTTGAAAAAATATAATTTCCCGGGAGACGAAATCCCCATTATCCGGGGTTCGGCTTTAAAGGCTTTGGAAGCCAAATCAGCGGATGACGAAGCCGCTAAGCCCATTTTAGATTTAATGAAAGCGGTTGACGATTATTTCAAGGATCCTGTTCGGGAAACCGACAAGCCCTTTTTAATGGCGATTGAAGATGTTTTCTCCATTGAAGGCAGAGGAACCGTGGCAACGGGCCGTATTGAAAGAGGAATAATCAACGCCAACGACGATGCGGAATTGGTTGGCATCAAGCCCACGATAAAAACCACGGTTGTTTCCATCGAAATGTTCAATAAAATTCTTGACCAGGGCATGGCCGGAGACAATGTCGGCATACTTTTGCGGGGATTGAAGAAAGAAGACGTGGAAAGGGGCCAGGTTTTGGCAAAACCCGGGAGCGTCACTCCTCATACCGAGTTTGAAGGCGAAGTTTATATTCTAACCAAAGAGGAAGGCGGCAGGCACACTCCTTTCTTTACCGGATACAAGCCCCAATTATATTTCAGGACCACCGATGTGACCGGAGACGTGACTTTAGCCGAAGGCACGGAAATGGTTATGCCCGGCGACACGGTTAATTTGAAAATAAAATTAATCGGCCCGATCGCCATGGAAGAGAAACAAAGATTTGCCATCAGGGAAGGAGGTAAAACCGTGGGAGCCGGAGTGGTCACGAAAATAGCAAAGTAATTTTCTAAGTCAATATAATATGCCAAGGAAAAAAGCGGATATTGCAGTTAAAGAAGAAGCAAAGCCTAAGCTTAGAATTAAGCTCAGGGCTTATGACCATAAGGTGATAGACAGCTCGGCAAAGCAAATAATTGAGACGATTTTAAGGCAGGGTTCGGAGGCCCTGGGCCCCATTCCCTTGCCCACGGAAATTAAAAAGTTCACCGTCAACCGGTCTTCATTCGTGCACAAAGACGCCAGGGAGCAGTTTGAAATGAGAGTTCATAAAAGAATCATTGATATTCTGACTCCCAGCCAGAAAGTCATAGAGTCGTTGATGTCCCTTACTCTTCCCGCCGGCGTGGATATAGAAATAAAAATGTAGCATTAAAAGCGCGGAGGTCTGTCCTCCGCGCTTTTGTTTATGAAAAATTATGTTAAGCTTATGGTATGATTATTAAAGAAAAATTATCTTTATGGATTTAGAGCGTTGGAAGAAAATTAATAATCGTGAACAGCTTCTGCATATCCGCGCGGAATTAATAAGAGCTGGAGGTTGGCAGAGGAAAGATAAAAATAATTTTCTTTTAGCTTTAGAGCGCGCCTTAGAGCTGATTGATTTGACGATTTCCGATGAAAAATGGAAAGAAAATATTTTGATGCCTTTGCGTCTCCGGGAAGAAGTCGCCAAATTTTACGCTTTACAGCGGACTGACGATATTTCTCTCTTGTATAATGTGCTGTGAGAAATAAAAAACTGAAATTTGACAGGGGAATTCATGAAGATATAATAAAATTGTATGGGGACAACAAAAAATAAAAATATTACGATTGACGGCTTGGCGAGAATGGTAAAAAAGGGCTTTGACGAGACCGCTAAAAGAGGAGAGGTTAATGATCGATTTGATAAAGTTGAGGATCGTTTAGAAAAAATTGAAAAGTTGATTTTGTCTGAACACAAAAGAAGAATAGAAAAATTAGAAATAGAAGTGAAAGAGCTCAGGGATTTATTAGCCATTTAATGTTTTTATCGTTGGATATAGAAAAGCCGCCTTGAATGGGGCGGCTTTTAACTGTTGACATTTAATTTCACTTGGCATATACTGTTTAATATGAGTATACTGTCTATATGGTATCTTGCTATATAGCATAAGTACTAATCCGAATAATTCCACGGGGTTAGTGCCCCGTGTTTTGATGAACGAGCATATTTTGATGGCAAAGTTTATTTTAGGAAAAAAATTAGGAATGTCCCAGATATTCGACCAGACCGGAAACGAAATTCCGGTGACTTTGATTGAAGCCGGCCCCTGTTTTATCACCCAGATTAAAACAAAAGACAAGGACGGATACGAATCTATCCAGATAGGTTTCATTAAAAAAGATAAGAAAATAAAAAAAACGGAAAAAGGCAAGGAGTTTAGATATTTGAAAGAATTTTCCGCCCAAGGCGGACCAGCCTCGGGCTGGAAAATCGGAGACGAGATTAACGTTTCTTCTTTCCAGGAAGGCGATAAGGTCAAAGTTTCCGGAATTTCCAAGGGAAAGGGTTTTGCAGGAGCCGTAAAAAAAGAGGGCGTTCATGGAAAAAATAAAACTCACGGCACGAAACACGAAGAAAGGCAAACCGGTTCCACTGGCCCTTCCCAGCCTTCAAGGGTTACTAAGGGCGTCAAAATGGCAGGCCGCATGGGGCACGAAAGAGCTTCAGTGAAAAATGTAAAAATCGCCAAAATAGATCAAGAAAATAATATAATCGCGGTTAAGGGAGCGGTTCCGGGAGCCAAAGGAACATTGCTTGAAATTCAAAGTCAAAGTTAATGAAGATTATCACTTACAATCAGGAAGGAAAGGAGGTTGGTGAAACCTTATTGCCAAAGGAGATTTTTGACGTTAAAATGAATCCCGACTTGGTTTACCAGGTGTCCGTAATCCAGGCAGCCAACCGGAGGCAGGTTATCGCCAGCACAAAAACCAGGGGCGAAGTGAGAGGCGGGGGCAAGAAACCATGGAAACAGAAAGGAACGGGCAGGGCCAGGGTTGGTTCAAGGCGTTCTCCGTTGTGGCGGGGGGGCGGTATCGTCTTTGGGCCTAATAAAGAAAAAGTTTTCAAGAGAAAAATGAATAAAAAGACGGCCAAATCAGCCCTTTTCATGGTTTTATCTTCAAAAGTCCGGGATAAGGAATTCATCCTTTTGGATGATTTAAAAATTGAAACACCGAAAACAAAATTAATGGTGGAAATATTAAATAGATTTCCCGTTAAAGGAAAGTCGCTTCTAATAGTTATCCCCGATGATAAAGAAAAAACAATTTTTAAGGCCTCCAGGAATATTGTCAAAACGGATGTAATGGAGGCGAGGAATTTGAACGCTTTGGATTTATTGAACCATAAATATTTATTGGCGACCAAAGAATCCGTCAAGGCGATTAAGGAAACGTTTTTGAAATAATATGGGAATTTTTAAAAGAAAAGAACAAAAAAAAGAGGAGAAAAAAGAAAGTAAACCCGCCTTCGCTAAAGCTTCGGCGAGGCAAGGCAAAAATTATAATGAAACCTGGAAGATTTTAGCCAAACCTCATGTCACCGAAAAGGCCACCGATTTAGTTGAGAAAAACCAATATGTTTTTGAAGTTTTTCCCAGGGCAAGAAAACACGAAATCAAAAAAGCGGTTGAATCCCTGTACGGCGTCAAAGTGCTGGGAGTGGGAATAGTCAATATCCCCAGAAGAAAAGTAAGGGTTGGCAAAACCATGGGGTTTAAGGGCGGATATAAAAAAGCCATTGTCAGGATACAGGAAGGGCAAAAAATCGAAGTTTTGCAAAGATAATTTACTTGTACTGAGAAAATCGAAGTATGAAATCAATTTTATCAAAAAAAGGCCCGGAAAAGAAACTGCTCGTTTCTTTGAAAAGATGGTCTGGAAGAAATTCTTCCGGCCGGATTACGGTCAGGCACCGGGGGGGCGGAGTAAAGCGCCTTTACAGAATCGTTGAATTCGGGCAGGATAAGCTTGGCCAAAAAGCAAAGATTATTTCTTTGGAATATGATCCCTACAGGTCAGCTTTTATCGCCTTGGTGGAATATGCCGATAAAGACAGAAAATATATTTTAGCCCCCAAGGACTTAAAGGTGGGGGATGAAATTATTTTTGCCGAAAATGCCGAAATCAAGCCGGGGAACAGAGCCAAGCTGAAAAACATTCCCGTGGGAACGATGGTTTTTAATATAGAATTGACGCCTGGTCAAGGAGGACAATTGGCTAAGAGTGCCGGAACTATGGCAAAAGTCCAGGGTTCGGAAGGTAAATTCGTCCAAATAGAGCTTCCTTCCAAAGAGACCAGATTAATCCTGGGAGAATGCTTTGCCACAATTGGCCAAGTTGGGCACCAAGAGCACAGGTTTGAGCAAGCCGGCAAGGCTGGTTTGAGGAAAGCCGGCAAAGCCGGTTCAAGGAGAAGAAAGGGCTGGCGGCCGAGCGTTAGGGGTTCGGCAATGAATCCTCCCGACCACCCGCACGGCGGCGGCGAGGGGAGGACTCCCATCGGCATGCCTTATCCCAAGACCCCTTGGGGAAAGCCGGCCAGGGGCGTAAGAACGAGGCAAAAGAGAAAATGGACCGATAAGTTCATCGTTAAAAGGAGAAAATAGAAACATATGCCGAGAAGCTTGAAAAAAGGACCGTTTATAGACGAAAAATTAGTGGCTAAACTCAAAGATTTAAAGCAGGGAGGAAAGGAAATTATTAAAACCTGGTCGAGGCGCTGCACGATAGTGCCCGAAATGGTGGGTTTTAGTTTTGGAGTCCACAACGGAAAAGATTTCATAAAAGTTTCGGTTTCTGAAGAAATGGTGGGACATAAGCTTGGCGAGTTTTCTTCAACCACTAAATTTTCCCGTCACGGAGGAAGAATGCAAAAAGAGCTGGAAATGAAAGCCGCGGAAACTGAAGCCGCTAAAGTGGAAGCGGCCAAGACAACGGAACAGCCCGTAAAAGAAAGCAATCCTTCTAAATAATAATTATGAGCGATGAGGGGCAAGCCCTCATCTAAACATATTTCGTTTTCATTTTAAGAAAACTCATATGGTAAGAGCTAAATTAAGCTATCTGAGAATTTCACCGAGGAAAGTAAGATTAATCGCTGATTTGATCAGGGGAAAGTCGGTTGTCCAGGCCGAGCAAATTTTGAATTTTGCAGTAAAAAGGGCAGCTAGAGATGTTTTAAAACTTTTAAAATCGGCCGTGGCTTCGGCCTCGCACGATTTTCAGCTTGAAGGGTCGAATTTATATATTGCCAAGATTACGGTTGACGAAGGCCCGAAATTAAAAAGATGGAGGCCCAGGGCCAGGGGTTCGGCTTCGGAAATCCAGAAAAAAACAGCTCATATTACGATTATGCTTGACGAGATTGATAAAGGCAAAAAAACCGCGGAGAGTAGGGAGAAAATTAAACCCGCCTTCGTTAAAACTTCGGCGGGCAAGGCAGAAAAGCCGAAATTTGAAATTCAAAAAGAAGCTCCAAAACCCAACACGGGGACAAGATTAAAGAGAATGTTCAGGAGAAAAGCAATCTAGCTATTATGTCGCACAGCGTTCACCCAAAAGCATTCAGAATAAGGGACATTGCCGATTGGCAGGCAAGAGGTTTTTACGGAAAAAGAATAGCCCCTAAACTCAGGGAGGATTTTGAGATCAGAGAATTTTTAAAAAATAAAATCGGAAAATTAGGAGTGGAAAAAATAGAAATTGAGAGGTCATCCAATAAAATCAATATTATTATTTCTTCGGCCAGGCCCGGTTTGCTTATCGGCCGGGGCGGAGAAGGAGTGGAGGTTCTTAAGAAAGAATTGGAAAAAAAGGTTTTCAAAGGAAGCCCCTCCTTCGCTAAAGCTACGGAGGGCAAGCGGGAAATAAAGATAGAAATTAAAGAAGTGAAGTCGGTCTGGGCTTCAGCTCCTCTGGTCAGCCAATGGATGGCAAGCCAGATTGAAAAGAGGGTTTCTTTCCGCAGGGTTTTAAAGCAGGCCAGAGACAAAGTAATGGCCACTTCGGGAGTCGAAGGAGTCAGGGTTGAACTGGCCGGGCGCCTGGACGGAAACGAAATTGCCAGAACCGAATGGTTAAAATCGGGGAAATTACCCAGGCAAACCATCAGGGCGGATATTGATTTTGCCAAAGAAAAGGCTCACTGCACTTACGGAATAGTCGGAATAAAAGTTTGGATATATAAAGGGCTTAAATTTTAAATATGTTAACGCCAAGAAGATCAAAACATAGAAAATGGCATAGGGATAAATCCAAGGGCAACGAAACAAGGGGAACTAATCTGGTTTTCGGCTCTTTCGGCTTGAAAAGCTTGGATACAAAATGGGTCCCTTCCCGCCAGATTGAAGCCGGGAGAAGGGCTATTTTAAGATATTTTAAAAAAGGAGGAAAGCTTTGGATAAGGATTTTCCCCCAAAAACCCATAACCTCAAAAGGGGTTGAAGTTCCTTTGGGCGGAGGCAAGGGAGACGTGACCGGTTATGTATTCCCCATAAAACCCGGGAGAATAATTTTTGAAATAGACGGAATTGACGAAGCGGCGGCCCGAGAGGCCCTTAGCAATGCGGCGGATAAGTTGGGAGTTAAAACAAAATTCATTAAAAAATAATATGGCAAAAGCCTCAGAATTAAAACAAAAATCAAAAGAAGAACTTGCCAAAATCCTACAAGACAGCAGAGAAAAATTGCAGCAATTACGGTTTGACCTTTCCGCCGGTAAAGTAAAAAACGTCAGGGAAATAAGGCAGACAAGAAAAGATATCGCCAGAATACTTACCTTATTAAAGGTTTAAATTATATGGCAAAAAGACAACTAACAGGCAAAATTGTTTCTAATAAAATGCAAAAGACCGTTGTGGTTCAGGTTGAAAGGATTAAGGAGCACTTGAAATACAAAAGAAGATACAAGGTTCGAAAAAAATACAAAGCCCATTACGAGGGTGGAGAATTTAAAATTGGAGACAAGGTCGTTATTGAAGAATGCCGGCCCATCAGCAAAGATAAAAAATGGAGAGTAATAAAAAAAGTTTAAACCCATGTTACAGATAAGATCAATGGTAAAAGTAGCCGATAACACGGGAGCGAGAATCCTGCAGTGTTTTCATATTTTAGGCGGAAGCAAAAGAAAATACGGGCAGATTGGAGATATTATTGTCGGCGTGGTAAAAGAAGGGGAGCCCCGGCGTCTGATAAAAAAACATGAAGTTACAAGAGCCGTGATTATCCGCCAGAAAAAGGGGTTGAGAAGGTCTGACGGCACTTATATCCGCTTTGACGACAATGCCTGCGTTATTCTGGAGGGCAAGACCAAAGAGCCCAAAGGGGGCAGAGTTTTCGGCCCGGTAGCCAGAGAAATAAAAGAAAAAGGTTTTGAAAAAATAGCCACCCTGGCCGAAGAGCTTGTTTAGTATGAAAATACTTAAAAACGACACCGTTTTAATAATTTCCGGAAAAGATAAAGGAAAAAAAGGCAAGGTTTTAAAAACTTTTCCAAAAGAAAATACAGTTTTAGTTGAAGGGGCTAATTTGAAAAAAAAGCACCAAAAGCCTAAAAAAGGAGGGGAGAAGGGCCAGGTTATCCATTTGCCGGGAAAGATAAACGTATCGTCCGTAGAATTGGTTTGCCCGAAATGCGGAAAAGCGGCAAGAGTGGGATATAAGACAGCCGGGGAGAAAAAATATAGAATTTGTAAAAAATGTAATCAAGAAATATAGTATGCTTAGCTCTCAAGAAAAATATAAAAAAGAGGTTATCCCGGCAATGATGGAAAAGTTCGGCTATAAAAATCGCCTGGCCGTTCCTAAGATTGAAAAAGTTGTTGTAAATACCGGTTTTGGGAGGCAGGTTGCCGAAAAATCAGGAGAAGAACAAAAAAGGATTGAAAATACCACTATGCAGGATCTTTCGTTGATCTGCGGCCAGAGGCCGGTTTTCAAAAAAGCTAAAAAATCAATCGCAGCTTTTAAATTAAGAGAAGGGTTGAATATCGGGGCCAGTTGTATCTTAAGGAGAAAAAGAATGTATGATTTTTTGGACAGATTAATTCATATCGTTCTGCCCAGGTCCCGTGATTTCCGGGGGATTGACCAAAAGGCGTTTGACAAAGCCGGCAATTTGACAATAGGAATGAAAGAGCACATCGCTTTCCCTGAAATATTATCCGAAAAAGCCAAGAATATTTTCGGGCTGGAAATCACCGTTGCAACCAATGCTAAAAATAAAGAAAAAGGAATCCAGCTTTTAAAGTTGATGGGATTTCCTATAAAATAATATTATGGCTACTAAAGGTCAAATAGCAAAATCAAAATTAAAACCTAAATTCAAGTCGCGGGTTGTCCGCAGATGTTTCCGCTGCGGCAGAAAAAGGGGTTTTATGAGGCAATTCGGATTGTGCAGAATATGCTTCAGAGAAATGGCAAACGAAGGATTAATACCCGGAGTTAAAAAATCATCATGGTAGATCCAATTTCCGACATGTTAAACAGAATAAGAAACGCCCAAGCCGTTTTAAAAGAAACGGTTGATTTCCCGTTTTCCAATTTGAAGTACGAAATTGCCAAAGTTTTGGAAAAATCAGGCCTGGTCGGTAAAGTGGAGAAGAAAAAAAAGAAATCGGAAAAAGGGAAAAAAATCCAATTAAATCCCTTTTTGGAGATTACTTTAAAATACGAAGATAAAAAACCTTTCATTTCCGGACTGAAGAGAGTTTCCAAGTCCGGCCAGAGGATCTATACTCCCTTTAAAGAAATCCAGAAAGTGAGAGGCGGGTATGGCATAGCCATTATTTCCACTTCCAAGGGGCTGATGACCGACAGAGAGGCCAGGAAAAATAAAATCGGGGGCGAAGTAATTTGTAAGGTGTGGTAAATTTATGTCCAGAGTAGGCAAAAAACCAATTGAAATTTTAGACGGAGTCGAGGTTAAGATAGACGGAAACTCCGTTAACGTAAAAGGCCCAAAAGGAGAAATTTCCCGTGAATTTCCGGCCGGTTTTAAAATTGCCATCGAGGGAAATAAAATTTCAGTAACGCCCCCTGTTGAATCAGGAAAAGAATTAAAAGGCAAGCAGTTAAAGAGAATAGAATCTTTATGGGGCACGACAAGAGCCATTTTGAACAATATGATTTTAGGAGTGAAAAACGGTTTTGAAAAAAAACTGGAGGTTGAAGGCGTAGGTTTCAAGGTTGCGCTTGCGGGACAAGATTTGGAATTATGGGTCGGCTTTACCAATTCCCTGAAGGTAAAGGCGCCCGAGGGCGTGACTTTTTCGGTCGCCAAGAATGTTATTACGGTTTCGGGCGCTGATTTGGGGAAAGTAACCCAGGCCGCGGCAAAGATAAAATCGCTGAAAAAACCCGAACCCTATAAAGGTAAAGGGATAAAGTACCAGGGGGAAATCATCCGGAAAAAATTAGGGAAGAAAGCCGTTACTGCGGTTGCGCCCGGCTAGCTTAAAATTTTATGGACATCATAAGCAAGAAAGAAAAACAATACAGGAGACGCGCCCGTATAAGGGCTAAAATTTCCGGCACGAAAATTAAGCCCCGGCTTTCGGTTTTTAAATCAAATAAGCATATTTTTGCCCAACTGATTGACGATGACAAGAAAAAAACCCTGGCCAGCGCCAGCGATCTAAAGATGAAGAAAATTAAAAAAGCGGTTGCAGCTTTTGAGGTAGGAAAATTAATCGCAAGTAAAGCCAAGGAATTAAAAATCGAGGCCGTGGGTTTTGACCGCTCAGGTTATAAATATCACGGCAGGATAAAGGCCGTAGCCCAGGGCGCGAGAGAAGGAGGGCTTAAGTTTTAATTAGGCGATGAGGACTTCATCCTCATCTTAAGTTTCGTCCCGAGTTACGGGACTCACTATATGAGGAGAGAAAACAGCAGAAGATTCGAAAAACCGAAAGACGAATTTGATTCCAAGCTTTTGGATTTGGCCCGGGTTGCCCATACGAGAGCCGGCGGGAAAAAATTAAGATTCCGGGCCGTCATTGTCGCCGGAAACAAAACCGGCAAGGTCGGAGTGGGAGTGGCCTCCGGCTTGGATGTGGCCCAGGCGATAGAAAAAGCCACTTTTCAGGCAAAGAGGAATTTGATTGAAGTTCCCATCGTTAAAAATACCATTCCCTATGAAGTGGCTGCAAAATTCGGAGCGGCCGAGGTTTTATTAATGCCCCAGAGAGAAGGAAGGGGCTTGGTGGCCGGAGGCCAAGTAAGAGTCATCTGCCAGCTGGCCGGAATCCACAATATTTCTTCAAAAATTTTAGGCAGAACCGGAAATAAATTAAACAATGCCCGGGCGACGATATCAGCTTTAAAAAAATTAATCCTTCGAAAAAGCTCAGGATTACAAAAAAATGCAGACGCATCAACTAAAACCAATTCATAAGCCCCAGAAACCCCAGAGAAAAGGCAGGGGCGGCAAATCCGGCACTTATTCGGGGCGGGGAATAAAGGGTCAATCGGCCAGAGCCGGGCGCAAAATGAAGCCGATTATCCGGGATTTGATAAAGAGATATCCGAAATTGCGGGGGTACAGATTCAAATCTCCGGGCCTTAAAGCCAAGCTTGAATTAGCGGTTTTAAATTTGGATGTTTTGGACAAAAAATTCAATGCCGGAGACAAAGTCAGCCCTGAGATATTGCTGGAAAAGAAATTAATCCGTAAAATAGAAGGGAAGCTTCCCCGAGTGAAGATTTTGGGCAAGGGAAAAATAACCAAAGCATTGGTTATTGAAGGTTGCAGCATTTCAAAATCGGCAAAAGAAAATATCATTAAAGCCGGCGGGAAAATTTAATGTTCCAAAAAATAATTCAAATTTTTAAACTCAGGGACTTAAGGAATAAAATTCTGTTTATTTTCGCGATTTTTGCCGTATTCAGGATTATGGCGAATATTCCGATGCCCGGAATCAATGCGGCTAATCTTAAAGATTTTTTCAGCCAATTCCAAATGCTGGGGCTTTTGAATGTTTTTACCG
>Ga0209541_10006360_pt1 | contig 20155 bp, 24 predicted proteins | sample RifCSPlowO2_01_FD_184027 | JGI IMG/M metagenome (GOLD analysis project Ga0209541, IMG submission 184027) | Groundwater microbial communities from Rifle, Colorado - Rifle CSP2_plank lowO2_0.1 (SPAdes) (version 2) | ecosystem: Environmental > Aquatic > Deep subsurface > Groundwater | place... | reverse complement strand
GTCGCCAAGGCTTCGGAAGGACACGGTAGACTGCGTACTTCGTAGCCTTGGCGTAGAAGTAGAACATTGCATTGCCCGCCTCTGGAGGGGGGGGCTTTGCTCTCTAGGATTTATATGTATTTTATACAAAATCCTACGTTAATACTAGATTTTAATAATATATAAGCAGAGAAAAGGCCCCGCACCAACAAGGTACGGGACCTTCGTTGTCGTGCGAGGCTTAGTGCACATGAAGACGGGTTTTCTCGTTGATGGACCACCCAAACCCCATGCGATCATGCTGAATGAAGTGGTACATCTCGAGAGTCCTCCGATCCTTCTTAGCAACCTCCTGGGGATCTTCTCCGTGAAAATCTACCAAATGCTGACCGATGTCGAGATTGATCTTTCCCATTACTATCCCTCTTTCCCACCAAGGTAATCTCGGCGTGTAGATTATATTCATTATATCATATGAAATATTATCAGTCAAGGCCAACAAAAAACCAGCATTTATACTGATTTTTAAGTCAAAAGTTTTCCATTCCCCTTGCCTTGCACTTCGAAGCCTTGGCGAAGAAGTGGGGGTCAAGAAAAACAGGATTTAGACAAACTCAAGTGATTCAGTATTTACTAAAAACCCTGCGATTGGCAGAGATTTTAGATCCCAGTCTTTTCCTCCAATGAGATAAGTCGAGCTTCAGTTTTTACTTGAAACCTTTCGAGTGCTTTTTTGGATGGAATTTCTAAGAGTACTTCTAACATTCTCTCCTGACCAGCCTTAAGACCTTGCTGACCTTCTTTGAGCGATCTCAATTCATCCTTTACTTCATCGAACTGTTCATCTATGCGAGAAAATTGTTCCTGAGCCATCTGAGCTAGTTTGTCTATAGTAACCTTAGTCGTATAGGTAATATAGCAAATCTTGTGACGGATGCAAGTTTACAAAATAACCGTTTTTCCTATAAAAATTTTCCATTCCCATCGGGGATCAGGAAATGCGAAGAGCACCTCGGCCTGCTGGTCTCGGCACTTCCTCACCCTACGTTCGGTCACAGCGCTACGGGGGTAGACTCCTCTTCCGTCCCGTAAGCAGTTACGGGACTCCAGCGCGAATTAAAACAACGGCTCATTTAATGAGCCGTTGTTTTAATTTTGCAGAGTATTCTTGAATTAGTTCGAACCCATTTCGCCGCCAAAGGCGGCGGTGGCCAGAAATCAGAAAAATCTGGCTGAAATCTGAACCGCAATTCTGAATTAGATAATTTTAAGTTTTTCTTTGGCGGAGTTCGAATTACTGAGATTCTACCGAATTTCAGTTGTAGTGGCAAATTCTTTGAAAAATAAAAAGCGGATTGATATTATCGCACCGCTATTCGTAGAGGAATAAGCGCTTCCCATTCATAAGTTTTTCCGCCATCTCTGGAGATCAAGCCGTAGAGAGCTTCGTAATACTTCCCGTCTGCTCCCACATCGGTTAAATAAACCGTATGCCAAGAAAACAGTTTAACTTCAAAATTTTCTACCACCTTGTTCATCCCGAGCACAGGACCGAATATGCCTTTCCGAGTAACGTCTATGTAACCAATATCAGTTAGAAATTGAACCATAACAGTCCGACTCAGTAAATCTACCATATATCCATTACCAGTCAGAATAAACCATTTTTTATCAATCTTTTTAAGATCGACGGGATTATTTACGTTCAATTTTTGCAGATCAATATAGCCGCTTGCCAGATATACCGTAGTTCTCCATTCTGGCTTAGCTTGGGCTCTTACAGAATTAGATCCGGACATAATAACAGCAACGGACAATGCAATCAAATATACCTTGCTCATTTTCTCTCCTTTTTTAAGGTTCGACTAACTTTATCAATTGACCAAAATAATGTCAAGTAGACAAAAAATCAGCATTTCTGCTGTTTCTTATAGGCAGTTTATTAAAATTTTCTTTTATTTTAGATGGTTCGAGCCGATATTTTTATCAGATTCTTTGGCAGTTTTTTAATTCAGAATTGCGGGTCAGATTTTTCAGATTTCTGGCCACCGCCGCCTTTGGCGGCGAAATGGGTTCGACTCCCCGTAGCTAACAAAAATAAAATGGCCTCGATTGAGACCATCTTATTTTAGATGCAGTCCTTAGCAGATTGGAGTGGAACACAATAGAACGGATGGTTCTAAGGTGGAAAGTCGCACTCCAGACTGGTTATTTAAGAATTTCCTTAACATAGATAGAAATATCTTAACAAATTAGAGTAAATAATCCATGTCCCCGTTCCGGAAGTGAAGTACCTATATTTATTAAAGTACCTCCCGTACAAAAATTGCTAAAATCGTGGATTTTAGACAGGGTTGGCTACTCTAATCGCCGAGGGTTCCTAAGTGTTGATAAGTCCTATTGACCGACTCATACTTTTTGTATAACATGATAATGATAGCACATTTACAAGGACTGAAATAAAAGTGGTCATTGTTCTGATTATTTTTGATACCTTAAAAAAGTATCTGACCTTTATTCTGCTATCATAAAGTTTTATGCGAGCGGCATCTCTATAGAGACCCCTCTCTAGATAGCCTACAGTAGAGTAGAGTAGAGTAGAGTAGAGTTGACTAGAGTGGTGTAGACGAAGTAGACGATTAAGTTTAACTGGGCAACTAAGTTAAATAAGCAATCAAGTTAAAATTGCTAGCTAATGCTCCGCCGATTACTTGATGACAGGGGTCGTTAAGTTTTGTTCACGGAAGGTCCTTGTCAGATTTTAATGACCCCCAGATTTAGGTAATCACGGTCGGAAGAAAATTAACTTATTTATCACGCCTATGACGAAATACGTATTGCGAATCTTACCTAGTCAGTTCAGTTCTGACCTTCCGTATTCCCAAAAGGCGGCACCAGGTGGGCAAGAGAGTCTTAAGGATAATCTTAACTTTATTAAGAATTGTCCAAGTTCTCCGAGACATCCTTAGGTAGCTGCCTTTTGTCGTTATATGTATACATTCATACAGTTGTTGAAGAAAATCAGGGAAGAAAGTGGCTTGACCCAGGAACAACTAGCAAAGGTTCTTGGTGTTTCTACGATTCTAATTTCTATGATAGAAGGAGGGCAAAAAGGAGCTTCAAAAAGCTTTGTTTTAAGGTTGGCCAACAAATTAGACGTCAAGCCAAATTCTATTACCCCTTTCATTATGATTGATGAGGAAATGGAAGCTAATAAACTAAATGGTATAGAAAAAAGCCTTGTACAATTAGGTGAGAAACTACAGGTTTATTTAATTAAAAAGAAATCTAAAAACCTTAAGCAGTATGTCCACTAGAAGATATCCAAAGCTAGCTATTAGAACTAAGCACGAACTTGCTAAAAGAATATCTGGCAAGCAATTATCTTACCGTCTGGCCTTAGAACTTATTAGAGATGCCCGAACTAAATTTAATGAGTATTGGTATGATAGTAAGGAATCCAAGCCAGAGAAAGGTAAATTTGTTAGAAGTGCGGTTGGCAACTCTCTTGGTAACCTCCTCTCATTGATAGATAAGAAAGTTCTAGCTCCTCATGATTTTTTAGTTCCTGATTTTTTGTTTGGTGGTCTTTCCGGCAAGAGCCACGTTCAAGCAGCTCATCATTTGCTCGGACAAAAACGACAAAGAACACTACTTGCGTTAGATATAAGTAGTTTCTTTGAGAGAATTAAGAAACAAAGAATATTCTATTTCTTTTACAAAAAATGTGAGTGTACCGTAGATGTAGCAAATCTATTAGCTGATTTATGTTGTGTCCCATCTGGTCCAAAAGGTAAGGGGTCGTCTGATATTGTTTTAGCCAGAGGTTTTGCCACGTCTCCTAGGCTTGCATTGTGGTCCAATCTGGATGTGTTTCTAAGATTAAAATGGAAGACATACAAGAAGCTAAGGGGGCATGACCCTAGGATTGCTATTTTTGTTGATGATATAGGTATTACTGCAAGTAGAATCAGCAAAGATAGAATGAAGGAGTTATCTAATGTGGCACAAAGCTTACTTAATAATTTTGATAAAAACCAGCCTTTGCCCATAAATCCAGAGAAGGAAAAGATTAAATCTTATGAGGAAGGCATGGAACATTTAGGCCTACGGCTTGGAAGAAATAGATTGTCTCTTGGTGGAAAAACCAAAGCAAAGAAAGATAAATTATATAAACAACTTGAGAAATCTTTGCCTAAATCTACTAGAGCAAGGCTCAATAAAAGAAAGGGGTCCTACAAGAACTATGAGAAACAAGTTGAGAATGTAAGTCAGACAAAGCTAAAGATATAATCAAACGCCCAAGCCCCGATGGTTAGAAAGTTTTTTATCTAACTCTTTGCTTCTTGCCTCATCAACCCACCTATCCTTATCGTTCCCGTAAGCAATATAGAGGGCGATTCTTTGTATGATGCCAAAATATACAAGAAAAGTTATGGGAAAGAATATAAGAGAGCCAACGGAAAGTATCCATCCCAATACTTTTAGAATTCTATGCCAACGAATATCTTGTCGTATTGGTGGGTAAATAAAGTTTATAAGCTTTTTCATATTAGAAACGATAAAGTGAATACCACAGAACAGGAAGTGCTCCCCAGAATAATAGAGTAGTCGCATAATATTGAATGTCCTTGGGTAGTACTTTTGGGTCTAGCTTTTTGCCGTGCTTTATTTCCCATAGTAAATCGGGAAGGCGTCCGGCCATAATCATTATTGATGCAATTAAAACCCCCCAATTATAAGAGCCCAGGAATGACAAATAGGCAACCATGACTATCCAAGCGACAATATTAGTAAATCTTTCAGCGCCTTGTGCTTTTATGGCTTCTTTCTTTATAAATTCATGACCTTCAGTTGTGAGTTTATCAATTTCTGGGTTTGTAAAGAAACCTCTTACAAGAAACCCTAAAATATTTGTTCCTAGGAACATTAGAACAAGCCAACTAATTATAGAAACCAAGAGTTGAGTAATCATAATTATTCTAAATCCTTGTAATGCTTAATCCAATAGAGGACTAGAGCTGTATTAAGAAAAAGGCCAACAAAGAGAGCTAATAAGCTGGAGTTATTAGAATTTAGACCCAATGCCAGCACTAAGCTAGAGTGGTCTTCTCCAAATAAAAACGGATAGAACAACTTTAAGTTGAGCCAGGAATAGATAGCTAGTATGCCTATTGTTATATTTTTTCTATTTAGCATATATTTTCAATTAATTTTGTTTTAGGAAGGTCGCCATTTATTTATAAAATAGTTCCGCAGTTGCTTTAGAAAACTCCACCATACGCTGACCCATAAACTCATCTACATCGCCACCGATAACCGTATAATAAGAATAAACAACCCCGTTAGTATTTAGGTCTACGATTTCGTGATTACTACTCACTCCATGAATGGTCGTATATTCAATGAGATAAAAACAGCTGTCTAGCTCCTCATTGTATTTATAGCGGTTTCCGATGATAATCCAATCATTTTTTGCATCTCTTTCAGCTCTTTCTATTCCTGCCCTAGTACAGTCCTTTTCCTTTAAAGCAATCCTATCCGTCTCTTCTTTCTGGGGTACTAAAATAACAAAATAATAACTTAAACAAAGCCCTATAAAAATCATGCCTAACTTAAACCAATTTTGTTTTAGGAAATTCAAAGTTAGTAATTAGGAATTTGTGATAAAGAAGTATAGTCCGCATTTGATTGAGGATACCAGGCAAACTCGTTATTATTAATGCAGAACACCTTTTTAAAGAAGTCTGGGTCTTGGCTTAAAGCATCATTGCCAGAAATGTTTAATTTGTGAAGCATACCGCTATCATTACCCGTAATTTCAATCGCATATATAGTGGGGTCGTTAGTCTCACAGTTCTTGAATAGTCCAGAAGTTTTAAAAGAATCACGAGTTGTCGCAGTAATATTTTTAACTTTAGAAAATCCTCCAAGGTGGCCATAAAACCCAAATATTGCCTCATTTAAGAACAATCTTTTGTAACCATAATCGCTAACTATAAATATGTCTGGGTCATTTGCTTGAGCCCCTATAACATCTCCTTCAGTCAAACCAAAATCAGATGGCTTTGCAGGAGAAGTTGAACCTAGAACTTGAGGTTGAGGAGTTGGTGTCGTGGGAGGATAGCATTTATCTCCAATCAACCTAAGTCCCGATTCACAATACACACAATTTCCGGTAGTACTATCGTATCTGGATTCTGTTCCGTATTTTTGTTGACATGAAGCACTCCCATTATATGTTGGTGTCGGAGTCGGTAATACATACGAAGAATAGTTGAAAGTACTTGTCTCCTTACGAGTACATGTTCCATATTTCAATTCGTATCCGTAATCACATTCGCAACTTTTATCAAGGGAGCTATAACTAGAGTTCATTCCATATTTACCCCAGCAATAAGTTAGGCCGCTTACACAGCTACCCCCATCTGCGACATAGCCGGAATAACATTTACAGGAGCCACTCGTGGAATCATAACTAGACATAAAAGGGCAAGAGGGAGTGGGGGTTGGTGTCCATGTATTATAATTATATGTGGGAGTAGAATCATAAGTTGAAGTTCCACCATAATATGAGCTACCGCTATTATCATAGTAGTTTTGTAAATAAGTATCAGGATTGCCTCCAGCGGTTACCCCAGTGTAAGGATTATAGTTGCCAGGATAGCTATAATTGTTATACGGGCTACTATCGGGAGAGCTTCTGTAGTGGCCCTGAACGTAAGTGCCATTGCTCCTATAGTAACCGTTTACATAGACATCAGCATTAGATGGAGTTGCTATAAAAAACAGGGCTATAGCACCCAATATGATGAAAATTGCTAATATTCTAGTCTCAATAACGTATTTCATAATTGTTTCATTATACCACGAATTTAACTTTATAGCAAATACTGCTTGCCTTGAAATATATAAACTGATGGACTGGGTAAAGTTTGTTAACAACTATAATCCTAAACTCATCTCGTGTAGTTAGACTCTAATACACCACCAGATGCGTAATTAGGAGTAGTTAGACACTAATCCGACGCTTATTTGCACAAATTATAGACTCTAACTACATATAAAAATATATTGTTAACTCTACTAATATTGCAAATACCGCATTTTAAAACTTTTTCTCGCATTTTATTGCAATAGTATTTTTAACCTCGTCTTTGAGCTCAATGCCAAAACCTCTTTCCGTGATACTCAACGGTTTTTTATCTGAAGTGCCATAGAGATAACCATCGGACATGACACTGGCCTTATAGCCCTCCTTACAATTCAAATACATTATATAAAAAGGGGTATTAAAAGAGACGTTAGCATAATCATCGCTTAAATAGTTTGGCCAACCTTCTTGGTGAGCAGTGCCGTCGCCAATATAGTAAGCCTTGGCAGAATAAATATCAGAGCCAATCCCACCAACCTGAAGAACGCTGGCAAAATAAATGTCTGGCTCAAGTGCCATAGTAGTTGAGATTCTACGGGTTGTAACCAAAGACAAGACAAGCAAGTAGGCAGATATTAATATCGCCAATATTGTCAGCAGATATAACCGCTTTCTCATCTATTTTTATGAGCTAATTTTATTAATTCATTAGCAAAATGATTCCTCCTTCTCCACTTATAAAAAAACTTACCATATTGTGTGATATGTACAAACTGAGCTTTTAAACATTTTTCTATGTCTGATTCCTGCCAAATGAATTTGATGTCATCAGTAGCTGGAGACAATGTCATCTCCTTGGCAATCTGAGCAATTTCAGAAACAACACCAGGAATGAACTCTAAATGAATTCTGGTAGCATCATCGGCAATCCTTAAGTGCGTGGCGTCATTTTTATTTCCCGTCTGAAGAAATGATTCTAGAGTACGTTGAATAATCAACCTGGCAACCATCGATGAATCTTTGGGTATGCATACCAAATGCGGAACCTTTAATATCTCCGGGCCATTAAGATGATAGAAGACTTCAATAAAAATATTACGAATAACATCTTCGATTGTTTTACCATACGCCCCCTTTATATAATTAAATTCGTTCATAGAAACACAAAACCGGCCACGGTGCCTTTCGGCATACAAGTCTTTCGACTTGCAACGTTCAGCACGCCCATGACCGGGTTAATATGCTGAACGATTTTATTCCATGCTCATCTAGGAAGATGAGTTTAGGAAAAATAAATTGTTACTTAAATAGTAGGACAAAAAACCATTTTAGTAAATATTTTGTCCACCATTGATTTTATTTCTAAATTCAGCCTAATAAAAAATTGTTCATATCTGGCCATTGACAAGCCTTTCTAATTTTACTATAATGGATATAGTAAATAGTAAAAATTGCTCCCTAATAAATAACTTTGCATTCTTATCATAGAAGTTAGCAAGGAATCATGTACGCTCAATGGGTAAAAGATACACCCGTTGGGCGAATTTTGCGTTTTAGGGGGCAATGTAAGTATAAAGGGACTTAAAAAGTAAATAATAAAGTACGTTCGCACACCGAAAGGTGTGCTTTTGCTTATAGGGGCTCTGGGCAAATGTAAATTTGCCGGTTGAATGAGTTTCTCACTAAAAATAAACTAACTACATCTAAAACATGAGGAGATTTCTAATCGGAAGTAATAACAAAACTAAAAAACTAGAAAAGAATAAAGCCTTTAAAATAGTTGGCGTTTATTCTAAAGGATTTACCAGTTACGAAACCACTGGATTTTGGCAAGGAAAAAAGGAAAAAAGTCTGGTAATAGAGTTAGACGACATAAACGCCAAGGAAACAAATAAATTAGCCAAAGAACTGGCTAGAGCCCTGGAACAACAAACGATAGGAGTTCAGAATATTAAAACAAACATTAAATTCATTAACTAACATAAAAAACAATGCAAATACAAAGACTAACGTCAGTACCAGAGAAAAAAGGTGAGTTGCCGATAATAACATTTGAGTGTAGCTGTCATATGCAACAATTCAATAACAAAGAAGAACTGAAAAAGTTTCACGATGATATTCAATTTGAAAAGAAGAAGGTTGATTTAGGCAAAGGGTGTCCTAGATGTGGTGAAGGTAGATTGAGATTATTTGAAGGTCGTTTCGGTAGGTTTATAGGCTGTGATGCCTTCTCGGTAAATAAATGTAGATACAAAATACAAATATGAACAGTGATGATTATATAGTAATACCCAAGGCCACTCTAGATAAAATATTCAAAGAAAATAAATCGGGCATACTGGTTGCCGTATATGCTTTGTATAACTACACGAGTAAGTGGCAAAAGACAAATCAGCCATGGGCAAATGATACATATGTTGGGAAAAGGCTTGGTATCAGTAAAGGAACGGCCAGAAAATACAGGACAAGATTACAGGAATTGGGACTTATAGAATCTATAACCAAAGTTAGGAATAAAAATGGAAGATTTACTAAATCATTCATAAAGATGAAATACATACTTAAGAAAACTACCGTAGAACAAATAACCGAACAACAAACTACCGACAACGGTTAAATACCTATATATGCTTAAAGGTCTGGTATGTATCCTTAAATATCTGGTAGGTAGGTTCTTAAAGAAATAATAACCACCTACCTACCAGTTTAGGATATGCCTAGGAACAAGAAATTAATATAACCATCCACCTACCAACCTTATACGGTATTTTCCTAAGATAAAATAAATATAGCCACCCGACATGGTGGACTATAAAAACTTTTATTCTAGGCAAACCTACCTCTTGGGATTGATTGATATTTTCCCGCAAATTAAAAGTTAATAAAATAAACTAGATGAAAAAACAATGCTTAAAAGAATTGTTCGATAAGATAATGAAAGAATATCATTATGCAACCTCCTTAATCTCTTTTACTGAAGCGGTATTTATATCCAACCCCAGCCCGGAACGGATAAGAAACAGATTCTATAAATGGGTAGACCCGAAAGACTATGAGGGACTGAAAGCCAGAGACGTGCTTAGAGATACATTTACAGACTTACTGGATGGGGCCAGAACAAAAGAATGTGAAAGGCTAGCATTAGAGAATTTTATGTCGAAAGAGGAAATTCATGCCTTCTACCTAAAATACCCATTTTTAGCAGAAAAGTAAGGCGCATAAAACCTAGGAAAACATGGGACAAAAATGAGCATTTTAGGACAGGTCGAGTCCTAGTATTCGTTTTTTAATTTGTTCCATCATTTTATAGGTTTTACGTCATTACTTTGGTCGAGTTAGCAAATAGAAATAACGGTGTAAATAACAATTTATGACACTAAATTGTTATTTACATTTAACAAATTAAGATTAAAACATAAGTGAATATAGACGAATTTAAAGCCTTGCTAAAGAGACATGCCATAAGCATGGAGGAAGAAGAAATCCTAAGGCTGTACGAGATAGAGACCAGGCTTGCCGAAATACTCTTTGAGGCCTGGATGAGACATAGAAATAAATAATAATTTAGAACAAAGCCACCCTTGGCAAAGGTGGCTGGTTCCGAGATAATTAAGCTATAAAAATGAACTACAAGATAGATACAAAATCACAGAAAAACGCCTATCCCGGCTGTATAATACATTGCCGAGTAAGTACACCTAAGCAGTCCGAACAAGGAGAGAGCCTTGATGACCAAAGAAAGATTTGTGAAGGAATCGCACATGATAGAGATTATAAAATCCTGGCAATATTCAGAGAATCTTTTTCTGGCAGAAAAAAGTATAGGGCAACTTTTGAAGAGATACTGGCCTTTATAGATAAACATCCTGGCCAAGTAAAATATTACATCTTCAGGGTTATAGATAGATTCACCAGGGGTGGTACTTTTGTTTACGAGACAATGAAACAAGAACTGACTAAGCGTGAGGTTGAGATGATTGATAGTTATGGGATTATACAACCCTCAAAGAATACTCTAGAACATTTGGGCGTAGCATATGACTGGAGTAAGAACAATCCCAGCGAAATTACAGAATTAGTTATGGCCAATCAGGGCAAGCAATTCGTTACCGATATGCTTACCCGAACTATAGGCAGACAGATAGCCCTTACAAGAGAAGGTTACCATACAGGAGTAAATGATGACGGTTATATTAACAACAAAAAAGAATTTGCTGACGGTAAAAAGAGGACTATCCAAATACCAGACCCGGAAAGAGCAAAATATTTTATTGAGATGTTTAACTTAAGGGCAGAGGGAGTTCACTCCGACCAACAGATAGTAGATAGACTAAATAGTATGGGATTTAAGACTAGAATTAAAAATAGGTGGGATAGGCCCCATGAAAAGAAGATTGGCCAAATAGGCGGGGTTAAACTTAGTGTCAAAAAACTCCAAGCATACATTCAAAAACCTATTTACTGCGGAGTAGTTTGCGAAAAATGGACTAATCGTTTGCCCGTTAGGGCTAAATGGGAAGGCTTGGTAAATATAGAAGTATTTAACAGAGCAAATAAAGGCAAGATATTTATAAAAGAAGATGGCGATAATCTCCAGATTATTTATAACTATAACCCGGCTAGAATAAAAAAGAAGATTAAAAATAATCCTCTATTTCCTTTTAGGAGGCTTGTTTTATGTCCAACCTGTAAAAAACCTTTTGTTGGCAGTTCTCCAGCGGGTAAATCCCGCAAAGGATTTCCCACTTATCACTGCGGAAGGAATCATAAGTATTTTGGAGTTAAAAAATCTGTATTTGAAGATAATTTTATGGCCTTTATTAATAGACTCAAATTTAAGCCGATTGTTATAGAGACAATTGAAGATGTGCTGATAAGCAAGTACCGAACTGAACAAAAGAGATTGACTATTAATTCGGGCGATATTAATAAGCATTTATCTGATTTAAGCCATGAGAAGGCCAACGCCATAGATGCCCTAATTGCTACCAAGAGCCCCGCCATAAGGTCGGAGATAGAGGCTAAGATAGAATCTATGGAAAAACAAATTCTAGACGCCAAATCGATTAGGAACAGAATCGAGATAGATGAGAGCGATATACGGCTATTTATTAAAAAGTGTAAAGAAATAATGGAACACCCGAAAGAACTCCTTATAGATACAGAGAATCTAGAGGCTCAACAGAGTTTGTTTGGACTGGTATTTGATAAGTTCCCAACCTATACCGATATACTTAATGGAACACCCAAATTATCGCTTGCTTTCGAGGTTTCTCAACAAAAACACTCGAAGAAATACCTTCTAGCAGCGCTACGGGGAGTCGAACCCCGCTTCTATGCTTGAGAAGCATATGTCCTAACCGATAGACGATAGCGCCATGTGCTTTATTCTATCACAAATTCAAAATTTGACAAAATGACTAATATTATGTTATGATAGCAGAATACAGTTCCCAGAGAGAGGAGTCAGCGATGAAGACAAGAACCATTCTGATATTGATCATCGTCGTCGCTACGATGATTGCGAGCTCCATAATCATGGAGCAAAGAAGAAGAAGTACAACAGCCAAAGCGGCTAAGTCCCGCACGTGCGAGATTTTCGCTGTCGCCGGAATATACGAGAGATCCTGTAACCCATAACAAAAGGGGTGAAGAAATGACAATTCTCATCATCATGTCGTCGGTCGGTGTCTTCTACCTCTTATGGCGAACCGTCCTCAAGAGAATCCTCGTCGCCACCGGAAAAGCGGTTCGATTCGGCGAGGAATCGGCAAGCCAGTAGACGGAGACGCACCTCCAAAGGCCCGGAGAACCCGGACCTTTCGTATTATTTAGAGAGCCACTTTTTAGATTGTCTGACAAGCAACTCTTTTTTCTTTAATGGCTCTGCCATTATTTCTTCGACAATCTTCTCCATTCTCATTCCTTGCGAACCCTTAACTAAAATTAAATCGCCATCCCCTACTAATTCCTGCACTTTTATTTTGGCTAAATCAGAATTTACAAAAGAATAGATATTCTTTATATCCATTTGATTTGCCGCCGCATCAGCTATAAATTTAGCCCGTAATCCTACGGTAACTAATATATCTACATTTCCTCCAACCAAATTACCTATCTCCTGATGAGCCTGAACTGTATATTTACCCAATTCGAGCATATCACCCAAAACAGCAATTTTTCTCTTATTTGAAAATTCTTTAAGAGTATCCAGCGCTAAATGAGTAGAAGCCGGTGCTGCGTTATATGTATCGTCAATAATTGTAGAATTTTTAATGCCTTTCAATATTTTTAAACGTCCCTTAGGACCCTGATAATCAACTAAAGCCTGACTGATCTCTATAAGATTCATGTCGTAGATTATAGCTACGGCAGCTGCAGCACCCACCGCTAAAGCCTGCGATTTACCTAACATTCCATAAAGAGTGACGGGTACAAATGAATTTGCTCCGTAATGAATCTTAAATCCTACCCCCAAAGGATTTTCTTCAGAATCCAGGCGAAAATCAAAGTTAGAAAGCATAACTGTCGCTCCCTCAGTGAAACCATAGCTGATAACCTTAGCTTTAGTTTTTTCTTTCATATTATAAACTACGGGGTCATCGTGATTTAAAATTGCATAATCAGTAGATTTTAAAACTGAAACTAACTTTGATTTCTCCCTTGCCACAGCATCGGGATCAGAGAAATATTCAATGTGAACCGGAATCTCTCCAACTGCCGTTACAACAGAAATGTCGGGTTTATATTTGTTGACTAATTTTTTTATATCGCCGGGACGATCGGCTCCGTATTCGAGAACTAGAACTTCGGGATAATCTGAGCCTAAAAGACCGAAGATGGCGCTGAAAAAGGATTTGATTCCAAAAATTAAACTGCCACCTTTTTCATAATACTCATCAGACGCATCGCTGATGATATTAAACGGCAGACCTACTTCATTATTTAAATTGCCACCGCCGATTCTAACTTTTTTAACTTTACTTAAAACGAGACCTATTGCTTCTTTAGTTGATGTTTTTCCAACATTGCCCGTAACACCAATAATCTGGGGCTTGAAACGCCACAAATATATTCTTGCCAATATTTCTACAATAATTTGAGCTAATTTATACATAAATTCACTTTCTCGTCGGCGGAATATTATAATAATTTAACAAAAATGCCGCAATCTCTTTAAATGTCGGAGATAAACTATCGGCAGCAAAAGCTATCCCTCTTGGCTTATCCATTTTTATCAATATAACAAATCTAGCATCATAAGCCGGAGCAAAACCAACAAAATTATGAATAAAATCTGTTTTTGAATAACCACCCGATCCGTCAGGCATTTGAGCTGTGCCGGTTTTTCCTGCTATATCATAGCCCTTGATACGAGCTTTATCAAATCCATTATCCACGACATTAACAAGCATAGACTGTATCTTAACGGCTGTTTTTTCTGAGATAGGGATACCGACTATTTCCGGCTTTGTAATTATTTCTCCACCCCCCTCTTTAATTATTTTTTCAACAACATAGGGTCTCATTAATTTGCCCCCATTAGCAATCGTTGAATAGGCGTTAACTAATTGAAGCGGAGTTACCGCAATACCCTGACCGAACGAAGCGGTAAGATAATTTATTTTTCTACCACTGTACAGATTGGTTACATCGCCACTCACTTCACCGGGCAAATCAATCCCCGTTTTCTGGCCAAAACCGCTATTTATTACATAATCAAGAAAATTACTATCTCCGATAAGATCCTGAACAAACATAGCGCCAGTATTAAGAGACTTTTCCAAAACCTGAGTCATTGTCTGAAGACCATGAGCTTTGTTATCAAAATTCCTTATCGAATATCCGCTAATCTCCATCACGCCCGAATCAGTATAAGTCGTTTGCGGAGTAACTTTGCTTAAATCAATCCCAGCTGACATGGTTATTGGCTTAAAAGATGAACCCGGCTCATATACTTCGTTGATACTGCCATTCAAAAAATATTTAGTCTCAGTATCAGAATATAAATTAGGATTGAAACTCGGCCAGTCAGCCATTGCTAAAATTTTACCCGTATCGGGTTCCTGAATAATCACTGTTCCGTTATCGGCCTGCCACTTAGCTATTAGCTCCTTCAATTTATTCTCTGCAAATATCTGAACATTTTTATCTACTGTCAGAACTATATCGGACGGTTTATCAAAAAGATACTTCTCTTCGAGTTTATCAGATTTCTTTCCGATAATTCTCTGAAATATTTTTTTCAACCCGAAAGGATCAACTGAGGAAAATATACCGGCCATATTAGGTTCGTACCCGAATAAATCCTGATCGTAGTAAGCTTCTACTCCATATTGACCGGCTCTTTTGCCTTCCGTATCATATCCCAAAAACCCGATAATATTAGCTGCCAGATCATTTCCCGGATATAAACGATCCATCTCATAAGAAATTCCGATAGCCTTAAGCTTTAAACCTTTAATAGCTTCTACCTGATCAATTTCTAATCTACGAGCTATTACTTTCATACTATTGGACTTAGAATCAATTTTTTCCTTTATTACTGACGCTTCAACCTTAAGGATATCCGCTAATTTAGTCGAAATCTCATCGCGTTTACTATCCTCAATACCTGATGGAATAACATAGGCTAAGGGAAATTTTTTATTATTAGCAGCCAGCGTTAAATTAGAATCCTTATCCGATAAATAAATACTCCCACGGGCCAAAATATTACTGATGCTCTCATTCTGAGCTTGGGCCGTTCTTAAATAAGACGAATGGCGGACAATAGATAAAACAAAAAGCCTGTATAAAACTAGGCCTGATAAGAGGATGACGCAAATTAAAAAGATATTTATTCGAAGGTTACCATGTCGAGACATAAATAAAAAATTCCAAATTACAAATTACAAATTACAAACAAATTTCAATGTCCAAAATTCAAAAAAGTTTAGAATTTAGAATCTGGATATTATTTGTGATTTGGTGCTTGTGATTTGGAACTTATCTTCGAGCTACATTCTTGTTCTCAAAAATATACGAAATATTTTTAGCCTCTACAAGGCTGTGAGATTTAGCAAATTCAAATAAAGTGTTTGGGGTTTCAAGTAGCAATTTTTGGGCCATTAACCCATTGTTAGATTCGGCTAATAATTCTATTTGATCTCTAAGTGTTTGCATCCTATAGTTCTTAGAGACAACGACATTAGCCATTATAACGTAGTAGGATAACAATAAAGAAGCAGTGCCGATTAACACTATATTAATCCATAATATTATATCTCTTTCTTTAATTGTATTTGAATGTTTCATCCCGTTAGAAGTAGCCCCGCCGAGGTCCTCCGGACTCGCGACCTGGTCGCGAGCGAGACTTCTAACGGGATTCATATTTTTTCTACAATCTTCATTTTTGCCGATCTCGCTCTTGGATTTTGCCTGACTTCCTCCCACTTTGGCTTTACAGTCCCTCCCACAACACGCCTGACAATTCCCTCTTTTGATTTTTGTTTAAAAATTTCACGTACTATCTTATCTTCCAATCCGTGAAAAGATATTACTATCAATCTTCCTCCGCTTTTCAATACATCTATGGCAGTGAGCACACCTTTTTCTACATTGTCCAACTCATTATTGACCGCTATGCGCAATGCCTGAAATGTCTTGGTTGCCGGATGTATTTTTTTGTGTCTGCACCATCCTGGAACTGAATTCTCTATCACTGTTACTAATTCGCTGGTGCCGATAATTGGCTTTTCTTTTCTTGCTTGAATGATGCCCTTACTAATCTCTCGGGATAATCTCTCTTCACCGTATTCACTTAATATCTTCTCTAATTCTTCCTGGCTCGAAGAATTTATAACATCAGCAGCAGTACTACTCAAACTTCTTGGATTAAATCTCATATCCAGCGGTTCATCTTTCATGAAAGTAAATCCTCTTCCACTGCGTTCATAATGCATCGATGAAACCCCAAGATCGAATATAATCCCGTCTGGTTGAAAATCCTGATCTTCAATTATTTTTTTAAGTTCAGTATAACTTTCATTCACTGCAATAATATGTCTGGCGGTCTCTGTTTTCTGAAATTCTTGAAAAATATCCGGATCCCATTCAATACCTAATATCTTAATATCGGGATATTTTTCCAAAATTCCTTGCGTGTGACCTCCGCCGTTCAAAGTCGCATCAATTATCTTAGCTCCGGGCTTTATGTTCAGATACTCTATGACCTCATTCAACATTACAGAGCGATGCATGTTGGATAATTCAAAATGTAAATATCAAAATGTAAAATGACAATTTAAAGTCTTAAAATTTTAAGATTTTGAACTGTAATTTTGATTTTTTCATTTTAAATTTTTAATTTATTTATATTATCCCCAGATCCCCCAGTTTCTCGGCTATGCTATCAGAATTTTTCTCCAAGTTTGATTTATAAGCACTCCATTTTTCATCATCCCAAATCTCTAATCTGTTCAGTACACCGGCCACCACCACAACCTTCTTTAAACTGGCGTAACTTTTTAAATGTTCTGGGATAAGTATTCTTCCCAATGAATCAAAATCAACTTCGGTTGCTCCGGAAAGAAAATGCCTTGATATGGCTCTGGCGTTCTGTTGAACAATTGATAAGTTCTTCCATTTTTCAGCTTGCTCATTCCAGGATTGTAAAGGAAACAAAAACAAACAATTATCAAGCCCTCTTGTAAGGACCGCTCCTTCGCCCAATTCTTTTCTGAATTTCGATGGGATTGACAGTCTTTTTTTGGGATCCAGATTGTGCTTGTATTCGCCTATTAACATATAAATACTCGACAAAGTGACGATTATCTCGCCACCAGTCAGACCATACTATTAAGGATTTGTTGACACTTTTATACACAATTTAACACTATATATATATTATATACCACTCATGCCCCACTTCAAGCTAATCTGTTGATAATTATTATTAGGACTTACACGCTTGGGCTTTAAAGAATCCCAAAGCCAGCAAGCCCTAAAGGGTTTAGCCAATTTCTTCGTTAAAATCTACGTTTAAGACTCGTCGTATCTCTAGTACGACTCGCCTTAAGCCTCGATTTTGCCTCGAACTTGGCTAAACGCGTAAGTCCTAATTATATTAAAAAAACGGCCTTTTTAGCCGTTTTTGCCTATAACCCTGCGTTAGAAATAGTAATATCAAATTGCTTCAAAGCATTCGCTAGACCGACATAAGTATCTCCTAGCTCTCCGCTATTATCAATCCACACCAAAAATTTATGCTGTAGAGCATCGAGATTCCATGAATGGCAGTCTCTTAATCTTCTCTCAACGTCTTTTTCTCCTCTTCCGATAAGTCTGCTTCTAAGAATTCTGTAATCATTGCAATAAATATACAGTGATATAACCTCATCAACCTTTTTTCGTTGTGCAATTGTCCTTAGATCCCTTGCTGTCTCAAGTGTCACCATAGCAATCCTATCGCCTACAATGTCGGCTGATTTTGTACCATATCTGTTTCCATGAACTTCGACGTGCCAAGCAAAAACATTTTGTTCAATTAATCTTAAAAACTCTTCATCGTTTACATAAATATATTCTCCGAAAAGATCTCTCGCATCCGGAAGCCTGGTTGTATAGCTAGGTAAGAGAGCTAAGTCAGGGATGTTCTTAAGCAAAAATTTAGTAATAACCGACTTGCCTACACCTGATGGTCCGCTAATAGTGAAAATCACGACATACCCCAATCACTTAATTCATCTTCAACATCTATTGCTTCAATAATTGCAGAAAGTTCATATAAATTACTGATAACATGCGGAGATACTTTACTTAATCTTTCAACTGAATGATAGCCGGTACCGATGATAGCTATCGCATGTAAGCCCGCTTCTTTAGCCGCAGTATTTCCGTCTACGGTATCATCGACATAACAAGCCTCATGTGGCTCAACGCCTAATTCCTTACAGACCTCAAGAAGCGCTGTTCGCTTATCTCTAACTCCGGCCCTGATAACATTAAAAAATGATTTCATATCAACCTCTTCAAGTTTTTTAATTACGAGTGAATCTACATCTGCGCTGACTATAGCAAACTTTATTTCCAGCAGACTTAGGGCTGAAAGTACCGTCTCTACTTCCGGTCTCAATTTTGCTTCATGAAAATGATCAAGATAATATTCCATACGAACAACATTGAGTTCTTTGGCAGTCGTAGTTCTCGGAAAACCATGATTATAATAAAATTCCATAAAATTAGTCCCTATTTCCAACCTATACTGTTCGGGGGTTGGACAAGGTAAATTATATCTCCTAAATATTTCGCGAATGCTTCCGTATGCAACAGGAAGGTCATCTAGCAATGTCCCGTTATAATCAAATATGACTGCTTTGATCACTTGAAACCACCTATCGAATGTTAAAGTTCTTGTCCGTTAAAATAACATAAATCATCTAGAAATCAACAATCAAAAAAAATCCAGCTAAAGCTGGATCTCCTTCTTCGTTCGCCATCCGCCAACTGGCTGAGGCGGACTATGAATGGACACACAAGTTTTTCCTTGTCTAGACAGGTTTTGGTGGCAAATTCTCACTCTTTAAAATTCAAAAAAAACCCGCCAGAGGTCCAAGGGACATGGCGAGTATAGCTGGCCAGATTAGGCCTGTTGAGGTTGAAGGCGAGCATAGAAATTGCCTAGAATCTTTTCGAGTTGCGGACGAATGTGCTCGAATTGAGGCGTGTGTGGATCAGTGGCGACGTATTCACCGCCTCCTTGATCGACGTCATAGACATACTCAACCGCCACTTCAACCTCATTATAGCAGTTGGAGAGCACCACGGGGGTCAGCGTAAACTTCGGATTGAAATCTGGCTTCCAGACTTTCTCGCCGAACAGAACCCATTTCTTTCTGAGAGAAGCAGGCCAGACACGAATCCCCATGCTTCGAATCGTTTGCTTGACAGAGCCGGGCTCGTACTGGAACTTGTCGACAAACTCGTGTGGCGCATACTGTTTCCCAGATCCCTCCTGAAATGTTGAAGCGGTTTTGAATGCTTCCACGACCTCCTGACCAGAACACTGACGGGGCAACTTAACTAACATATCCAACCTCCTCTCAAGATACAGTTTTTTGCTTGAGCAATATACCCCAAGCTTCATTGCGAATATACTATAATACCAATGAAAAGTCAAGGTTTGTGCGAAAATAAAAACAGCCCCATTTCAGGCCATTATTTACTCTTAAATCCTATGATTAAAATTTTTCCTTTCTGCTTCTACAAAATATGGTTCCCTCCAGAGGCGGGCAGGCGAGCCGATGTTTTGTTTGGTGGACG
>Ga0209541_10006359_pt1 | contig 20155 bp, 16 predicted proteins | sample RifCSPlowO2_01_FD_184027 | JGI IMG/M metagenome (GOLD analysis project Ga0209541, IMG submission 184027) | Groundwater microbial communities from Rifle, Colorado - Rifle CSP2_plank lowO2_0.1 (SPAdes) (version 2) | ecosystem: Environmental > Aquatic > Deep subsurface > Groundwater | place... | reverse complement strand
CGCAAACAAGATTAAATGAAAAAACAGCGATTGAAATTATTGCCTAAACTCCTTTCTCGGTGGATGTCTAATGGAGTTCCATAGAACTTTATCTATATTCTCTCCTTGGCTTTTTACAATATCTCGAGCTGCCGCTTCAGACAGTACCCAAGCTCCACTGCCCATATCGAGGAGTTCACCATGACTAAGCGCCATAGAGTAGGCTTTAGCCAGAATTGCTTCTGGAACGATCTGGGAGTAGGGATAGGTAACACCATCTCCTCCCCAATCACGCCAAGGAAATGGACGATCATAAACACTTTCAGTCGCCCATGGATGCACAGACTCATATATGAAATCTTCTAGTCTAATAGAGCTTCTATTCACAGTTAGGAAGACCTCATTTCTGAAATCTGGCTTATTCACTCTTCCTTCAATCTGCTTAATCATTTTGTTTAATTCCTTGGGATATTTATTGGCGGCAAAGACGAGTCTATCGGCAAGAAAAAAAAGCCTACCTCTAACATTGCCAACATCGTGGCCTAAACATTGATGATAATTGAGTCTGATGCGTTCGTTAGCATCTGGTTGAGTTTCTGCCGACTGGGGTTCGTAAATGAATTTTATCCCAGATCCCTTGATCAACTCCTCTATGGCTCTGGAGCGTTCGGTTGTTGTTGCGGAAAACACTATCGGAAATCGTTCGGCCATTTTAGCTAGAACACCCAGAGCCCCCTGTTCTAATCTTGTTTTAATTATTCCGTCCGGGTCATGTAGAGGCCCCACGATAGCCAAATTACTCATATCTCCTTTCTCCAATTCCTGATTTTAGCATGGTTGCCGGAAAGCAAAATTTCTGGCACTTTCCAGCCTTTGTAGACTTCGGGTCGGGTGTATTGGGGATATTCAGAACAAGGTTCTAGGTTGTAGGTTCTAGGTTCTAGAGAGTGGGATTCCTCGACCAGAGATGCAGGATTACCGAGGGAGCCGGGGAGAAGACGGGTGATGGAATCGATCAGGACCATGGCTGGGATTTCGCCGCCGGAGAGGACGTAGTTGCCAATGGAAATGACCTCATCGGCCAGGTGTTCATGTACCCGATGGTCCACGCCTTCATAATGACCGCAGATAATTATTAAATGTTCTAATTTTGACAGTTCTGCGGCTTTTTTCTGAGTATATTTTTCTCCTGTTGCATCCAGCAAAATAATTTTGCATTTTGCACTTTGAGTTTTTAGTTTTGACACCGCAGAGTCAATTATATCGACGCGCATAATCATGCCGGGGCCGCCGCCGTAGGGCTTGTCATCAACTGATTTATAGTTGTCTGTTGACCAGTCGCGTAAATTGTGGATATTGATAGTAGCCAGCTTCTTCTCAACTGCTCTTTTAACAATAGAGAAATCAAACGGCCCTGCAAACATTTGGGGAAAAAGGGTTAAAATGTCTATTTGTATCATGCTGGTAGTTCATATAATACCAACTTATAATGAAAAGGAGAATATTGGACTACTTCTGACCGCCTTATTACAAATTGCACATAAGGATAAAATAAGAAAACATTTAATCTTGGTAGTGGACGATAATTCTCCGGATGGGACTGGAGCTATTGTCAAAGAATTTCTCAAAAAAAATAAAGGACGTATTTATTTACTGACTGGACAAAGACAAGGTTTGGGCCGGGCCATGATCCGGGGTCTAACTTATGCCGTACAACAACTCAAAGCAGACATTGTTATTCCCAATGAGGCGGATTTTGCCTTTGATCCCAAATACATTCTGCCGGCCTTAAAAAAGATTGCCAGGGGGTACGATGTGGTGGTGGGGTCACGGCATGTAGGCAGGGGGAGAACCCAGGGTTGGACTCTAAATCGCAAAATTAACCACTGGGTAGCCAACACTTTTTTTGCCACCTGGGTAGCCGGGATTAGAGAGGTATATGATCACAACGGCGCCTTTCGAGCCGTGCGGGTAAAAGGAGTGATAGACAAGCTGGACATGGGCAGCTATCCCACCGGATTTGGTTTCTTTTGCTATTGGTTATATCAGTTGACTAAAGTCACCGGGAAAATTTGTGAATTGCCGGTGACATATCGGTTTAGAACTAGGGGAGAGTCAAAAATCAGTTTTAATTCTAAATACTTTTTTAATTATTTACGTGACGTAGCCGAGTATATAAAGATGTGCTTTCAAATCCGTGGGGAAAGAATTAGTATGGATTAATGAAAGTAGTAGTCATTATTCCCACTTATAATGAAGCCGAGAATACGGCCAAAATGATTCCGGCTTTGGCTGATATATTACCTAAAGTTAAGGACCATGAAGTGCAAGTGTTGTATGTGGATGACAGTAGCCCGGATGGAACAGCTCAAATAGTCAAAGACTTACAGCCTAAGTATAAGTGGCTAAAACTACTGATTAATCCACAAAAAGACGGCTTAGGAGCCGCATATGCGGCTGGTATGGCCTATGCTATGACCGAACTTAAAGCCGATTACTTGATGGAGTTTGATTCCGATGGTCAACACCCACCGGAATATATTCCCCAGATGATAGCTAAAATTGACGAAGGATATGACTATGTGATTGGTAGCCGGTATATATCTGGGGGATCCATTCCCAAATCCTGGGGATTTACCCGGAGTTTTTTGAGCGTAGTGGGCAATTTAGTGGCCCGGACCTTGTTAATTTTGCCCAAGGTTCATGATTGTACTACAGGGTTTAAGCTAGCCCGGGTCAAAGGTTTTATGGATCAGTTTGATTTTAATACCCTTATTTCAAAGCAGTTTGCGTATAAAGTCCAGCTGCTTTTCTATATGGTCAATAAGGGAGCTAAGGTTGTAGAAGTTCCCTTTGCTTTTGCTCCCAGATCCAGTGGTGAGTCAAAAATAATTAAAAATGAAATGAAAGAGACTCTACGAGTAATATTTTTGCTACAACTGCGAAATCCCAAAATTCTTAAATTGTTTAAATTTGGGGCCGTAGGCTTTGCCGGCTACTTAGTTAACGCCTCGACGTTATATTTGTTTACCAAACTTAATTTTCCCAGCTGGGCGGCCTGGGGATTGTCTACTGAACTGGCGATAGTTAACAATTTTGTTTTTAACAATATCTGGACTTTTAAAGACCAGCAAATATCCGGCTTAATTAGCCTATTGGCTAAATTTTTACAATTTAATTTAACATCTTCCGGGGGTTTATTAATTCAAGTGGCAGTGGGGTGGATCACAGACATATTGCTGGGTCCCGGATATCGCCAAATAGTCTTACCCTTAACCATTGGGTTTATTGTTATGCCCTATAACTACTTGATGTACACTTTTGTCATCTGGCGAAAAAAGGCGCCCAGTTCGAAATGACCACTGTGTTGTGAGTGAGAAAGTTGACAGTATAGAAAAACATGGGAATAGTCAGTAGAGCCACAGCCCAGCGTACTTCCTTCTTCTCAAATACTTCAGCAAAACCCAAAAGAACTATCGGAACCAGGGGTAGTGAGTAGCGGCTAATATCCCGATGCGACACAAATAAGATAGAAACAAAGTATATTAATCCAAAGTAGGCCCAAACCTGCCTGCCCTGTCCTGCCGGCAGGCGGGCGGCAGGCAGGCCAGCCCCAACTTTAAATGCCCGCCAGACGCCTATTCCAGCGATCAAATACACCCATAAAATATCCTCTAGCCAAAAGTCACCCACCCAGGATTGGCGGCTGTCAAATACTTTAAACGGCAGGATCTGGAGATGGATATTGTCTCCGGTATGGAAATAGGCCCAGAAGTCCCCGGTTTGAACTTTAAAAAACATAAATAATAAAATAAGAGAAACTGGAATTAGCAAAGTGGGCCAGATTTTTCGGTTGAATTTTGAGGCCATGACAAAAGCGGGAAACAAAAGTATTCCTGGACTTTTAGTGAGAACGGCTAATGTTCCCACTAATCCGGCTAACCAGTAGCGTTTGGTTTCAAAGAAATACAGGGAGGAAATGATAAACAATATAAATAAAGTTTCCGGACTAGCGATGGATCGGACAGCCCACATCCGGGGCCAGAAAAATAAACTGGCTAGGGAGACATACAGAGGATTGCCCCATTTTTGTTTACTGGCGATGTAATACAAAGTTAGCGCAACGGCTACCGACGCGGTTAAATTAATAATTAACCCGCCATTCAGGTAACCGGTTTTGCCAAATAGACTCATTAAAAACGGGTACAGCGGAAAATGGGCGGGGTAATATTCCAAAGGCAACGGAAAAGAAAAGTTGGAACTGATAATATCGTGTTTGTACCAGCTTTTGGCTACTACCGCGTAATACGGCCCGTCAAAGTTTTGGCGCACAGTATTTAGTCCAGTGACAGCCCAGAGAAGCAAAGTCGAAGCTAGGGTTACACCAGTAATTATGGCCAAATCTTTGGCACGAGCCATGTTATTATTGTAACATGCAGGCGAGCCTGTCGGTGGTAATTCCGGCATATAACGAAGAAGCAAATCTCCGCCGATGTGTGGACGATATTGTCACATATTTACGCAAGCAAGAGTGGGATTGGGAAATTATTGTGGTAAATGATGGCAGTCGGGACAGAACCGGCGAAATTGCTAAGCAATTGGCCAAGCGCATCCCCAAATTAAAAGTAATCACCAATATACCCAATCTGGGTTATGGCGGATCATTAAAAACCGGCTTTGCCGCAACTACCAAGGATTTAATCTGCTTCATCTCTGCCGATAATCAGTTTGACTTTACGGAAATTTCTCAACTGTTGCACAAAATGACCGAAACTAATGCTGACATAGTGAGTGGGATCAGGGTACACAACAAAGATAGTCTCTACAGGTTGTTACTGCGCTGGTCATGGAACAAATTAGTGTATGCCTTGTTTGGTCATTTGGCCACAGACATTGATTGTGGCTTTAAATTATTTAAGCGCAAGATTTTGGAAGTTGTCAACTTAACCTCCAATGGGGCAATGATCGATACTCAGTTGTTTGCGGGGGCGAGGGCCAGGGGAATGATTGTGGCGGAAGTACCGGTGACCCATTTACCGCGAACAGCCGGGGCTTCTACTGGGGGAAAAATTAGTGTGGCTATCAAAGCATTTAAAGAACTTCTAGCATTTTGGTGGTCGCTGCGCCAGGAAATTTGGGAAGAACAAGGACGAGTTATTTTTCGTTGGGAGGCCTTTGCCTTGGCAGCAGTGCTGGTAATTGCCGGGATCAGTCGCTTGTATCGCATAGGTGATTATATGACTTTTTTGGGTGATGAGGGTCGGGATGCGATAGTAATGCGGGACATTATTACTCTGAAACATTTTCCACTAATTGGTCCTGGGACTTCGATTGGTCAAATGTATTTGGGTCCGCTGTATTACTACTTTGCTGCCCCTTCACTCTTATTAGCCGGATTTTCACCGGTTGGTCCGTCAATTCAGGTAGCTCTAGTTGGGGTGTTGACTGTGGGATTATTGTGGTGGATCGGCCGGCAATGGTTTGGCCGGGTTCCCGCGGCTCTAATCTCTATACTCTATGCGCTGTCCCCGACTGTGATTGTGCATTCCCGCTCGTCCTGGAATCCCAATATCATGCCGTTTTTTGCCTTACTGACTATGTACGGCATCTGGAAAGTCTGGCGCTTGGGGTATTGGCAATGGCTCATAATTGCCGCAATTAGTTATGCTGTAGTGCTTAACTCTCACTATTTAGGTTTGTTGTTATTTCCCACTCTGACGATTTTTCTAGTATTGTCAAGAAGAAAACCAGGTTCTACTAGATATTTGCTATTTGCGATTATTATTTTTCTATTTTTGATGTCTCCCTTAGTTTGGTTTGATGCCCGGCACGGCTGGAATAACTTTGGGGCCATGAAACAGTTTTTTAGTGACCGCCAAACTACTGTTAATTTAAAAGCTTATAAAGCTATACCTAATCTTTGGCCAGTCTGGCGGGATGTAGTAAATAGCCTGATAGTTGCAAAACAATCTTCACTTGCTACTCCAGTTGCCATAGGATTAATTGGGCTGGCTGCATATGTATATTGGAAGCGTCCATCTAAAGATTTTCTGTTTACAGTCATCTGGATAAGTGTAGGTGTTATTGGACTAGGACTATACAAGCAGCATATTTACGATCACTATTATGGCTTTATGTTCCCAGCCCCATTTTTATTGTTTGGGTTTGGGTTGCAATCGTTACTCAAGAATACGCTAACCAAAATTCTGGTTGGTGTGGTGGTGACAGTGCTGGTTATTGTAAATCTAGTGCATAGCCCTTTGCGTATTGGTCCTAATTACCAGTTAACTAGAACCGAAACATTAGCCCAGTTTATTAAACAACAAGCGGGAGATCGGCCGTTTAATTTAGCTCTATTGGCTAAACAGAATTACGATGCCAGTTACCGGTATTTCTTGCAGCAGAATCAGGCTCCGTACTATACCATTCACCAGCAATTGACTGAGCAGTTATTCGTTGTTTGCGAGTTATCTGATTGCCAGCCGATTAATGATCCTTTGTGGGAGATAGCGGCTTTTGGCTGGGCCAAAATTGACCGGCAATGGGAATTTCCCTGGGGAGTTAAAGTCTTTCGTTTAGTTCATATTTCTGTTGGAAAATGAAGCCTAAACTTATTTCTTTTCTGCTGGTGGTTATTCTTGTTATAGCTGCTTTTTTACGTTTGTATCGTACTTCTGATTTCTTAGGTTTTTGGTTTGACCAAGGTCGAGATGCCCAGGTTATCTGGGACTTGCTTCACCAGGGCCGGTTCTTCTTAATTGGTCCCACCACTGGTATTGAGGGAATCTTTTTGGGCCCTTTCTATTACTACTTAATTGCTCCGGCCTATTTATTAGGAGGCGGTAATCCTCTTTTTCCTGCCTATTTTGTGTCTTTGCTCAATGTATTATCCATTTATTTTCTTTTTAAAATGGGGTCGCGATATTTTCATCCCATCGTTGGCTTAATTACCGCTTTTATATCCGCTTTTTCATTGCAGTTGGTGGGTTATCAACGCTGGTTGGCCAATCCCAGTCCTTTACCCCTTTTAGCAATTTTAAGTTTGTGGGCCTTATTGGCAGTAGTTAGTCATGATAAGAAATGGTATTGGTGGCCAATACTCGGAATAGGAATCGGTTTATCCCTCCAGCTAGAAGCCGCTTCCGCCACTTTCTTTATTCCGGCGACCATTATTGTCCTCTTTTTATATCGCCGGAGCATAGTTAATCAACGCATTTGGGTCGCTCTGTTTTTTTTTGGCCTTACTTTGCTGCCCCAGATAATTTTTAATTTTCGCCACCAGAATATTCTTTTCAATTCCTTCCAGAAATTTTTGGTTAGTGAACGCAGTTTTCAACCCGACCTGACTACGGCTTATCAAGACAGACTTCGATTTTATTACACTATTTTTACTAATAAATATTTTCATTCTCCTGATGCGGCATTAGCTTTTGTCATAATTCTGCCTATTCTGTTTTTTTGGGTTCGTCGTTATTTACCCACCAAACCTATGGTGACTCTTTTCATTTGGTGGTTGACTCCTCTGGCTTTTCTTCTATTTTATTATGGTAATCATGGTTACATTTGGGATTATTACTTTACGGGTATATATCCCGCTTTCACTTTGCTTATTTGTGCCACTGGCTTTTATATTTTTAAACATTCTTTGGTTGGCAAAGTAATAGTATTATCTTTGTTTATCACTTTTATACACCAAAATTTAATAGCGCATCTGAACTTCTTTCGTCCAGCCCTACCTGGATATATTTCTTTAACCTCCGAACTTCAAGCTGTGGATTGGGTTTATCAGGACGCCGGAACTACACCATTTAATCAAGATGCCTATGTTCCGCCCGTGATTCCATATGCGTATGACTATTTATTCTTATGGTTGGGTACTACCAAGTACAACCGATTGCCAGAGCAAGAGAAGATTTTCCGGTTATATACTTTGTATGAGGTTGATCCGCCCCACCCGGAGCGACTTGAGGCGTGGCTGGCACGGCAGGCCGGAATTGCCAGGATTGAGTCTCAAGCTACATTTGGTGGTATTACTGTCCAACGGCGTACCCGTATATGAAGGTTTCTCGTTCTATATTTTGGCCGGTATGTGGTATCGTCGTTTTACTTTTAATCAAAATTTATCTTCAGCTCCATTTTGGCTATACTACTTCCGAATATCTCCACTTGCATCGCTCTTGGACCCTACTTCACTTTGGCCAAGATGAGATGGGTCATTTTTTGCCATTTATTTTTTCCAGTCCATCGGGTTACGAACATCCCTTACTTGATTATTTATTAGTTCCCTTGGCCAATTTCCCTTTCGCTGGATTTATTTGGGAACTAATTCTTTGGTTTACTCCGGCTGTACTTCTAATTGCGACTTATGCAAATTTTCTTCCCGGCTTTGTGTTTATGGCCACCCCGATTTTTTTGTGGCCAGGGTATTGGTCAGCCAAACTGTTTTCTTTGTTTTTTGTTCTTTTAGTCACTAGTTTACATCGTAAATCGCCCCCTTTTTTTATAATTGTTTTATCTTTGCTTTTTTTAACTTCTGCTGAAGCATTTTTACTTTTGCCCATAATTCTCTTAGGTTTTATGATTGTCAATCATAAGTACTGGCGGCATTTCTTAATCACCCTGGTTTTATCCGGAAGTATATTCTTACTTGTCGGTCTGATTCCCGGCTTCCATAAATCATATATCACTAATCACTTCGGAATTTTCTTCGATTCAGAGTTAGTTACTACCATTAATTCTTTGCGGGGAGAACATATTCCCAATATTCTGGTTAAGCTCTTACATAATAAATTAAGTTTTATTTATCTTCTGTTACATACTATTACTTCAGGAATAAATCCTTCTTTTTTGTTTGGGCTGGGGGATAGGGATATTTTTTCTCTGAGCCAAAAAGTGCCCCTGTTGCCTATCACCTTTTTACCTGTGCTGTTGTATTTCCTTTTTCGAAGCAAGCGGGCTTTTAATATGCACTTGTGGATTATGCCAACGGCGTTGTTTTTGGCAAGTCTTAAAGCTCCTGTTTTATTGGAGAAACAACTTTTTATTTTTGCCGTGGCAATAATTTTAGTGGTTGGCCATAAGTTTCAGCGGATATTGATAATACCCACCGTTTTATGGTTGGGGGCTATGGCTTATTTTTCAGCCAGTTTTTTGCCTTTACAGCTACAAATAGAACTTAACCAAGGACTTATTGCAGTTACCAAACTGCCTTATCATCTGACCACACTATTAACGGATAATATTTATCCCGACCCTGGTCCATTTTTAGCTTACACGCTCAAATCTACACCCCCGCGAGTATCGGTCTCTTATCAATCGCGGTATTATATCCGGCAGGTGGGGCCCATTGAAATAGTTTCTCCAGCTGATCCGCGCTTGAGAGAATCGGAAGGTATATTCATAGTTTCCAAAGATCAGCTGTCACCATATTTAGCATCCACTTATACGCCTATTTCTTTTGACAATTCAGGTCAACCGGTTTTATATCGCGTTTTCCAATACGATGTTACCAAACAACCTTAAATACTACATGCTAGTGCTAATCATTCTGGTTGCGGCCGTCTTACGCCTAGTTTTTCTAGGGAGTTATCCGGTATCACTAGGAGTAGACGAGGTTTCCATAGGTTACAATGCCTACTCTCTCTTGAAAACCGGCCTTGATCAATATCAAAAACCTCTACCATTAGTCTTCACCTCGTTAGGGGATTTCAAACCTCCGGTTTATATCTATCTAACAACCGCAAGTGAGGCGGTATTTGGGTTGAATGAGTTTGCTGTCAGATTTCCTGCCGCTTTTTTTGGCGTAATTTCAGTTTATGTAGTTTTTTTGATTTCTAAACGGCTCACCGGTAGTACCAACGTAGCTTTAATTACATCTTTGGTGTTTGCCATTTCTCCTTGGCATCTCCGTCTTTCCCGGGGAGCCTATGAAGCGACGGTTAGTTTGACACTAATGTTAATTGGTTTTTATTATTTTCTTGATCTTAAACACGTATCTTTGTCTCTAGTAATATTTATTTTGGCCATACATACTTACCATGCTCCCAAAGTTTTTGTGCCCTTGTTTTTGGCCGGTTTGGGATTGATTTACTTTACCCGGCTATGGTCTGATAAACGCCGCTTTTTACCCGCACTCGTTACAGGTTTCTTATTGTTTATTCCTACTTTGTGGTTGTCATTTGCGGCCGGGGGTCAAACCAGAGTTTTGCAGACTTTTATCGCTGGTGATTCTGACCTTATTCGTACCCTGAATCAAACCGTAGTCCACCCAATCTTTAACCGCAATTGGCTTATTTTTAGCTCGATTATCAACCATTACCTGCAGTATTTTGACCCGACACATCTCTTTTTTCATGGATTAGACCTCAGTCGTGGTCAAATTCTCGATTTGGGTGTGGGCTATCTTATAGAATTACCTTTCTTTATAACAGGTCTTTTTTATATGATTATTGCCGGTCGATCAGTTATTAGTGACCCCCGATTTCGGAAGGCTTTTTGGATTTGGACCTTTCTTTCTCCGTTGCCGGCCAGCTTTACCCTTAATCAATACCATATTATTCGCTCTCTGCCATTTGTGTTGTCCATGAGCTTTTTTGTTGCTATCGGTCTTTATCAACTTCATCGGCGGTTTACCCGTCTTGGCTTTTTGACTATATTCGGATATGGTATATGCGTGGTTTTTTTAATAGATTATTTTGTTATTCATTCTCCCATGCAAAAATCAGATTACAGTTTTGATCCTCTTAAACAAGTGACCCAGGTAGCTCTCAAAAATCAATCTTTATATTCCCAAATAATTATTGATCCCCAGTTTGGCAAAGATGGACCTTACCTGGTAGGTATTCCAGATGTTTATCTGCTGTTTTATGGCAAAATTCATCCGCGCACCTATTGGCAGTCTCGCACGACAGAAGGATTTAGTAATTTTGCCTTTCGCCATATAGAATGGACTATAGACAAGGGTCTATCTGACACCCTTCTGATTGGGTCGCCTTGGAGTTTGCCCCAAAAAGACATAGACCCATTCCAAATTCAACAAGTTATCCCCTTTTATAATCAGCAACCGGCATACTATGTGGTCAAAACATAGATTGGTTTTCGTTCTGATCTTACTTTTAGGACTGTTTATGCGGGGGTATCAAGCCATTCCCCGCTTTCTTTACGGTCATGACCACGATCTGGCTTCATGGATAGTCAAGGACATTGTTATTGATCGCCACTTACGATTAATTGGGCAACAAACCTCTACATTGGGCATATTTGTGGGCCCGTTTCATTACTATGCTCTTATTCCATTTTACTGGCTTACCCACATGGATCCAATTGGTAGTCTAGCCTATCCATTTTTGATTGGCTTGTTAGCCATTATTAGTGTCTATTATACTTTCACTAAACTGTTTAACCGTCAAGTTGCCTTGATAGGAAGTCTTTTATACTCTGTTTCTTACCTCATTTCTCAAAACGAGCGTGATATAGTTCCCACTACCAGTGTATCTTTGTGGACAATCTGGTTTTTTTACGGAGTTAACTTGGTTCTGCAAGGTAATCCCAAGGGCCTGCTTCTTTTGGCGGTACTAATAGCCTTGATTTGGCACGTTCATCTGGCCCTAGTCTTACTTTTACCCCTTATCCCGCTTGCACTGTGGATGAGTAAGCATAAGTTTACTCTGCGGGACTTTGTTTTCCCTGTCCTGGTACTTTTATTTTTGTCTCTGCCTTTATTGGTCTTTGAAACCAGGCATAACTTCTCTCAAACCCGAACTTTGGTCTCTTCCCTTATTTCTAGTTCACAGGGATCGCCAGTTTCAAAACTTCATAAATTTGATCGGGTATTTTTTCTGACCAGCAATAATGCCAAAGACCTCTTTCTCAAAAACGTTCCTTACCTTCCCTCTAGTTTGGTTACTGTCTTTTTGGTTTTGACTTCCGTTTATCTTTTAAAATCCAAACGCATCTCGCCCCAAATATTTATTCTGGTGAGTTTGTGGAATAGTCTATATCTAGTCTTTTTCACCTTTCATCCTATTCTGGTGTCAGAGTACTATCTCAACGGCATGAACGTTATGTGGCTAGTTATTTTGACCTCATTCATTTCTGGCTTAAATCTCCGACTGGCTTTTCTTTTACTCATAGCCGTATCTTTGTACAATATAAAGTTGTTTTTGCCCTACAGACAAAGTACCGGATATGTACAAAGAAAGGCTCTGGTGGAATATATCCGGTTAGATTCAGTTAAACACAATTATCCCTGCATTGCCATCTCCTATATGACCAATCCTGGGTATGAGCTCGGATACAGATACCTTTTTTGGTTAGTCCGTCTGCATGTCAATCACCCCAACAGTCTTAGCCCCGTATATACTATAGTTTTCCCTCTTTCCTTGGCCGGCCGTGTAGATGCTGTGTTTGGAGGATTAGGTCTTGTCTTACCCAAATATCAGATTTACTCTCCCCAAGGCGTTAAATTAAGTTGTTCAGGGGAAGATTCCAATCTCACTGATTCTATGTTTGGATTTACTAAATGAATAAAGCACTGATTCTCATTTTCATGCTTGGAGTTTTTCTTCGCTGTTTATTCTTAGCCCAGTCTACTTATTTCGGTTTCGACGAGGCCAGGGATGCTTTCATTTCCCAAGCTATCTACAAAAGTCATGATTTTAAGTTAATCGGACCTCCTGCCAATGCTCCGGGTTTAAATCACGGGGTTTTGCATTGGTATATTTTGGGACTAGTATATTTATTGGGACAGGGTAATCCCTTGGCAGCTTCAATATTTTTCAGACTCGCCAATGCTTTGGGAATAATCTTAATTTTTTTAGTAGCCAAAAAGCTGTTCAACACTAAAATCGGTCTGATTTCTGCCTTTTTATTTGCTATCTCGTTTGAGCAAACCCAATACGCCATGTACATGGGAAATCCCTCATTAGCCATCATCTCTTGGATGTCTATTTTTCTTGGAATAAGTATGATTTTGAAAAGTCAAAACAAATTTTGGGGACTTCCCCTGATGGCTTTGGGTGTGGCTACAGCAGTTCAGTTTGAGCTTTTTTTAATTACCCTTGTAGGCGTTGCCGGCCTGTCTCTGGCGCTAGTTAAAAGTCAATTAAGGAAAATATCACTCTCTTCCTTTCTGCTGGCTTTAGTGATCGGTATGGTTGTATTGGGTACATACTTTGTCTCCGAAGCCATGTACAACTTCAGAACTGTCAAAACAGGTTATAATCTTATTCTCCAGGGTAACGATATTATTGGCGATTCCGAAACCCGGTGGTCGGTTTATTTTAAACGCCTCGCCCTTCTTTTTCACGACAACATTCTTCCAACAAATCAAACATTGTCTCTGGGGATCATTGCCGGCTTGGTGCTTTTCCTTCTTATTAAATCCCGCAGAGAAATAGCTCCCAGGATTGTAATTGTTTGGATGCTGGGTGGATTAATTGTTTTGAGCATAGGGGCATATAATGCCTACTATATTAATGTTGGTGTTGGCCCGGGCCTGCTTATCGCGGTGAGCGTCTTTCTGTATACAATATTTGAAAGAAATAAACCCCTGTCAATACTAATTTTATGTCTAATTATTATTAGTAACCTGGCACAAATACTGCAAAAAAATCCCCAAGGCTTAATCGGAGACATTAAAACCCAGCAATACATGACTCTGTCCGATCAGATTAAAACCATTGACTGGATGTATCAACAGGCTAATGGCAAAGCTTTTACCATCCGGGGCACTACCATGCCCTACAAAATTTCCACGGTTTGGGCCTATTTATTGAAATTCTATGGTCAAAACAAGTACAATTATTTACCATATTGGGAAACTGGGACAGTTGCTGGTTATCCTGGCACATTGCCCCAACCCCAAAGTGGATCTACCTGTGTTAGATATTGGTTACAAGAACCCACCGAAGGTATACCTGGGCGGTTGACTCAGGAAGATCTCATCCAAGAAAACTATTTCTCAAAGATTATGTCAGAGTGGAAAATTGGTCACTTTGTTATTCAGAAACGACTATCATTGGATCCGAATTGTCATAATATTTCACCAAAATTATAAAGCAATGAAAAAAATATATTTATCTATTGTTATCTCTGCTTGGAATGAAGACGAAAATTTGGATAAGCACTCTTTAGATAGAGTATTTGATTATTTGAACTCTGCCGATTTTACTTCCCAAGTTGTCGTGGTTAATGATGGCTCTGATGACAATACTCTGAAAAGATTAATTGAATTGAGTAAGAAATGGAAACAGTTGAAAATTGTGAACAATCCTCATATGGGCAAGGCTGTGGGCTTGGTAACGGGAGTAGAAAATGCAAGCGGTAGATATATACTTTTTATGGACATGGATCAAGCCACTCCCGTTGCCGAGTTTGACAAATTCAAGTCATTTTTAGATCAAGAGTACGAAGTAGTTGTCGGATCAAGGTCGGGAAGGAAAGGGGCTCCACTTTATCGTCAAATCTTGGCCTACGGGATGGTAGTCGCCAGATCCTTGATTTTAAATTTACCCTATAGCGATACTCAATGTGGTTTTAAGGTTTTTGAGCGAACAGCAATTAGTAGGATATTTAAAATTTTGGCCAAAGTTCATAAATTTAAGCCTGTAGTAGGGGGAACCGTAAACCCAGGTTTTGATGTTGAAATGCTATATCTGGCCCGTAAATTTGGCCTTAAAACTATCGAATTACCGGTGGCCTGGCAATATGAGAACAGTATACGGGTGAGGTTTATTAAAGATGCTCTTTCCGGGATAAGTGAATTACTCATGGTTCGCTGGCGGTCTTTGACAAATGCCTACAATCTCCACTAAGCCATATTTATCCGTGGTAATTCCGGCGTATAACGAAGCCGATAATTTTAAATCTGGAGTGTTGAAACCCGTGATAGATTATCTAAATGCGCAAAAATACACATGGGAAGTACTTCTGGTAGACGATGGTTCGACTGATGAAACCAATGAGTTATTGACTGATTTTTGCCTTGGTCACCCAGAATTTAAATTAAGGCGTATTGAACATGGGGGAAAGGCAGTTGCAGTAACTGAGGGAGTATTAGCAGCCTCGGGACAACTAATATTGTTCACAGATTTTGATCAATCTACTCCAATTACTGAAGTGAATAAGTTTATTGATCACCATAGTCAAGGAGCAGACTTAGTGATTAGCTATCGGGCTGATCGTAGAGATACCCTGATAGCTAAAGTGCGAGGGTGGTTATTTGCGACTTTAGTGCAAGTGGTAGCTTTACCGGGTATCTTGGATTCGCAATGTGGTTTCAAATCTTTTACTCGCAAATCGGCTCAGAAAATATTCTTGTCTTTGATTGTTTCCCGGCCCACGAAAATTACCGGAGGATATATGGGAGCGTTTGATGTGGAGGTATTATTTTTAGCCAGAAAGTTTGGTTATCGGATTGATCAGGTTCCGGTTAAATGGGTAAGATACGTTTCGGACAGACTAAATATTTGGCGTGAACCCCTAATGATGGCCAAGGATACTTTTAAGGTCAGACTATACGATATACTGGGTAAGTACGATGTCATTTAAGCAACTTACTATCTGGTCACTCTTAATTTTGCTTTCAGCTGGTATTCTTCGTTTCAGCAATCTTAACTCTTTACCTATCTTTGCTGATGAGGCAATTTACGTTCGCTGGTCTCAGGTCATGCGGGCCGAACCTTCCCTCCGCTTTCTTCCGTTATCAGATGGAAAACAACCATTCTTTATGTGGGTCACTATACCTTTTTTTAAAATTATTTCCGATCCTTTAATTGCGGGGAGAGTCCTTTCGGCACTTGCCGGACTAGGAATGGTACTAGGAGTAGGTTTGGCGACCTATCTCCTTTTTTCGTCTGTGCGTCAGGCTTTGATAGCTTCCGTCTTGGCAGCCACAATTCCCTACTTAGTATTTTTTAATCGCATGGCTCTGGTAGACAGTTTATTGGCCCTGTTTTTATTGTGGTCATTCATTTTTTCTTACCTGTCTTTCAAACATTCCCGGCTTGATCTAGCCATGATTGCGGGTTTTTTCTTAGGCTTTGCCTGGTTAACCAAATCTCCAGCCATCTTCGCCTTTGTCCTCTTGCCATTAAATTTTCTCTTTATACCCAAAGTTACGTCCAAGACTCTTATATCTTGCATCATATATCTTACATCAACTTTTATCATCGCTTTGGGAATGTACAACATCCTGCGACTGGGCTCTCAATTTCATATGATTGCCCAAAGAAATCTCGACTATGTTTTGCCTTTATCTAATGTATTACGCCGTCCCCTTGACCCATTACTTCCTCACCTCAAAGATTCTTTGCAATTCTATTTTTACTTGACAACACCTCTCGGTCTTATATTTATTTTGTGGGGAGTTTTTGCGGGCCGCTTATCTCACCTACAAAATCGAATCGTATTGGCTCTGTGGTGGCTTATCCCTATTGTGGCTCAATCGGCTTTTGCCAAAGCGTTTACAGCCCGCTACCTCCTCTTTACGGTTCCGTTTGCAATAATTCTTATGAGTCTTGCGTTTGAGCATATAGGTCGATACACACGTGGTCATTTTTTAACTCTTGCCTCAGTGGGGCTAATTATTCTGCCTTCACTTTGGATTGATTCTCTCTTTCTATATCACCCAAATCAGTCTCCTCTCCCTCGCATCGAAAGATCAGGCTATCTGGAAGAATGGACAGCTGGTTTCGGGTTACGAGAAGTTTCTCAAAAATTACGTGAGTATGCTATTTCAGGTCCAGTTTTGGTAGGTTCCGAAGGCTATTTCGGCACACCTATAGATGCCCTGCAATTGTATCTTAATGATGTTCCAAACGTAAGGGTGATTGGCATTGGTATTTGGATAGACCATGTTGACCAAAAACTAGTTTCAGCACTTGGCGATAATCAGGTGTTTTTAGTTGTTAATTCTACTCGTTTTCATGGTGACCCCGACAAATTTAAGCCCCATCTAAAACTACTAGCCAGCTACCCCAAGGGCATTCGTCCCAACGGCACTCAGGAGTATTTGTTATTCTTCAAGGTCGAAAAACCATGAAGAAAGATTTGATCTTACTAGTTTTACTAATCTTGCCAGCATTTGCTCCTTTGATGCAAAAAGGATACTTTACTATGCACGATGACCTGCAATCTATGCGCCAATTGGAAGTGGATAAATGTTTCCGCGACCGACAAATTCCTTGCCGATGGAACACTGATATGGGCTATGGATATGGATATCCCTTATTTAATTATTATCCTCCTTTTCCTTACTACTTGGGCCAAGTCTTTCGTTTTGCAGGGTTTCAATACATTGATGTAGTAAAGCTAATGGGCATCTTAGGTTTTGTTGCTTCTGCAACCTTTATGTATTTATTAGCCAGGGAATTTTGGGGACGTTTAGGGGGGCTTGTTTCTGCGGTTTTCTATACCTATGCCCCCTACCATTCCGTTGATTTTTATGTCCGGGGGGCGATAAATGAATTTTGGGCACTAGCTTTTTACCCTGTCATCTTTTGGACTACCTATCGCCTTATTCTTGATAGCCACCCTAAGTGGATTATTTGGGTAACACTTTCAGTAGTTGGATTAATGCTGTCTCATAATCCTATGCTGATGATATTTGCTCCTATTTATTTGGTCTGGATCTTTTTCTGGCTATGGAAGTCTTCAAGTATCCTAGATCATAAATCCTACATCCATCTTACTGTCAGTGCCCTATGGGCTCTGGGTTTGGCCGCTTTTTTCACTCTGCCGGTTATTTTTGAAGCTAAATTTGTGTCTATTTGGACTCTAACTTCCGGATATTTTAATTATCTAGCCCACTTTCTGGATATAAGTCAAATCTTCTTCCGCATTAATTGGGGGTATGGACAATCAGTTTATGGGCCAGACGATACCATGAGCTTTGCTTTGGGATATTTGCACTGGATAATCCCAGTCGTAATTCTGTTATTTATTTTCTCGAAAAAATTCCTAAATCATAGATCATTAATCATATATCTGACGCTCGTGACACTGGGATCATTATTTATGGCTCATTTTAAATCTACTCCCATCTGGTTACTCATCAAGCCTTTGGAATTTTTACAATTTCCTTGGCGGTTTCTTACTCTTTCTGTTTTCTCAGTCTCACTTCTTTGTGGAGCAATAAGTATGTTTGTGTCTAAACCTAAGTTTCTTATATCTGGTGTTCTGGGTTTAGTTATTATGTTGAATGCTAATTACTTCCAACCCCGTCAGTGGCTTCCCAATATGACCGATGAGCAAAAGTTTTTGGGACATTCTTGGCAACTTTTAATTACCTCTGGTATCTTTGATTACCTGCCCATTTGGGCCCCACTTCCACCAATTGGTGGTCAGGGAGAAGAGCTAAAATTTATTACTGGCAGTGGTGTGTATACTGTCGACAAATTTCGAACCAACATTCAAAAGTATCAAGTTCAAGCATCACAGTCTGCGACTTTGGAATTACAAACCTTTTATTTCCCTGGTTGGCGAGTGTGGCTGGATAAACTGGAAGTTCCCATTGACCCTACCCGAGACCCTATTTTGGGCCGCATGCAGGTCGACGTGTCTCAAGGCAATCATGACTTGACAGCCAGATTTATGGATACCCCTATCAGATTTATAGCCGATTCCATATCATTGATTGCCTGGGCAATATTAGTTTTATACTTTGTACCATGGCCGAAGAAGTTACATTAGGTGATGTTGATTTAGCGACGGTTAAAGCCAGGACTGTCAGTGGCATTGCTACCTTAATCAGCCGGTCGTTTTTATTACAGCTAGTAGCGATCGGGGGGTTTTTGTTGCTGTCGATATTTTTGGGTCGGCCGGAAATTGGACTATTTATTGCCATTAATGATTTAGTATCAATTCTGGGCTATTTTTCTGACATTGGCTTGGCGGCATCACTAGTTCAGAAAAAAGGCAAAGTGAGTCTTACTGACTTGAGAACTACATTTACTATTCAGCAGGGGATAGTCCTCACGTTAATTGTTTTGACATTACTATTATCTCCTTGGCTAACAAGTTACTACAATATATCCGGATCAGGAGAATGGCTACTTTATAGCTTACTCGGAGCATTCTTTTTGGCATCGCTTAAAACTATCCCCTCGGTTGTTCTGGAGCGGCAGGTCAAGTTTGAAATCATTGCGGCGGTAGAAATCGTGGAAACCATAGTTTTTTACACAGTGGCCGTCCTCCTCGCCTGGCGGGGCGGGGGAGTCCTGGCCTATGCTTGGGCGGTGTTACTGCGGGGTCTGGTTGGGACGGGGCTGATTTACTACTTGGCCGCTTGGCCCATAGGTTTGGCCTGGTCCAAATCAAGCCTGAAATCACTACTATCTTTTGGACTCCCCTACCAAATTAATACTTTGTTAGCCACAGTTAAAGATCGGTTCGTGAATATTCTCTTGTGGCGCATTATCGGAGCCGATGGGGTAGGCATTATCGGTTGGGCGCAAACCTGGTCACAAAAACCTTTGCGTTTCGTGATGGACAATGTCACTCGGGTGACATTCCCCTCTTTTGCCCGGCTGCAGGATCATCCTCATGAACTCAGATCAGCCATTGAAAGAACCTTATTTTTTATTTCTGCCCTCACTTTTCCTATGGTAGGGGGACTAGCAATAGTGGCTCCGCAAATTGTGAAATTGATTCCTAAATACAGTAAATGGGAAGTAGCTTTATTGCCATTGACACTATTTTGTTTTAGCAGTGTTTGGGCGGCTATATCTACCCCTTTAACTAATACTTTAAACGCCCTGGGTAAAGTAAAATGGAACACTTATTTAATGGTAATGTGGACAGCCTTGACTTGGGGGTTAACACCGTTGTTGGCTATAAAGTATGGGTATATGGGAGTAGCCTATGCGACGGCTATCATTGCGCTATCTTCGATAGTACCTATTATCATTGTCAAAAAGTTGACCCAGTTTAGTCTAAAGTCTAGTGTGGGCGTGACTACTTTGGCAACTATTGCCATGATGAGTACTTGTTGGCTAATTAGTAAATCTATAAACCCTTCGTTTGTTTCGCTTATCATAAACATTGTTTTGTCAGCAATTGTATATAGTGGTCTGATGCTTCTCTTTAGCGGTAAAAAATTAATTACCGACGTAGTTTCCTTTGCCCATGCACTTCGTCACTAAATATAGACGCTGGTTACTAATTATTATCGGCAGTC
>Ga0209541_10006355_pt1 | contig 20158 bp, 19 predicted proteins | sample RifCSPlowO2_01_FD_184027 | JGI IMG/M metagenome (GOLD analysis project Ga0209541, IMG submission 184027) | Groundwater microbial communities from Rifle, Colorado - Rifle CSP2_plank lowO2_0.1 (SPAdes) (version 2) | ecosystem: Environmental > Aquatic > Deep subsurface > Groundwater | place... | reverse complement strand
CTTTGATTCCTCAACCCCCATTTCCTTAGCAATTTCGTCATAGGTTGGGTCTCTGCCGAGCTCCTGCATTAATCTTCTACTAGTACGGATAAAGCGGTTGATTGTTTCCACCATATGAACTGGGATTCGAATTGTTCTAGCCTGATCAGCAATTGCGCGGGTTATGGCCTGACGTATCCACCAAGTAGCGTAGGTAGAAAATTTATAGCCGCGTCGCCAATCAAATTTTTCGACTGCCCTGATTAATCCAATATTTCCTTCCTGAATAAGATCCAGAAGTGATAAGCCTCGACCAACGTACTTTTTAGCAATAGAAACAACCAGACGAAGATTTGCCTGAGTTAATTTCTCGACCGCCCGCACATCGTCTTTTTCAACTCTCTTCGCCAACTCCACTTCTTCAGCCGCAACTAAAAGGGGGATTCTGCCAATCTCTTTCAAGTACATTCTTACTGGATCGGTAATTTGGCTTTCCTCAACTACCGTGGCCACTTCAATTTCTTTTTCTAATTCGCTTGGTTTACTCTCCTCGTCGCCTCCAACCTCAAAAACATCAATCCCTTCCTCGGCCAATTTAGTGTAAAGTTCATCTAAAGCCTCAAGATCGGTTTCTGCTTCTGGAAAAAGCTCTAAAATCTCATCTTGAGTTACAAACCCATGGTCCCTACCTTGATTAATTAATTCAATTACAGCGTTGTTTTGTTCTTTGTTCATTTTACTTGTAAAAGAGACTTTGTCTCATTTTATTTATAAAAGAAGCTGGGACTTACCTTAACTGTGTTAATTTCAAAGAAAGATCTCGAAATTTATTGTTTAAAGTTGCTAATTTATTTTCCTCGTGGGCAATTTCAGCTTGTTTAATTTCCAAACCCAAATCTTTAAGTTTCTCCTTCAAGTTTAGTAATTTTAGCCTTTTTTTGCAATCTAAAATTTCTTTTCTAATTAGTTCTTGATCGGTTAATAAATCCTCGTCGACTTGAATCAAAACCAAATCTCTCATATTTTCCACTAAGGCTTTTGGTAGACTATCAATGAATTTTTTTAATTTGAAAACTTTATTTTCTTTTAGGTATTTTTTAAAAGCAGCAAAAATCTCTTTTAATTCCTTATCTTCAAAATCAGCTGCCACTAGATCTTTGCTATTCCACTCACTTTGTAAACTTAAGCTAAGCAAATATTTTTCTAACAAATAGCGGTTAGTGATTGGTAAGCTTATAATTTTTGGTAAACTAACTTTTTCTTTTTCGAAGAGGAACGGTTGAATCGCTTTAAAAAGGACTTCTTCACTTAGGGAGAAGGTTTCCGCAAGTTTTTTTAAATAATGGGCGCGGACGATTTCATCAGTAATTTTAGCTAACTGCGGAAAAACCTCTTTAGCAACACTTTTTTTACCGTAAGCAGTGTCTACTCCGTATTTTCTGACCGCAGAATCTATCAAAAAATCGTAGACCGGGGTTGCTTCTTTGACTGCTCTTCTCCAAAGATTGGGGTTTTCGCGAATCAACTCATCTGGGTCTTTGCTTTTCTTTACGGGAATTACTTTAATATCAAAACCCAAATTTTGGGCAAGTTCGATCCAACGTTTTCCAGCTTCGTCTCCGGCAATATCAAGGTCAAAACAAAAAGAGAGTCTAGATCCGAATTTTTTTAAATTAGACAGCTGTGTCAAAGTTAGGGCGGTACCTAAAGGAGCGACAACATGGCGCACTCCAACTTGATGGGAGGAAATTACATCTAAATTGCCCTCTACTAAAATTGCTTCTCCTTCCTTTTTAATAAAAGTCTTAGCAATATCTAATCCGTACAACACCTTGGCTTTATCAAAAATTGAAGTGGAGGGTGAATTTAAATATTTTGGTTGGGCACTTCCTAAAGCTCTTGCGGAAAAACCAATCGTATTACCTTGAGTATTTCTAATTGGGAAGATGATTCTCCCTCGAAACCTATCGTAGGCTCCTTTTTCACTCGCTACCGAAATTCCGGCATTTATAAGCTCTTTGGTTTCAAAGCCTTTTTTTCGCAAACGAGCCGTTAAAATTTCCCAGGAAGAAGGTGCGAACCCTAGTTCAAAATCCCCTATGGAGTCGCTAGTTATTTTCCTCGACCTTAAGTAGTTAAGAGCCGTCTTTCCGAGAGGATGGCTAGTTAAGATTTTATGGTAAAAATTGGCGGCTAGTCGATGTATTTCTAGGAAAGTTTCTCTTTGTTTATCTTCACTACTTCCCTCGTATCTTTTGAGTTTCACACCGGCTCTTTGCGCCAACGTTTTTAACGCTTCGCCAAAAGAGGCTCCTTCAATTTTTCTCCAAAAAGCGAAACAATCTCCCGCCTCGTTGCAACCAAAGCATTTAAATATCTGTAAGTCCGGAGAAACCATAAAAGAAGGGGTTTTTTCGGGGTGAAACGGACAGAGCGCTTTATAATTTCGACCGGCTTTTTTTAAGGCAACATATTCGTTAACCAAATTAACAATATCAGTCTTACTTTTTACCTCTTCAATTTGGTTGTCCATTTTCGTTTCTTATACTAGCTGATTACGAAAAGGAAGGCAAGGTTGATGGAAATTATGAAAAGTGGCGGAAGGGGTGGGATTCGAACCCACGGTATCCTTGCGGACACACCCGCTTTCCAAGCGGACGCACTAGACCACTATGCGACCCTTCCAAAAAGCAGAAAAATTATACATTTTTTCTTCTAAAAAGAAAAGCGGCTGGTCCCACAAAAATGAAGCCAGCCAATAACAGCTATTAGTTTAAACGAGCGCAGTAGCCACCGTACGTGACAAGACCCTGCTCAAACTGATCTTGCGGTACTACGTGCCAACCCTCCAGATCCAAAGACTGCGCCATTTTTATCTTCCCGTTAATAAGAATGTAAATGTCGCTTGGTCTGTTCTTATCGAAAACGTAAAGAACCGGCCGATCTTCTTCGCGTCGGAAGAAAAGTGGTCCGTACGAGAACCCTTCTTCGCTCGAGATCTGAACAGAAATATCCGCAGTAATAAAGTCCAAGTCGTTATTTTGAGCAAAGGCAGTTGCATAATCCTCTCTTTCTTGTTTACTTAGAGCAAGATAGTCTTCCTCTCCCAACTCCAACCATTGAACCATGTGGCTAAATTCGTGATCTACAACCTCGCCAAACTCCGCGGTCCCAAGTAGATTACTGTTTACGGCAATTTGTGCGCCGTAGAAGGTTGACGCGAAAGTACCGTTAGCTGGACCTTCATCGGAAGGAATTAGCCCAGGAATCAGAAAAATTCTTATCTCTTCAGTAAAATTTTTACTTTTCAAAAACTGCGGGAGTCTTGCCCGATCAATATCAACGCTACATCCTGAAAAGTCTTCTAGGGTCACCATCGCTACCTCTTGAACTGATTGGCTGTCCAATTGGATTTGCACTTTAGGGTTTCTATTACCCCACCAATCAAACTGCTCGCCTAGATCAATAGCTTGGCTGGTAAAAACTGATACCAACACGACTAGCAGGACGAAGTGGCTGATACGCACTTTTCTCTCCCTTTCCAGATTCTCTCGGAATACTATTTTATCAGAACAAATTCAATTTGACAAAGCAGGCAAGTTAGGTGTATAAATAGGCTATCAGAAAGGCAGGAGTTGGGGCAAAAGCCCTAGAAAGGAGATGATCCCGTACCTAACAGCGTTTAGGACCCGCCAGAAGGGCGTTTAGTAAGCAAGGGGATGCCTTTTATGAGACTCCTTGACAAACTCGCAAGAGCCTCACCGACGAGGACGCTCCTTATCCTCGCAAGCCTGGCATTGGTCGCGCTCATCGCCAGCGTATTGGTAGGTCCGAGCGGGACGGCCCGGGCTGCCAGCATCGCTCCTGTCGACCACACCCCGGCTGTTGTGGAGATGGTGGCTGCTGTCCCGGACATCGGTGTGAACGACGTCAGTGTCACTAGCGACGTCGCCATCACCCCGGACAACAGCGACGGGACAACGGTTAGCACGGCCGGCTACATCGACGACAGTGCACTCCCGGCCTGGATCATCGGCCTCGCCATTCCGCTACTTGCCATCGTTGTGACGGCATTGACGATCGCGGTCCGCAACCTCGGCGCGACACGAGTTCTACAGATCGCAACCGGCATCGGCGGAAGCCTATCAGGTCATCTTCGAGGGCTGACGAGCACGATGGTACAGCTGTGCAACACGACCTGGCCTTCCAGTCGTGCCCGCGACGGTCCTCTCCTAACTGAAGCAAAACCAGGAAGAGACGCGACGGGCAACAACTACGACGGCGACACCTTCACGTCCGGGAGTCGATACACGACGATGAAGGGCGGGAGAGTGGCTCTGAATCCTTAACAACTCGCGGCGTGGATGACGGTACCTAAAGGACTGTACAACCACTTCCGCAAATCCATCCCAGGGGATCAGTGCGAACCCGCCTCGCCCTGATCCCCTCATTTTATCCAGAAACCTCTCGTCTACTTAATTTTTCTATGTTTTATACTGTATTATTTTTAGGTTGTCAAAATAAGGAATTTGGAGTATAAATAGTTTTATAGACGTCGGACGAGAGAGCGTGGGTTTGGTAGACTCATGCGCCAAACCCAAAATCCAGATCTATTCTGAAGGAGGAATAACGATGGAAGGGGAGATTATGACCATCGCGCAGGCGAGCAACCTATACCCTGGTCAGTGGTTGGTTTTCGAACTAAGAGGTTCGGGTCCCATTAGTAGTAACAGTAAGGGGGTGGTGCTGGCGCATGATCAAGACGACATGATAGCAACTCGGACCGCACGCCGCATTGCGAATCGTCGACGGCGAGAAGGCCACCAACGCGGCCTCGCGTTCTTTCGTGCTCCTCCTAAGTAGTTCAAACCGCATCATTAGCGCAGAGGGGCTTGCGGTAAGACCTTACGTCTTTCCGCAAGTCCTAATTTATTTTGGTTGCAATCTTTTTGCTTCTTTAAAAACCTCTTTATCACTTCTAAACGAAAGTTTTTCTTCAGTTTTTTCTAACGGAACCCATTCGGCAGCCTCCATTTCCCAATCGTGATTGGCAATATCTCCCGAAATGTATTCCATGAGGAAGTAATTTACCCGCTTTTTTATTTTTTCACCATTGAATTGATAAAAATACTCGGTAGGTGGTAACTCTTTAATAATTTTTGCGGCCACTCCGCCTTCTTCTTTTACTTCTCGAACCGCAGTCGTTTCTTTTGTTTCGCCGCTGTCAATTAAACCTTTAGGAAACACCCAACCATGATGAGCTGAATGCTGTACCACCAACACTTCAATCTTACTATTAACTTTTCGATAAACTATGCCACCAGCACTAGTCTCGAATTTCATCAAATCAATTTTACACTAATGGGCTTAAAAACAGAAAAAGGAGTGGCATCATCCCCAAGCTTTTTTTCTCTGGCGACAACTATTTTAAGAATTTAAAGGTCGAAAGAATTTTTCTGAATATAGATTTTGTATCGGAATTTATTTTATGCAAAGTGAAACTTACTCCATGAGTTCCATTTGGAGAGCTAAACATTGCATTAGCTTTTCCATCTACGCCCCAATCTATGATGACCGCGGAGTCATCATCAGTTTTCAAGATCTCACATCTATTGTCTTGGGGATATGCACCACAATAAGAGATGCCAATCACTGCAAGATTTACTTCCGTGTCTATTGTGATGATTTCTTCCCTCTGTTCATTTTTAATTATAAAGACGCGGGCTGTGCCTTGCTGATTCTCAATACTCCACTTCGCTGGGTATTCAAATCGAAAAGTATAACGGCTATCTTGAAAAATCTTCCACTCATTAGTCACCGAGGTTGGAATAGAAGGGGTCGGGGTTGCGAGAGAAGGTGTCTTAACAGAAGAGCCATTTTGGCCTCTTTGCAATACAAAATATCCGACAATAACAAATCCCACCACGGCTATCGCAATGAAGAAAGTTGGATTCAAAAATCCTTTCTGATTCATAAGATTAAAAATTTTCTTTCCCCAACGAAACCGCCAATTCCCATCTGGCGGAAGGGGTGGGATTCGAACCCACGAGGGAAGTAATTCCCCACCGGTTTTCGAGACCGGCACCTTAAACCACTCGGTCACCCTTCCGTGGCACCCCCGAGAGGATTTGAACCTCCGACCTCAACGTCCGCAACGTTGCGCTCTATCCACTGAGCTACGGGGGCTTATTTAACTACCAAATTATACTCTAACTTGATTTAGTAGGAAAATAGCGAGAAAGGTTTGCAGCCAAAGTATCCATCCAGCTTACTTTAGGAACTTCACAAAAGGATAAATGAGACGATAAAAGTTCTTTAATTTTCTGCTTATCCTTATCATTAATGACTAAAATTAATCTGGCTGGAAAACGCACCCTGGTATTGATGTGCAAAAGAACAAAGTTATCTTTTTCGCTAAACCAAAAATCTTCTAAATCCTTCCAGGAAAAAGTATGGGTGCCAACATTCAAACCATGATTAGTAATTTTATAATCGATTTCTTCTGGCGGTACCGTTGCTAAAACATAAGAAACAAAAGCAACTGCCAAAACCACTCCCATTAAAAGGAATTGACGAATAAAAAGTAAAATTAAAAGTAAAATTAACACCAACAGGGCGACATTTGTAAACCATTTTCGATCCCGTCTTACAAATACTCTTGAAGGCGCGCTCCAAGAAAAGAGCTCGCGAGCTACCTCTTTCTTTCCCGACAAACTAGAAACTTCCTCAATTTGTTTTTGAATTTCCTGCAGCTTTTCTTTTAAATTCTCTAGCTTATTATCTTTATCTTCCATAAAAGTTAACAAGTGGCGGAAGGGGAGGGATTCGAACCCCCGACCCTATTTAAGGGTAGTGGTTTTCAAGACCACCGAGGATAACCACTCCTCAACCCTTCCTGACGGTGTAAACTACAAGAGTTCGTTCCCAGCCACGTATAAATCTTTGATTCTGTAAGTGGCGGAGGAGGTGGGATTCGAACCCACGTGAGCCTTTAAGGCTCAAGGGTTTAGCAAACCCTCGCAATGGACCAACTATGCGACTCCTCCACTTTTCAGAATTATACCAGAAATCAGCTCTTCCCTCAACGAGACAAAGTCAGACCCCAAACAGTTTTTGCTCCTTTTCTTTTTAACTGCGCGCCAGCGGATTTTAAAGTAGCGCCGGTTGTCCAAACATCGTCAAAAAGTAAAATTTCTTTACCTCTAACATTGGGGTTAGCTTTAAAAATATTGGCAACATTTTTCTGCCGTTCTTTCCCTTTTAAAGTTACTTGTTCCCTTGTTGCTGTTTCCTTTTTTAGGGCATCTGGGTAAAAGCGAGTTTTTAGTCTCTTCGAAATTAACCAGCCCAAAATCTCGGTCTGATTGAAACCCCGCCAATTTTTTCTAAACCAATGCAGAGGAATTGGTACTAAAAAAGGGTCGCTAAAATTTGGCGAGATAATATTTTTACTGGTAAATAAAATATTAACTAAATCGTTAGCCAGATCTTTGGTAAATTTATATTTTAGTTGGTAAATAGCTTCTTTAACGGGGTTTTTGTAATCTACAATCGAAGTTAGACCGTCCAAACTTAAGACCCTTTTACAACGTAGGTGAGTTTTACCACCAATTGCGTTTCTTTCGCACACTGGACAAATCTGTTGCTCTAGAAAACTTAACCGTTTAATACAATTATTACAAAAATATTCACCGAAACTACCACACGAAACGCATTTTTTGGGGAACAGTAAATCTAAAAGGTTCATTTTATACACTAATCCGCACTTTTTAAGTGCGGATTAGTGATGGTGGACGTGGGGGGAATCGAACCCCGGTCCGTAAAGAAGTTTTGAAATTAGACTACAAGTTTAGTCGGTGAAATAAACTTAAAGCCTCTAGCACCGACACAAAAGCTTTAAGATTTAGTTTACTTAAAAGGCACCTCTAGGCTAAACTAAACCCAAAGACCTTTCCCAACTAATATTATGCTCTAATTTCGTCGTTGGGAAGAAGAAATTAGAACATACGCTTTAAGCTATTGCGTAAGCGTAATTTTCTGCTTTATTGGCATTTAATTGCTTGCCTCAATTTAACGGCTTTGAAGCAAATGCCGACTTGCCTTTTTTCGCGCTTCTTAACGTCGAATCCAAGTCACGCCCATATAATCTTTAACGAAAAAAATAGAAAGTGCTTCTAACTTAGGTTGCGAGCAACTCTTACTAAACCCTACTCTCCTTTTGAAATTTTAGCTTTTCTTCTCTTAAGGTGCGTTCAATCTCTCTTTTTACATCTTTTTCCTTTAAAAAGGCTCTTTTATCAACCACCTTTTTACTGGAAGCAAGGGCGATTTCAACCTTTATTTTACCGGCTTTAGTATACACCTTAGTGGGTATAATTGTCAAACCTAACCGCGAGACTTTCCCGTAAAGAGAGTTTATTTCTTTTTTGTGTAAAAGTAGTTTCCGATCTCTCTTAGGATCTCCCTTTTCAGCTTGATAGGGAGCAATGTAGGCACCCACTAAATAAGCCTCTCCCCCAGTAATTCTAACAAAAGATTCTTCCAACGAAACCTTTCCGGACCGAATCCCCTTTATCTCGTTTCCGTGCAAACTTAAACCTACTTCTAGTTTTTCTTTTAAATTAAATTTGAATTTTGCTCTCCGGTTTTGGATAATCATTCTTTCAACTCCAAACTATAAATCTTACTATCGCTTATTACAAATAAAATGCCTTTAGCCTCGTCAACAAGAATCTGACTAGCTTCCTGCAACGCTGGGGCGATGTATTGAGAATGATAAACTCCGGCCTTTTCCATCACAAAAATAGTACTTTTTTCTTTACTTAAAAGATAAACGAAGCTTGTGTCTTCTTTTGAATAAACATCAGTTAACGACCCGGGTTCTTCATCAAAACCTTGCAAGTTTATATCTTGTTTAACACCGCCGGCGTAATTTTCAAGTTTCCCCCTATTTACAACCCAAATAGAACCATCAACGCTTAAACTGGTCGCGTTAGTAAAATCTTCTTTGATGGCTAAAAAACTTCCTTTTGAATAATTATCACCGGAAGGTGGGTATTTCCAAATCGAACCCCCTTTATCCAGAAGGTAGAAATTACTCAAATAAGTATCTATATCCGCAACTTCTCCCAACTCTGAATCTTCCTTCGCCACTTCTTTTAACTCCTTTTTTGAAAAATCTAGCCTTAAAATTAAGTCTTTTTGGTAGATAAATAAAAAGCGCTCATTTACCCCAATCTTGGCCTCTTTTGTTAAGCTAGCCTGGTCTTTAATTAAAGCTTCTACCTTTTTTTCTTGGGGAATTAATTTGTAAATTGATCCGGAAGATTGATCGAGGACAAAAAGAGCTCCTTTTAATAAAGTTATTGAACCCTCTTTAAAATTACTGTTTAAATCTGATAGGTTGTAGAAAAGAGGTAACTGCGCAATTTTATAGACCTTATTTAAGAGGGCTAGAACTTCACCAACTTCAAGAAGAGAGTCATTTAAACTTTTTTCTTTTGGTTTTAATTTTTTTGCTTCTCTCAAAGCGTCCTTTGCCTGGGTTGCTAAATTTTTAGCGTCAAGGAAGTTAAGAGAAGCTACAGATTTTGCCTCTTGAATTTTTGTTTGAGCTTCCGAAACTAACTCCTGAAATTTTTGGGCTTTTTTGTCTTGAGAACGATTGTAAAGAGTCCAACCTAAGCTAGAAATAAAGAGGAGAATTAGTAAAAATACGAGGGGTGTAAAATTTCGGCGCCGCCGGACCCCGACTGCAAATTCTAGTTTTCTTTTCGGAATAAACCTCCGGAAAATCTTATTAATCAGTTTGAAAATAATTAGCAAAGCTTGCCAAAGTATTTTTACTAAAAGGATTAGTATCTTTATTAATCTTGGGAAAATTTCACTAACGAGGGTATTCCTAATATTGGTTACCAAAGAAATTCGGCTTTGAATTAGAAGATCTTCAATTTCTTCAACTCTAAATTTAATCACTATACCCTCTAGATTTAACTCACTTGTAAAGACAGCCTCATCAAAACTAATCTTAGAAATTAGATCTTTTATTTTTTCTTTATCTTCAAGATTTATGGAGAGGAATAAACGATCTTCTTTTTGCAGGGGACCAGAAGCAGTTTTCTCAAACCGTATCGGTTCGAATTCTTCCCCTCTTAACAGCCAAGCTTGATTATTTCCTTTTTTAACTAAATACAAAACATTATTTAAAACTACGCCAGAAATAATTTCGGGTTCTTCTCTTAAAGAATTTTTGATTATACTGGCGGCTTCGTTTACACCAGTTTCTAAGGCAACTAGTGGGCTAGCATCACTTTTATAAAAGGTGTTTTTTAGAATTTCTTTAGCCTCTTTTAATGTTTCTAACGCCTCGTCTTTTTGGGTATTTACTTTAATAATTGCTAAAAGGAACCCTTTAGTTTTAATTTCTCCAAAAGTAAGCGGTCGGTAAATTAAGGTTTCAACAATACCTTCTAATTTTCCTTTGACTAGAGCAGTTTGCGGATAAAAAATTTGAGCCATTCTTTACTTTCTTTCGATATTATACAAAGAACTAGTCAAGTGAATTTCTCCTGGTGCCCTTAAGTCGAAAATTGCTCTAAAATCACCTCCGGATAAAGTCTTGACTCCTTTATCGGTCGCAAAACTAATCTGATTTGTAAACCCAACATTGCTGTAAACTGGCGGGGGAATATCACTCACCTGATTAATTGGATCGCCCCCTCGATTCTGTAGCTCAGCTCTTACTTGGCTTGCCGACCAAGTATCTGGATTTGGCTTATCAGTTTGGGATAAATGAGTTTGAGTAGCCGTGTCTCTCCCAAAAAGAAGGGTGCTGTTAACAATATCGGCAAATTCGTCTTGAGTTAACCAGGCATGAGCCCGGGAACCAGATTTATTACGGGGTTTATACCAAGCTTTATAAAACCAAGGGGAACGACCGTAGCGGGAACCTTCAAAGGCATCGGTTGGCCAGGCACCACCGCTAGGTACATCTTTTATCCCAGTTGCCCAAGTAGTTGCTTTCCCAAAACTATCCGCACTGCTTCTAGTAAAACCGCCGGCAGTACTGGCGTACCAAGCGGTTATTGGTTCGCCACTGGCGTTATCAACAATAACCCAACCTCTTGTCGCGTTTACTGCCCCTTCCCAAAACCCGCCTTTATTGTAGCCTAAATAAACTTGGCAACTTTCGGTTGCACAAATAGCACCACCGTTTTTAATTACTGCTAAAGCATAAGTTCTGGCGGCAATTGCTTGGGCTTTAAGGGCTTCGAAACCACTGTTAGCCGGATCCCCCCAATCCGATGGCATCTCGCCGATTCCTTTCAAATAAAGATCTTCAAACGCAATTGCGCCGTAACCAATAACGGAAATTGACCCTGGAACTGGGTAGTTTTTTTCGATTCTGGCGCTCGCATAATAACTTGTAAGAATTGTTTCGGCGCTTTGCCCGCTCTTTGAACGGCCAAAAGCACCGTATTGGCTCATACCAACCCGGTGCGGCGCCCCAAATGAAAAGGCCGCAAAAGCGGGAGCGAAACCGGGGTTTACAAGGTGCTGGTCGTCTTCCGAAGGAGGAACCTCACCAACCGAAGTTGAAAACGAACCAAATTTTTCCGCCAACAAAGTTTGTTGTCTGGCAGTTAAGTTTTTAAGTTCAGTTTCAACACTGCTTAACCGGCTACTGGTTTCGGTTTTACTTATCGCTAATTGGGTTCTTAAAGAATTTAGTTTGGCTAAATTATTCTCTAAGTCTTTTTTTGAAGCCTGCAGAGCCTTTTTATTTTGTTCGAAATCGCCAATTTCTTTGTTTAAAGATTGGATAAAGCCTTTGGTTTGCTCAAGAGTCGAAAATTCATAAACAAACTCGGCCGCGCCTTGTGAGGGGCTTTCACTTCCAAATAAAAACTGCAAGGGGTTCACATTACTTTTTTTATATAAACTGCGGACTCTTTTATCCCTAATTTCGATTTGCTTACCCAATTTTTCTTGACGGTCCGCTAAAGCGGCTTCAATACTGACAATGTTTCTTTTCGTAGTCTCGATTCTAGCGCTAATTTGGGAAACCTGGTTTTCCGTAAATTTTAGATTTTTACTTATTTTATCAAGCTCTTCACTTAATTTTCTTTGTTCTTCGCGAATAACCGCTAACTTTTGGGTGATTTCCTCTAACTCATCCGCCCCTGTTTTATTGACACTAAAACCGAAACCAAGTAGGATAAAAAGAAGAAGCACTAACAAAAACTTTTTGGCTGTTTTTTGTTGACGGTTTTCTAACCTGGGTAGTATCTTCTGGACAGCGAGGTTTCTCACAAAGTTAATTTTATCACAGGGTTATGAAAGTTATTTACTTACTTACTTCAATTTTATTTAGTTACCTTTTCTTATCCTTTCCGAGAGAAGCTCACGCCATCTTCATCTCAGGCTGTCAGCTCAGACCTGACAACATTACTATAAATACAGGGGATACACTTACTGTTTCGATGTCTTCGGGACCAGTTTCAGCAATAATATCTCCGGGACTTCCTCCTTTAGGGTATAAATTTTTTGTAATTATTAAAGGTCCTAATGATTTTGAAAGGAACGTCGGCACGATTACTACTACAACAAAGGAAGTTGTATCTGGGCTTTCCGGTGCAAATCAAATAGAGTTAGACAGTTCGGTAATGAGACTACCTATTAATATAAATAACGCTAATTCTCCTACTGAAGGTAACTACAGTATAAAAGTTGATGGTGAAGATACTGATTGGGGTTGTCTAGACGGAGCAACTGGTATTAAATTAGCAGCAGGGGGCGATGGGGGCAACGGCGAAGATGGAGATGGCAACGATGGTGGAACTGCAACTGGAAGGGCAGGAGAACCGACGCCTTGCACTACTAATGACGGTAAAGAGGGAATTGAAACTGCCCTTGGTTGTATTCCCACTGATGTTTCTGGTTTTGTAGAGACTTTACTATCAATTTTCCTTGGCGTCGCTGGCGGGATTGCGTTTTTGATGATGATATTTGGTACCTTTAAAATCATCGGCAGTAGCGGCGATCCCGATGCCTTGCAAGAAGGACGAAGTATTATTACCGCGGCGATAACCGGTTTACTTTTAATTCTTTTTAGTGTTTTTATCCTCAACTTAATCGGGATTAAGATTTTACAATTGCCGATTCCGGGTATTGGGTTTATTCCCCAATCAAGTGTTGCCTACGCTCAATTTGCTGGAGTTCCTGACCCCACCAAATATGGTGGTAAAGATTTAGGCCAAGTGGTTTCTGATCTTCTCCCTTTTGTCTTCTCGTTAGCCGCTATCGTCACTTTTCTTTATCTTCTCTACGGGGGTTTTAAATACCTAACCGCCAGTGGCGACCCAAAAGCAGTGGATTCTGCCCGAAAGGTTATTACTAGCGCCATCACTGGTTTAATAATTATTTTTCTTGCCTTTACCATCATCACTGTTTTAGGAAGAGTTTTAGGACTGCCTTTTGTTTTTATCTCGCCAATATATGCTCAAGGTGTTAATATCGGTGAGGCTTTTGGGATACCTAGTGATTTAAGGGAGTTGGGTGGGTTTGGTTCTTTTATTAGCCAAAAAGTCTTGCCCTTAGTCTTTGGTCTAACCGGCATTATTTTTTTCTTTTACCTGCTTTTTGGTGGTATAAAATACTTGACAGCCGGTGGTGATCCAAAAGCCGTAGATTCTGCCAAAAGAAGTTTAACGACTGCTTTTATTGGTCTCTTGATTATTTTTCTCTCGTTTTGGATAATGGTAGTAATTGGCAACATTGTTGGCTTTAAGGTTTTCTAAAAAATATTAAATAAGCTGCCCTATGAAAAAATTACTTTTTTTTACTTGCCTAGGAATCCTTTTAGTAATCTTTTTTACTTCTACCGTAAGAGCCCAGGGGATTGGAGCTAGTGAAAACCCGCTAGGAAGTATCACTTTACCAGGAGATTTGGCGGAAAGCACAAAACCCACTAATATAATTAACTCTTTAGTTGGCTTAATTATCTCGATCGCTGGCTTACTTTTTTTCTTTTACTTGCTAATCGGTGGGATTCGTTATATGACGGCTGGCGGGGATTCCAAAGCAATCGGGGCGGCAACAAGCGCCATCACGACCGCTCTTATCGGTTTTTTACTGGTGATCAGTGCTTATTTTATTGCTCTTTTTATAAGCGAGGTCTTTAATATTGAAATTTTAAGACCGAATATTCCAGTTCTTCAAGGACTCTAAGGAATGGATTTAATTAAAAAAGTTTTGGCAATTGAAATAGAAAACCCGATCGGAATTGACGCGCCTAGCGGTCAAGAGGGTTTAAATATAATCTTAGGACGAGTCGTAAATATAGTGGCGGCGGTGGCGGGAATTATCTTTTTGGCGATGTTATTAGTCGCTGGTTTCCGCTGGCTAACTGCCGGCGGTGACCAAAAAGCGCTAGCATCCGCCCGCGGTATGTTATTTAATGCTTTTATCGGTATGGTCTTAGTGGTCGCTTCTTTTATTATTGCCCAGCTAATTTTCAAGGTTTTTGGGTTAGGAGGAGTCCAAATCGGTGAATGATTCAATAATCCAGTTTCGCGTTCCCTTTGTTAGCGGGGTAACGGAATTGGGAGGTCCTGGCGGTCTTTTGACCATTATATTACAAATCGTTTTTTTCGTTGCTGGGCTTTTAACTTTAATTTATTTGCTTGTTGGTGGTTTACGTTGGATTAGCGCTGGCGGGGACAAGGAAGCATTAGCCGGAGCCCGAGCCAGTATTTGGAATGCTTTAATTGGTCTTACTCTTGTAATTGCGGCTTTTAGTATTGCAAAAATAATTGAGATAGTATTTGGTATTAGAATAGTTTCGGGAGTAAGCTTGCCAGGACAATAATTTTGTGATAGGCTAATTTAAGGAGGTGACAAATGCGTTTTGTAAATTATGCTCTTACAATTCTGGTGACTTTAGGGGTTTCCGCTTTACCTATCTTTGCTCAGGACGTGGCGCCAATTCCTACAGAAGGAGTTCCCTTTACTGATCTTGGAGTATTACTAGGTAATGTTTTGGCTCTTCTTTTCTTTATTGCTGGTCTTTTAGCGTTTCTTTTTATTATGATCGGCGGTATCCAGTGGATTGCCGCTGGTGGAGATAAGATTGCCGCTGCCGCTGCCCGAGACCGAATAACCGCGGCTATTATTGGGTTGGTAATCGTGGTTGCTGCTTTTGCCATAACCAGAATCTTAGAAGCTGTTTTTGGTATTAGAATAATATCAGGAGTCAAGTTTCCGGCGGCTACCAACATAGTCGGAGACTGAAACCTTGTTGAAAATCCGCCACTATCTTCTTCTTAATCTAATTATATTTTTTTATCTAATAACCACTGTGCCTGCAGTCGCGGCGCAAGTGGCCGAAACAGAAGGTTTCGTACCTTTAAGCGGCTTAGAAACTGTTTTCAGCAATTTTTTGGGATTCGTTGCCGGGTTAGCTGGTATTTTTGCGTTTCTAGCAATTATTGTTGGCGGGTTTAAATATATTACCGCCGAGGGCGATCCGAAAGCGACCGCGTCGGCACGGGCGACCGTTACTTGGGCTATTTTAGGATTAGTCGCCCTAATTTTGGCTTGGCTTTTCTTACAGTTTATCGGGGTATTTAGCGGTATAGACGTAACTATTTTCAAGATTCCACAATAGTTCCTACTGCTGCAACCATTCTTGGGCCACTGCTGGTAATAAAAAGACTACTTCTGCTCTCTTACCATTATCAAGGATGGCGGTTCCTTCTAGTTTATAAACCGGCCCAATTATTCCTTTACCAACGCTTTCAGTGTAGTAGGCTAAACTTACTTTGTTAAAAGAGGCACTTTTCAAAACTATGCTTTCAGTAAATCCAAAAACATCCTCGCCTAAAACTTTGACAAAAACTGGCGTTGCCAAGTTTAATTCTTTCTTTGCTTGGCTTATTTTTTTAAGTGGGTAAACACCGCTTCTTCCAGTTCCAATAAAACGGTGGCCGACCCGGGTAATAAGGCCATCCATTCTTAATCTAACATTGGTTTGAGCTAAGAAGGTATTGTTGGTAAGGAATTCGCTGTTTTCTAAAAGAGGTAAAACCGAGAAATTAATAAAATCTGCGCTTTTGATATTACTTACAGATCTAAATTCCAAACCACTTGCCACTAAGAACCCGGTTGTTTCTAATTTAACCGGTGTTCCTTCATTATAAAAACCCGCTTCCTGTAAAAATTTCAAGGCTTCTTGTTTAAGTTCCTCTTCTGATAAAGAGGGGCCTATTTTTTCTTGAGAGATTTTACTAATTGGTAAACCGTAGCGTAGCTCCGCTCTTACCGAATCGTAAAAAAGCTCACGATTATTTGTTAGCCAATAAATCTCGCCAAGAGTATTAATCTTACTCTCTATCCCCGGGAATAGTTTTTTGGTTATTTCTTGTAGATTTTCTTGCGCTGTGTCAGTTTTTTCAAAAACGCCGGCAGTTTTGAGAGAACGAATAGCATTCGTATCAAAGTTTTCGGAAACTTGAAAATCTTTTGCGACCTTCGCGTAAGGAGTAATAGCCACTACAGGTAATTTTCCAAAAACTGGGTTAATAGCGGCTTTTGCCTCAAAAATTTGAAATAAAAACCAAACTAGGGTAATTAAAATTATTAAAATAACGCTGACAGCAGCAATAATTTTAGTTTTTAACGAAAGGCTTGTTAAATTCATAAGATTACCACCAACACCCTCCAGCACTAACATTAGTACCGCTAGCCACTTCTCCAGTAAATTTCATCGGGTCGACTAACGTACCGTCTTCGCGAGTTTCATAATGTAAGTGAGTACCGGAGCTTGCAACTGATTCTCCTGGTTTGGTGAAACCAATTAGAGTTCCTCCGAAAATCCGCGTACCTTCTTTACTTTTCCAATTTGTATAAACATTAGCGTGTAAATGTACGTAAGTAATACTATAATTTTTTCCGGCTACTGCACTATTAATAGTTACTGCTACTCCAGAAGGTCGGTTTTCAACCAGGTTTAAAGTACCACTAAGGCTTGAATATACCGCTTGACCATTCACTCGATCGACATCACTGCCAGCGGCGACATCTATACCTAGAGGATGTTCGGGTCCAAATAAACTACTAATATAACCAGACGCTGGCAAACCACAAGGTATTGTGTCTGGAGGCTCGCCAACGATTACCTGGACCGTGGATTCACCACCGGCAACGCTTCCCCCGTCAATAACTCCTGCTACCGAAGCAGTGTTGGAAATTATCCTCTCTGTATTGGTATTGGGTATAGTAATCACACTGTAAGTTTTTGTGTCGGACGCTCCTGGTTGAAGAGAGTTAATTAAATAAGAAGGATCTAACCCTAACGGTTCGCTAAAAGTATCAGTAACCACGATACTAGTAGCCTCTTTTTCTGAATTATTAGTTACCGTGATTGTATAACTTACCAAGGTTGCTAAACCAATAGCCCCTTTTTCAATCTGACAGCTTGATCCAGAAGTACCATCTGCACAAGAAACTTTTTTCTCGATTGCTAAGACAGACGGTGTTGGCGGAAGATCGGCGGCCTCTCCTTTTATTGGCGCAAAACCAAAAAAGAAAGTAATTATTATAAAAATAATGAACCCGACTAAACCTAAAAATAAAAAGATACAGCCGCAACCGATTAAAACAATCCATTTCCAAAACCTGGTGACAATAACGCCAGCAATATAGCCAAGGACAGTACCAATTGGCCCGGCAATACTACCAAGAGCCGCTAAACCTTTGGTGATAATCTGGCGCACGACAGTAGCAATAATTTTTCTTATTCCCCCGCCAATTACTTGCCCGGCGGCTTTTCCAGCCCTACCACCTACCACTTTTACGGCCGCGATCGGCGGTTTTATTTGTCCCCGGTAAAGAACCCTGCTAAAACCGCCAAAAACACCGTGCTTTTGAACTTCCCTCAATACTCCGCGGCCCCGCAATAATTTCCCTGGTCCTGGTAATCTCCTTAGACCAAATCCGCCTTTACCTCCCGGCAAAGGATACTCTCGGTAAATAAACTTACCAAAAGCATACGTAAAAGGATGGTCGAGGAAGCTCCTCCACTCTCCTAACCGGCCAGTTCCACTAAATAGACCGCTTCTAAATGTCTTTGGTGAAAACCAGCGTTCTAAAAAGGGTCGGTCTTTTTCGCTAATACCTATTACGGATGACAGGGTTGGGTCGCTGCTGCCGGTTGGTTTAACAAGCCGATCAAGGTTACTTCGCCAAACCCCAGCGTTTCGCAGTTCCGGATGGTCTTTTAAAGGTGTGTATTTAATATTAATTACCCGACCGCCTGGGTCTTTAATCTCAATAATTCTTCCGTAATTATCCGCAGTACCGACCTTTTCCTCAACCGGCTTTCCATCTTTATCTAAAACAGTCTTTCCGGTAACTGGGTCTGTCTCGTGAAGATAAACATTTTTTCCATCAACTCGCAATGATCCAGTTTTCCGGCCGCCGGTTGGTTCTAAATATTCAACTCTTATATTTCCACGATCATCTGTTTCGGCAATACCATAACCTTTTTCGATCGCACCTTTTAAAAACCGATCGGCCATATAATTATTCCAGACATATTGATAAACCAAGGATTTGCCAGTTCTAGAAATGTAGCGGCCCGGAGAAAAATAGTCTTTAAGGGCGGGTTTAATAACACTGTAGCGGGCATTGTTTTCCCAATTTTGGTATTCGGCTTCAATTGCGGCTTTACTGCTAGGATCGGCTGAATCAATTTCTTTTAGCCACTCGGATTTTGGTTTTCCTCTGCCCAAAATAGTTTTGAGATCCAATTTATCCGAATGAACAACTCGACCTTGAATCGCTAAATCATTAAGATCTTCGAAAAAATTGCTGAAATAATTATCAACCGGTGCACCAAAAGCCGCCACCGGCAACGCGGCTAAATAGGCTTCTTCGCTACCAGGAGGAAAAGAGCCGGAAGGTGGTTTTTTGGGTTGAGGAAAAGACGCGGGAGCTGGTTTAGGCCTAGCACCAAACATTCGCTGTAAAAAGGATTGTTGATTCTCTGGGTTTTGGGCAGCCATCTTTCGTCAATCCAATTTTATCACGCCAAATAATTCTTGAAAAGCTTTAGTTGACATCGCTACGAGATATTTGTAGAATTTATTTACAGTCTGCCCAATGAAGAAAATCATTTTCAATAAAAAAATCCTAATCTACCTAACTCTCTTTAGTTTTTCGTTAGTCTCTTTTGTACCAACTGCTTTTGCCCAAACCCAATATCAAAACACTCCGCCACTGCAGCAAAATACTAAACCAACAACTCCGGTTGCTTCTGACGAACAAGGTCAAATTCTTCCCTTTCACGATATCTTTAAATTTGTCTGTAAAATTCCGGGAAATTGTTTAATAGATGATGTTATTGATGCAATGTTTTCTTTACCAGGAAAAGTTGCTGGGGCTATAAAAGATATTGTTCTTGAAATAATAAAACATTTACTTATCCTGTTAGCGTCTTTATTTGGTTTTGCAGCTGATCTAGCAGAAAATGCTTTTACCACTAACGATATATGTACTCAACAAGGTAGAGAAAGTACGGCTTGCAACAAGGCGTTAGCTAATTATAAAGATTACACTGAAGCGGTCGCTTCTCAACCAGCCAATAACTTTAATATGATTGGTTTTGCCTGGGTGGGAATAGCTACGGCTTATCAATCAATACCTGCTTTTAACCCAGTTGATTATTTAGCCTATGAGTTTAGGAATAATATTTTAGGAATTCAAACTGCTTCAGCTCAAGGAATTGGTACTTCGACTTTAAGTCCCCAACCGATTATTGATCTTTGGCAAAAAATGCGCAATTTAGCTTATATTGTGATGGTTCTTATTTTGGTAGTAATTGGTTTTCTCGTTCTCTTTCGTTTTCGTTTGGACCCGAGAACAACACTCACTGCTACAATGGCTATACCAAGAGTGACAATTGCTCTTATTTTAATTACTTTTAGTTTTGCACTATCCGGATTATTTATTGATTTAATTTATGTAATTGTAAATTTAATTAGTCAGTATTTTGACATACCACTTAATATAGCCAACCCTTTCAGACTTTTTTGGTCTACTGTTCCAAATTCCATTTTTGCGGCTGAGGCTTGGATAGGTAGTTTAGTAATACCTATAGCTGGGCCTTTAGCTATTATAG
>Ga0209541_10006354_pt1 | contig 20158 bp, 22 predicted proteins | sample RifCSPlowO2_01_FD_184027 | JGI IMG/M metagenome (GOLD analysis project Ga0209541, IMG submission 184027) | Groundwater microbial communities from Rifle, Colorado - Rifle CSP2_plank lowO2_0.1 (SPAdes) (version 2) | ecosystem: Environmental > Aquatic > Deep subsurface > Groundwater | place... | reverse complement strand
CTTAAACCATAATTGTAAATGGTCAAAAAGCCTTTGACGCCGGTATATTTACAATGGATTTTGTTGTAATACGCCACAAAGTTGTGGCCTCATGGAGTGCAAGATGTATGTGAACTTATGCAGACAATCTCCTGCCAGCTAAACAATCAACTAAAGGCAGGCCAGTCTTACTTTCAGACAGCGAATTAATCACCATCCTAATCTGGAATGTCTTGGTGATGAAACAAAAAACTTTAAAAGATATTTACCGCTGGATAAAAATGTACCATCAGGAAGAATTTCCCAGGCTGCCTAAATATCAAGGATTTGTGGTTTGTTGCCATCGGGTAATTCCTTTACTGCTCTGGTTTTTAGAGCAACTTCTAGTTAGACAAACAACTGTTAGATTTATGGACTCAACGATGCTGGAAGTTTGTAAAATGGTAAGGGCTAATCGCCACAAAACCTGCAAGAATATTGCTAAATTTGGCAAAAACCATCAAGGGTGGCATTATGGTTTCAAACTCCACGCTTCAGTTGATAGCCAAGGCCGGCTCTGCGGCTTAGCCTTAACTCCAGCTAATATCCACGACGCCCAAATGATGCCAAAGATTTTAGATAAAAATACTAGGATCGCTGTTGGCGATGGTGGCTATACAGCTTCAGTGATGCGAGAAAAGATCTGGCAACTTTACGGCACAATAATTGTTTCACCACCACATTTCAAACAAAGACAAAAAATACTTAACTGGTGGCAAGATCTACTGCTGAAAATGAGGCCTAAGATTGAATCAGTCTTTGATTATCTAAAAGAACATCTACACTTAGTTTCATCTTTTCCTCGTTCAGTCAAAGGTTATCTCTTACACTACTTAAGAATTTTGCTAGGTTATCAATTTATGACTTTTTAGATTCACGTTTTAAATTTGACAAAAAATATTTATTATGATAGCTTAAAAAGTTGAAACACGGTATGGTGCCTGTTTCACATTCAATAAGGGAGGTTAAGTAGCCATGGGTAATGATTTGCATATTGCTGGTCAGGTTTTTACTGCTCCTCCGACGCCTAACCAACTTGAAGAGTTTTCTGCCCAGGCCAAATCTGGAGAAATCACTGGAGCTTCGCTGGAATGGTTTTTGAGGGGAGGCGGGAAGCAGGCTAATCTGCTGCGGCCATTTCTTGCTGATAGGCGCCTGACTATCGGTGCTTGTGACGGTTCAGAGACACTGGCAAAAGCTAGTGATGTCTTTGTCAAAATTGACCCGGCATTTAAGCGTCGTAATATTGCCAGGTCAGGCCCAGCAACCAGAGAGACGCCAATTTTTGTTTTCACTTGGGCAAGAAATGCGAGCATGGTTCGCGCCTTTGATTCCCTGACTTTCGACAGTCGTCAACTTTGTTTCACTCAGGCTCAGATCAAGGCTTTTGCCCGAAAATATCTCCGGCTATTTTTTCAAAAAAATGGCCAGAATATTCATTTCTTGTTTAGTTCGAATGATCATTTTTTTGTTGCCACAGTGACGTTCTCTGTTGTGGAAGGGGGGCTCGGCGTGTATATGTGTCCGTTTGAGCAATCAGGTATCAAGGACGCCAAGAATCGTCCTCGTCTGGTTGTTCCCCAACCGATTTGACCTACACGCCTTTATCTTTACTTACCTTTCGGTAAGCAGTGCTTCCCGCATCAACTTTTATCAGAGAGTCGATGCGGTTTTTTTATTAAAAATTAAAAGTTTGAAGTTTAGGATTAAGTGTTTTTCTGGTGGTTTTTAGCTCTGTTTTATGTTATAATTAAAAAGTTAATAAAAACTAAAATCTTTATCATGAACAAGTTAGACAACCCTAAATTAGTCGCCAAATTGGATCCGGCCGGTGCTTTAAAATCCATTGGTTTATTGGGCGAGCAAGTCAGTCAGGTCTGGCGTGAATTCAAAAAAGTTAAGCTGCCAAAAAGCTATAAAAAAATCAATAGCATCGTCATCAACGGCATGGGCGGCTCAGCCTTGGGCGCCCATATTTTAGGTGAGCTTTTTTTTGATCAATTAAAAGTACCCTTTAGAGTAATTAACAGTTATCTTTTACCTGCCGCCGTAGATCAAAAAACTTTGTATATTATTTGCAGCTATTCTGGCAGCACCGAGGAACCGCTTTTGGCTTTTAGCGAGGCTCAAAAAAGAGGCGCCAAAATTTTCGGCATTGCTGCCGGCAAAAATTTAGGCCAGTTGATTAAACGGGGCAAAATGCCCGGCTATATCTTTGAGCCTAAGGCCAATCCTTCCAAACAACCGCGGCTTGGCCTTGGCTATACTCTTGGCGCTGAGCTGGCTTTATTCAAGAAATTGGGCTTAATCAAGTTGACTGACGCTGACCTTGAAAGCAGCTTGAAAAATTTAGACGGATTTAACAGGATTTTTGGTTTTGCCAATCCGGCCGCCAAAAACCCAGCTAAAAAATTGGCCAGCGCTATTCACGGCAACGCCATCGTTGTGGTCGCCTCTGAACATTTGTCCGGCAACGCCCATGTTTTTGCCAACCAGCTTAATGAAACCAGCAAGACTTTTGCCGCCTATTATCTGATTTCCGAACTCAATCATCATCTGCTTGAAGGCTTGGCTAATCCGGCCAGCAACCGGCAAAGTTTAATGTTTATTTTTTTGGAATCGGATTTATACTTTGCCAAAAATCAGCGGCGCTATGCGATCACCGAAAAAATCGTTCAGAAAAATAAAGTCAAGTCAATATCCTATCAAGTCAAAGGCAAAAGTAAGTTAGCCCAGGTTTGGGAATGCCTCGCCCTGAGTAGTTATGCCACTTTTTATTTAGCGCTGCTTAATAATGTTAATCCTAATTTAATTCCCTGGGTTGACTTGTTCAAGGCTGAACTTAAAAAGAAAAAATGAATTTTACTAACCGTTTGATTATTTTTTTCACCAGCCGGCGGTATGTTCAGTACCTCTTACTTTTATTAATTACTTTAAGTCTGTTTACTTATCTGCAACTTGACCGGACATTTGCCGACCCGGACTCTTTTTATCACGCCAAGATGGCTGAAATTCTGGTCAGTCAAGGGGCGATCACTGGATTGCCCTGGCTTTCCGCCACCACTTTGAAATATAATTTTGTTGACCATCATTTTCTTTATCATTTATTTTTAATCCCGTTTGTTCAATTTTTTTCGCCGCTTTTGGGTTTGAAAATCGCCACCATTATTTTTGCCAGCCTGGCAATTATGGCGATTTTCTGGCTTTTGCGGCAGCTTGGGATTAAAGGCGCATTTTGGTACGTTTTATTTTTATTAACGGTCAACCCTTTTATTTTCCGGCTTAATTTGGCCAAAGCCCAGGGTTTGGTTTTGGTTTTTCTTTTTTTGACCATTTATCTTTTGCTGAACCGCCGCTATCTGGCTTTGATTTTGGTGGCCGGTCTTTATGTCTGGCTTTACGGCGGCTGGCCTTTAGTTTTAGTTTTGGCGGTGGTTTACGGTCTGGTCAACTGGTTTTTAGCTTCTTTCCGGGGTGGCTGGTTTAACTTACGGATTGGCAAAATCAAGGTTTTGCTCCAGAATTTTTGGTTGTTAATCAGCGCCGCTTTAGGCCTGATTGCCGGTTTAGTTTTTAACCCTTATTTTCCCAAAAACCTTGAGTTTTATTGGCAGCAATCTTTCAAAATTGCCGTTTTTAATTATCAGAATTTTATTGGTGTTGGCGGCGAGTGGTATCCTTATGCGCTGGCTGATTTGTTTTTTGGGGCACTGCCGTTTTTTTTGCTTTTTATCTTAGCTTTAATCGTTTTTATTATCTTCGGCCAAAAGCAGTCTTTGGCCGGTTGGTTTTTTCTGGTTTTGAGTTTGCTGTTTTTGAGCTTAACCCTGAAATCGCGACGTTATGTTGAATATTTCATTCCTTTGGCCTTATGTTTTTCGGCGCTAAGCCTTAATGTTTTTTTTGAGTTGATTAAACCGCGATTGAATAAATTAGTTTCAGCGCGGCTGATTTTTTTAAGCCCCTTAATTATTCTTTTGGCCTTAGCGCCGGTTTTTTATCGCGATTTGTCTTTGGTTAAAGATTCATTCCGTCAGGGTTTTAGCTTTGACAAGTTTGCCCGGGCCAGCCAATGGCTGAAACAAAATTCCAGTCCGGGCGAAATTGTTTTTCATAGCGACTGGGATGAGTTTCCCTTGCTTTTCTACCACAATGACCTGAATTATTATTTGGTTGGCTTAGACCCGACTTTTATGTATGAGTTTGACCAAAATTTGCACCAGCGCTGGGTGAAAATTACCAGCGGTCAGACAACTGCTGATTTGTATCAAACGATTAAAATGATTTTCGGCGCCAGTTATGTCTTTGTTGATTTTAACCAAAACGCTGATTTTGATCGCAATTTAGCCAACAATTTTTATTTTGAAAAAGTTTTTGAAGATCAGGAGGCTAGAATTTACCGGATTATTGAATGAGTCAATTGATAAAAAAATTTTCAGCCAATAATCATTTAATTTTTGTCGGACTTTCAGCCTTGATTTTTTATTTTTTTATTGCTTTAATCGTTAGTTACTTCCCTTTTGACGGCTTCAGCTACGATTTAATTTTTCTGCCAATCCTTTTTCTTTATTTGCTTTATTTTTTGTCCTTTCAGTTCTTTAAAACCTTTCCTTTAAAGGAGGCTCAGTTTAAAATTATTTTTCTTTTTTCCGTCCTGTTTGTGATTTTTTTGATTTTTGCCGTGCCGGTAGCCTCCACCGATTTTTATCATTATTTTTTTGAAGATGCCGCCTTGGTTTACCATCAAAAAAATCCTTATCTGGTTACGCCGAATGATTTACCCTTTGAGCCTTTGACTTGGCTTGCCGCCTGGCATTTTCTGCCGGCTCAGCACGGACCCTGGAGGATCTTTGTGACCGTTCCAGCTGTTTTTTTCGGCGCCGGTAATTTTGTCTTAACCCTTTTGTTTTATCGGATAACTTTTGGGTTTTTCGTTTTAGCCTCAATCGCTTTATTCCATAAGATTTTAGAGCTTTTGGAAGTTAAGGAAAAAATGCTTGCTTTTTTGCTTTTTAGCTGGAACCCTTTAATTTTTTACGGCACCTTTTTCAACGGCGGCACCGATATTTTAATGGTTTTTTGGCTGCTTTTAAGCCTTTATTTTTTGCTGAGAAAAAAATATTATTTTTCAACCACTTTTTTAGTAATTTCATTTTTAACTAAATACATAACTTTAATCTTCCTGCCGTTTTTTTTAGTTTACCTTTTAAGCCAAAGCCCCGGGCTAAAAGGTAAAATATTAACTTTTTTAAAGCATCTGTTTTTAATCAGCGCCTTAGTGGTTGGTTCTTTTTTGCCATTTTGGGCCGGAACTGGTATTTTTACCGGCCTTTTTTTCGCCAATAGATTTTCCGACGTCACCTCTTTTTCCGGTCTGGTTAGCTTACTGTTTTTTTTCTTCAATCGCGGTTCCGACTTTTATTTTTTCAGATCTTTATTTATTTATCTTTTTCAAGCCGTTTTTTTAATAATATACGGATATTTGTTATTTAGGTTTTTTCGCCTCAAGAGCCTTCAAGTCAAAGATTTAATTTATTACAATTTTTTGACTTTAATTTGGTTTCTGGTTTTGGCTTACCAGTGGTTTTATCCAAAATATTTAATTTGGCTTTTGCCCTTAATATTTCTAACTAAAAAAGAATTTTATCCGCTGGGCGTTTTTTTGACCGGTTTTGTGGTTCTGGCCGCCTGGCAGGTTGATTTAATGTCGTTTTATTTTGTTGTTCCGGCGGCCATTTTTGGGGCTTTTTATGGCGTTAAGAGGATGGTTGCCACTCCCTAAAATTATGAAAATTTTAATTGTTATTCCGGCCTATAACGAAGAAAATATTTTAGCAGCCACCATTGCCAAAATCGTTGATTTTTGCCAAAAAAATTTAACCATTGATTGGCAAGTGGTAATTGCCGACAATCAATCAACCGACCAAACCGGAATAATCGGCCAAAAATTGGCTCGGCAATATCCGGCGGTTAGCTATTTGTTTGTCGGGCAGAAGGGCAAGGGTGCGGCGATTCGCTCCGGCTGGCAAAAAAATGACGCCGACATTTATTGCTTTATGGACGCTGATTTAGCCACTGATTTGTCGGCCCTGCCTCGGTTAATTGGCGAGATGGCCAAGGGTAACGACGTTGTTATCGGCTCTCGCTTTGCCAAGGGTTCTCGGGTTAAGCGATCAACAATTCGTCAATTATTTTCTTTGGGATATCGTTTAGTTCTAAAAATTTTATTAGCCACTAAAATTAAAGACACCCCTTGCGGTTTTAAGGCAATCAACAACCGGGTTAAAAAAAATATTTTAGCACTGGTCAAAAATCAAGAGTGGTTTTTTGATTCTGAATTGGTTATAATGGCAGAAAAGCAGGGCTATAAAATTAAAGAAATTCCGGTGGCTTGGCACGATCCCCGGGAGGGGACTGATAAAAGCCGGGTCAAGCCGCTGGCCTTGAGCCTGGCCTATTTTAAGCAGGCCTTGGCTTTAAGGAAGAGATTGAAGAAATAGATTACATTATTAAATCCTAAGCAAGAAATCATTTCTGGAATTAAGAATTATGAATCAGGAATTAGGGTAAATCAGCCAACCATAATTCATAATTCCTAACCTGTCCCGAGCGAAGCCGAGGGATTCATGATTCCATTTTCTGGTGATATTCCCAGGTTTATAATTTCGAATTTAGATATTAGAATTTAAAATTTTTTCATCTATGGCCAAAATCTACCTTGTTATTCCGACCTACAATGAACAGGCCAACATCGCCAAGCTGCTTGAGCAAATTTTTACTTTAAAAATTGAAGGCCTAAACGTTTTGGTGGTTGACGATAATTCGCCGGACGGCACCGGTGAACTGGTGGAAAAACTAAGCCAAGGCAACTTGAGGCTCAAAATTTTACATCGGCCGCAAAAAGCCGGGCTGGGTCCGGCTTACGTCGCCGGCTTTAAAGAAGCCTTGCGGCAGGGAGCTGATTATATCTTTGAGATGGATGCTGATTTTTCCCATCACCCCAAATATCTTCCGGAATTTCTGCGGGCTATCGCTGACAGCGATTTGGTTTTAGGTTCACGTTATGTTAAGGCCGGGGGAGTCAGCAATTGGAATTTAAGCCGGCGGTTAGTCAGCTATTTTGGCAATATTTACGCCCGATTAATTTTAGGCCTGCCCTATCACGACTTAACTGGCGGTTTTAAATGCTATCGCCGACTGGTCCTAGAGAAAATCGGTTTAGATAACCTAAGCTCCGTCGGTTATAATTTTCAAATTGAGACTACCTACAAGGCTTTTCGGGCCGGTTTCCGGGTTAAAGAAATTCCCATTGTTTTCACCGAGCGCCTGGGCGGAGAGTCAAAATTTAATTTCAAAATTATTTTGGAAAGTTTTTGGCAGGTTTTGCTTTTAAGGTTTAAAAAATGACCATCACTCAAATTTTTAAATCAGTTTCTAGCCGGGAGTGGCGTTTCGTCATTTTTTTGAGTTTGGCCATGATTTTGGTCACCACGGCGTTATTGATTTACGGCTATTTAATCACGCCCAGCGGCCAAACTTTTACCGGCGTTCATTTTGCCGCGCCCAATGATTGGTTTGTTTATTATTCTTATCTGGAGCAGGCTCGCCAAGGCAATTTTTTATTTAAAGATTTGTTTGCCAGCGAATCTCATTTGCCGGTGCTTAACATCTTTTGGCTCGCCGTCGGTTTAGCGGCTAAAATTTTCAGTCTGGGTAATATCGCCGCTTTTAATCTGGCGCGAATTATTTTAGTTCCGATTTTTTATCTGGTCGCTTATTTATTTCTGGCCTATTTTTTTTCCGATGCCGGGAAAAGAAAAATCGCCATTTTGTTGCTGTCGTTTAGCTCCGGGCTGGGTTTATTTCTAATCAACCGCCTGATTCAATATCCCTTTAATTTCGCCAACGGCGTTTTTAATTGGCCGATGGATTTGTGGGTGCCGGAGTCAAATACTTTTTTAACCCTTTATTATTCACCCCATTTCATTGCCGCTTTGACCTTAATTTTACTGACCTTTTTTTTAACCGTTTTATTCGTTGAAAATAAAAAGTTGATTTACAGCTTCGGGGCTGGATTATCGGCCCTAGTTTTATTCGCCTTTCACCCTTTTCACGTCCTGACTGTTTTGGGGGTAATTTTTGTCTATTTTGCCACCCTGATGGTTAAGCGCAAAAAATGGTCTTGGCCGCTTTTAAGCCATTATTTAATTTTAAGTTTTCTCTCCCTGCCGGCCATTGGTTATTACCTTTATTTATTAAAGGTTGATTGGGTGACCCAGCAACGAGCGGCGCAGAATTTGGCTTTTACCACGCCTTTTTGGATAACTTTTTTCAGCTATGGCCTGCTTTTGTTGTTTGCCGTTGCCGGCATTTATTTTTTGGTCAAGCAAAGGAAATTTTCCAACAAGTCAATTTTGTTGATTGTTTGGATTTTGGTCCAATTCGGCCTGATTTATTTTCCGGTTAATTATCAGCGCCGGATGACGGCCGGCCTTCATTTTCCGTTGGTGATTTTAACCACCATTGTTTTTTTCGCTTTTTACCATTGGCTGAAGCGGCAGAAAAATCAATTCAGCCGGTTTTTGTTCAATCAGCGCTATACTTTGCTGATTATCTTAGCCATTTTGTTAATCGGTTCTAATCTTTTTCAATTGGCAACTGACTTTTTTATTTATACTAATCAGCGGGAATTTTCTTATTTAGACAATGAAATTATTGCCGCCGCCAAATGGCTTAAGGCGGTTGATTCCGGCAAGATAATTTTTAATTCGGCTGATAATATAATTAATTTTATTCCGGCCTATGCCGGCCGGACCGTTTACGTCGGCCATGGCGTGGAAACGCCGGCTTTCAGCCAAAAACAAGACGAAGTCGATTGGTTTTTTGGGGCTAATCGCGACCAAGCCGTTGAACGTCAGTTTTTAGTTGATCGGAACGTCAACTATATTTTTTACGGTCCAATTGAGCAGGGGCTGGGCGATTACTCTCCGGCCGCCAAACCTTATCTTCAGGAAGTCTATAGCAACTCCCAGGTTAAAATTTATCAAGTGTTATGATTTCTTAATGAACGGTAACCCAGCTTTAGCTGGCTTTAATAGGTTTGAAAATATTTGATAGCCGGCTAAAGCCGGGTAACCATTGAATATTCAATTATGAAAGAATTATTTAATTCAATCACCAAGAAAGAATGGCGCTTCGTGGCGATGATGGCAATAATAATGATTGTTATTACCAGCCTGCCTTATTTAGTCGCTTATTTAATGACTCCGGCCGATAACGTTTATGACGGCGTTCATGCCCTGAGTCCGGGCGACATCCCAGTTTATTATTCCTATATTAATCAAGTCAAAGAGGGTAATTTTTTGGTCAAAGATTTATTCACGGCCGAGACTCAAGACCCGGGTACTTTCAACGTCTGGTGGTTTTCAGTCGGGATTTTAGCCAAAATTTTTAATTTGTCGGTTATCTCAGCTTTTCAGCTGTCTCGACTTTTGATGATTCCGGTTTTTTTGTTTATTGCCTACCTTTTTATCAGTTTTTTTGTTAGGGAAAGCGTAAAAAGAAAAGTCGCTTTTATTTTTCTTTTATTTTCCGGCGGCCTCGGGTTTTATTTTGCCGCCGGTATTGATCAGCTTAACATTCCCGACAGCGTTTATTATTCCTGGCCGATTGATCTCTGGCTGACCGAGGCTCTCACTTTCAACGCCCTGTATCAGTCCTCTCATTTTATCGCTTCGTTAATTTTCACCTTTCTGATATTTTTGTTTATTTTGTTGTCTTTTGAGAATAAAATTTTGGCTTATGCCGTTATTGGCGGTTTTTTAGCCTTAATATATTTTAATTTCCATCCCTATTATGTGCCGGTAATTTTTGGTGTCGCCGGGCTGTATCTTTTTATTCTAATGCTGCAAGAAAGAAAAATTCTTTGGGAGCAAACCGGTTATTTGTTGCTTGTTTTTTTAATTTCTTTGCCTTCAGTGATATACCATTTTTGGTTGGTTCAAAACAGTCCGGCTATCGGTCAAAGAGCGCTTCAAAATATAACTGAAATTTCACCTTTGATTTTTGTCTTGATAGGTTATGGTTTTCTTTGGCTGGGCCTCGGCCTGGGTTTATTCTTTTTGTTAATAAATAAGAATTTAAACAATCGCTTGATGTTTTTGTTGGTTTGGTTGACGGTTAATTTACTTTTAATTTATTCATCCCTGCCTTTTCACAGCCGCTATACCCAGGGGATTCATTTTATTTTGGTGATTTTTACCGTTCTCGGCCTTTTTAGTTTTTGGGATTATCTGAAAATTAAATTGCGGCCTAAATTTTTTAACTTTTGGATTGATAATATTTTTTTGTGGGCAGTGCTATTTTTATTTTTGTTTGGCACTTCCGTTTTTTATACTCTAGCCAGAGATGTTTATTATTTTATTCAAAAACCGGCTGAAGTGGCCACGAGCCTGTATTTACCGGATGATGTTTTGGCTGGTATCTCCTGGTTGGAGAAGCAGCCGCGGCCAAAGCTAATTTTAGCTTCAGCTTTAGTTTCCATGTTTATCCCTGGTTTTTCCGGCCAGACCGTTTATGTCGCCCATGCCCACGAAACACTCTTCTTTTATTCTAAAATAATATACCTCGCCTATTTTTTTAGTGATGATCAAAATGACGATATTAAATATCAGTTTTTAAAGCAGCAAAATATTGACTATGTTTTTTACAGCGATTATGAAAAAAAGCTGGGTAGCTTTAATCCAGCCGAAAAAAATTATTTAAGATTAGTTTTTGATTCACCCCAAGCTCAGGTTTATCAGGTTGTTAAATAGTTATTTGGCCCAAATTAATCTCGCCGATTAAAATTTCTTGGTCAATGACATCTTTGGTTGATCTGATGGCGTCAATTTCAATGCCGCCTTTTTCAATCTCAATCAGACTAAGCCTTAGTTCATAGCTGCCGGCCGGCAGCTTTTGCTTTAAATTAAACCAATAGTTGGTTTGAATAATTTTTTTGGCCAATTCTTTTTCAGAAACCAACAGGTCGTAAGCAAAGGGGTAAATTTTTTCCAGAACAGTTTTTTGGTCGTCAGCTAAAGTTATTTTTAGCCGATATTTTTTAGCGGTTGGCTGGTTGATTTGCCAAAAAAGCTGATGCTGATTTTCTTTCTGGTTAAAGCCGAGAAATTCAATGCCGTTGCTTAAACCGGTTCTTTGTTGATTTTCAATTTTTGGCTGGTTTTCCAAGATTTTTATCAGCTCAAACTGATTTTGGGCTCCCTTTCGGTACAAAGCAAAGCTGTCGTTAATTTCAATCAGGCCGAAATCGGCCAAAATTTCCGGCCAGCTTTGCCGGGCGGTTTGATATTGCTTCTGGTAAAATTGGTTATTGCCGTATTGGAGCTGATAAGTGATTAAATCCTGATAGTCAATGATTAAGTATTCGGTGTCCGGCGGCAGCGAATAGTCTTGGCTCAAGAATTGTTGTTTGCCCAGAAAAATGTAGTTGAAGGAATAGAGATTTGGCCGCGAGGACAGGGGAGCGAGAAATTCATAACTGGCCGCGACCGCGGCTTGGGCCGGAATTTTAACCAGCAATTCTTTTTTAGCTTGACTGTCGGCAGTCAATAAGCCGCTTTGGCCGATTTTGGCCAGACTGCCAATAGCTGGACCCAAGGTTAAACTTGAATAAACCAGGCCAACAACTAAAACCAGCCCGGCCAACTCTCGATATTGGTTAATAAAGGCGACTAATTTATCCCGCACCCTTCCCCAATAGCCAAATGCTTGTTTTAGAGCCGAAGAGATATAGGCTAAATCTTTTCTATGATGCCTAGCTCCTTGGGGAAAGATGCGGGGTTTGTTGGCTTGTCCGCCGCTAATAATTTTTTTCCAAGAATAAATCGCCGCCAGAAAAACCGCCGGTAAAAGCAAACTGGCGTAGTGGGTTTGCAAAAGCGTGATTGAAGCGCCGCTTGAACCTAAAATCAGCTGGCCAAAAACGCCTAAACCCAGCAATAAATAAAGCGGGCTAGTTAAAGGCAAAAAAACCAAAGGCAAAAAAATGGCGATGATAAATTCTAAATTGCCCAGTTTAAAAAGATGAAAAATCAAGCGCCAGGGTTCAAAGATTAAATTTTGTAAAGCAGCAATTGGGCTTGAGCCCAGCCAAGAATAATAAATAAAAAATTTGTAATTGGCCGGCGCAAAATAATTAGTGATGGCCAAAACAGCCAGAAAGTAGATTAGGCCGGCAATGATTGGGGTTAGAATCCACTTTATTTTTTTTCGCTCAATGGCGGCAACAATGCCAAACATGAAAACGACTAAAGCGACGTCTTCACGCACCCCCAAGGCCAGCAGGCCGGAAATCAGAAAAGGATAAAAGCGGTTGGTTTGGTAGAAATAAAAAGCCAAGAGAATAAAAAAAACGGCCCAGGGCAAAAAACTGAATTCAAACAAATTGATATTCTGGACAAACGGGTTAATCAGCCAGGCCAAGCCAAAGAGGATGGCGAGGCTTTTGTTTAAGGCATTTTTGGCGATTAGATAAATCGGCCAGGCGGCCAGGGCTAAAATTATGGTTTGTAAAAGCAAAAGCGTCTGGGGTTGGCGCCAGATTAGATACAACGGTAGCAGCAAAAAAATGATTGGGCTTAAATGGTCACCCAGGTAAGTCGGCGGATGAACGCTGGAGGCGAAAAAATTTCCCTGGCTGGAATTATAAAAAACCTGATTGATGATGGCCAAGTCCAGGGCGTCGTAGAAAAAATTATAATATTTCCAAAGAGTAATAAAGCCGAAGATGAGGATATAAAAAACAATGGCTAAGATGAGTAGCCATTGACCGTATTTGGTTAAAAGCAAATTGATTTTGTTTAATTTTACCATCACTTAGCGGCTACTTTGATGAAATTTTTTTAATAGGCAACGCCGGTTGCTTCCAGCAACTGGTTTAAGACAAAGCTGGTGATGATGTAAGCGGTTAAGATAATGGCTGAGCCGATAATGGCCGCGGCCATGATTTTTTTGGCTTTGGAAATTTTGTCTTCATTGCCGGCCGAGGTCAGCCAGAGAAAGCCGGCGTATAAAATCAGCACCAAAAAAATAATGCCCAAAAACTGCAAAGCGACCTTAATTAATTCAGCGATGGTTTTACTGAAGCTGGCCGGGCTGACATCGCCTTGGGGGTTATAAACATCTTCAATCGGCTTAAGCTGGTCTCTGATGTCGTCTTCAACGTCACCAAAGGCTGGCGGCGCCATGGTGAGGGACAAAAAAGTAGTTAACGTTATTAGGCTAAAGAAGATGAGGAGAGGTTTTTTCATAGGTAATTTTTAGATTTTAGAGCCATTTCCATTAGATGGATTTAACCTTAGGCGGAACCATCCATGAAATTGCTCGCCTCGCTCGATGCGAGTCGTAGCGGGCGTCGTTCGGTCCCCCGACGTAAAGTCGGGGTCCCTCACTAGCAATTATAGCATTGGGAGTTGACAAAGTCTATTGGTTGTGATAAGTTTTAAGGTTGAAATGGAGGTTAGAAAGCAATTTTGGCGGAGAAGAACAAACCCGGCAGTTAGCCAGTAATTAAGGAGGAAACAAGCGATGAAGCAGATCAGTTTTTTGTTGCCAGTGTTGTTGATTGCCAGCGGCTTTCTGGGTTGCGCCAGCTGGCAGTCATATCAGGCCGAAGAAGGCCTGCACCAGACCTATATTGACCAGGCCAAGAAAATGGTCGGCCAAGCCGAGGACAAAGAGCAATATCAGATTTCAGCCAGCCCAGTGGTGATCTTTGAAAACTTGGACCGCTACAAGCTTTACGTGACGGTCAGCTCAACCCGCGGCCGCGAGCCGATCGTGTGGAAGTTTACGCTTGAGCCTAATCAGGTGAAAGTTTTTGACGGCCAAAGCGCCGGACCGGCTTTCCGTTATCGCGAAGTTTATCAAGTTGAAGCTTTTCGCGAATGCGGCGGCCGGCCGCATTATGGCAGTTTTCGCGTCCGGGTTCGTCCGTCTTATGACGAGGAACTGGAATACTATAACGGCGGCTATCAGTTTCGGCCCCGCAGTTACTATTAGCGGTTTACTGCCTGTAAACCGAAAAGGCGCTGGTCTTTCAAAAACCGGCGCCTCTTTTTATTTTTTAATTTTAAGCGGTTTAGGTTTAATCCAGACCGACGCCGCCTTTAGTGGCTTCCAGCAATTTATCAATCACAAAGAAAGTAATGGTGTAGGCGGCTAAAACAATGGCTAGGCCGATCACGGCGGCGGTCATGATTTTTTTGGCTTTAGAAATTTTGTCTTCACTGCCGGCTGAAGTCAGCCATAAAAATCCGGCATAAATAATTAAAATAACAAAAATTACGCCCAGGAAAGAAAGCAAGACTTTAATAATCAGACTGATCACTTCTGGCAGGCTGACATCGCGGCCTAAGCCAGCGGTGTCCACATAATCTTCGGTTAAGGCATCTAAATCAGCGGTATCAGTCAGCAGTTGAGCGGAAACTGGCGCGGCGCTAATTGCCAGCATTGAAGTGAGTAAAATTATTGTGGCTATTCTAGGCATTTTATTTTTAGAGGGCGCTGCCGCCTGGGACACCGCCGCCCAATAAAGCGCTGGCAATAAAGTAATAAATGGCCGCAGCGGACAAAATAACGATTACGCCGATAATCCCGTTTCTTAAAGTTTGTTTGGCTTTAGTCACCTTTTCTTCATTGCCGGCGGCGGTCAGCCATAGATAGCCGCCGTATATCGTGTAGGCGATAAAGACAACCCCCAATAAGGACAGGAACATCCGGGTGATTAGACCGGCGACCTCACTCAGGTTGGCACCGGTTGCAGTAGTATCGTAGCCAGCTCCCTGGGGGCCGGCTGCTTCATTAAGCATTCCAGTGATTCCCTGCGCCAGAACCTTCGCTGGCCAGAGCAGAATTAAGGCGATAAATAAATAGCTTTTTTTAAGTTTAACTATCATAATAGTGTTAATCAGGTTGATCACCGCCGGGTAAGGGTGGATATTGGGTTTCGTTGTAGCCAGTGGCCTGTTCCAAGCGCGAAATTACAAAGTAGGTAATCGCATAGGCGCTAAAGACAATAATTATCCCAATGATACTGCCGCGAATAATCTTTTTTGCTTTTTCCAAAGTTTCTTCATTGCCTCGCGCCGTCATCCAGAGATAGCCGCCATAAATTAAATAAGCCATAAAAATGATGCCTAAAAGCGACAAAAAGCCCCTGATAATTTGGCCAACGGTTGTAGCTAAACTTGGCTGAGTGTTGCCAAAACCGGCCGCCAAGCCGACAGTTCCCAATTTATCAGTCAAATTGACCGGGTCAGTGGCTGATACGCTCAGAGCATCAATGGCGAAAACGGTGATCACGGCGATTAAGATAAAAATAATTTTAGTTTTATTGGTCATAGTTTTAAGCAGCGGTAGTCGCTTCTTGGAGGGCAGCAGCCACAAAGTAGCTGATGGTATAAGCGGCCATGACAATAATCAAGCCGATAATGGCCGAACGGATGGTGTCTTTGGCTTTTTTGATCTCTTCTTCGCGGCCCGAGGCAACCAGCCATTTATAGCCGCCGTAAATCATTAAGTTTAAAAAGATAATGCCAAAAATACTTAAAAAGGCGTTAATGATTCCGCCGACCACTTGCTGAGTGGTGGCTTCAACATCATCACCGCCTTTGGGCAGGGCAATATCTCCCAAGGCGTCTTTCATTTGGCTAGTGATAGTTTTTTTAGTGGCGGCGTCGGCAGCAGCAGTACTTTCGACCAAGATCAAATTAGTTAAAACTAAAGCTGCTAAGACAATTGAAATTAAAATTTGAGCTTTTGTTTTTTTCATAATTATTGAGGGGTGATTTTACCGACCTGGGTTAAGATAAATTCGGTTAACAAGCGAGCCAGCAAAATGATGATTAAGCCGATTACCACTTCGCGGGTCATTTTTTTGGCTTTTTCAATCTGCTCCTCGCGGCCGCGGGCCATCATCCAGAGATAGCCGGCGTAAATTAAAATCAGAAAGAAAATAACGGCGATAAAGGTCAAAAGCGCATTAATGATGGTGAACATGCCGTGGAGAAAAGGGTTAGTTTCTGGTCGGTTCGGATCAATATCGCCGACGGAATAGCCATAAGCTTTTTCAATTATTTTTTTTGCCCCGCTGGAGGCTTGTTCAAAAATATCGGCGGCCAGAGCCGACGGTGCCATCATTGAAAAAATAAAGCCAATTAACATTAACAAGGCGAGGCTGGTTAGATATTTTTTGGTGATTTTTTTCATTATACTGGTGCTCCAATAAAAATTTCGCCCAGATAATTAATGGTTAATTCGGCAATCAAGCGGCCACCGATAATCACTCCTAAACCAATCACGGCGCCGATGATGATTTTTTTGGCCCGTTCAATTTGTTCTTCTTTGCCCTGGGCGGTCATCCAAAGCCAGCCGCCGTAAATTACTAAAATCATGAAAAAAGCGCCGAAAATGGCGGCAAAGCCGTTGATGTAGTCTGACCAGGCCGAAACAAAATCTCTTTCTGGCGCGCCAGTGTCTAAGGCCTGGTAACCGGCGGCCGTGCCCGTGTTTTTAAAGCCGTTAATGATTGGGTCAGAAACGCCGGCTAGGCTAGCGCTGACCAATAAAAAACTTAACATTGAAAGACCGAAGGCAACAATAATTAAAATGATAAAACCGATTTTAAAATTCATATTTTAGCTTGGTTTAGGGAAAGTGGCTCCTCTTAAAGCGTTTAAAATCAGCCAGACTAAGGTATAGGCGAAAAAGATGACCATTAAGCCGAAAATCGCGTTTAAGATTAAGGTTTTAGCTTTTTTTATCCCTTCTTCATTGCCGGAGGCGCTCATCCACATATAGCCGCCAACTAAAATAAAGGTGAAAAAAACCAGGCCGACCACGATAAAAATATAGTTGATCACCGTTCCTAAGGCGCTGGCTAAATCCGGTTTTTGGTGCGCAGCTGTGTCAATGATGCCGGCTTGCCCGGCGGTAATATCCAAACCGGCATTGACTCGTGATTTAGGGTCTGCCGCTAAAGCCACCGAAGTAGAAAGTAAAATAAAGAGAAAAAAAGCAGTTAGGCTGATTGATTTTATTTTTTTTAAATTCATACCGAAAATATTTTTGTTTAGCCAAAGCCGGCCTTTAAAGCCGCCAAAACCACATAAACCAAGGCATAGGCCAAAAAGATGACAATAATGCCATTGATTCCCCAATTGGCCAGCTCTTTTCCTTTTTTAACTTTTTCTTCGTTGCCGCCGGCTGTCATCCAGCGCAAGCCGCCGAATAAAACCACCAGCAGAAAAATCACGCCCAATAAACCAAAAAGATAATTAATCACGGTGCCAATCAGGCTTGATAAGTCAGTCGGCTGGGGCCCCAGCTCCGCCAGTTCAGCGGTTTTTTCCAGGCTGCCGGTGACCACGTCAACGCCGCTGGGTGTTGCTAAAACGATTTGCGGCAGTATTAAAATTGTCAAAAGGCAGATGATTGAAATGAAAGAGGCGAATTTTTTGAAAATAATTTTTGCCATAACGCTAAAACCAGATTCGGCCGGAAAATACATTTGATTGAGGGGAGACTTCTCTGACTGCCAGCCATCAGTATTTAGCAATTAGAGGAGTCTCCCCCTTGGTAATGTGAATTTAGATTGTTGCGGTTTAATTCAACCTCAAAGATTAGGCGGCGCCGGTTGCTTGAATCAACTGATTAACCACGAAGCTGGCAATGGCATAAGCCGTGAAGATAATCACTAAGCCGATAATGCCGGCAGTGATAATCTTTTTGGCTTCACCCACTTTTTCCTCATTGCCGCCGGAGGTAAGCCAGCGAAAACCGCCCCAGAGGATGATAATAATTGCTAAAATACCAATGAATCCCAGTAAAACATTAATTACATTCATAATGCCTTCGCGCAAATCTTTAGTGCCCAAACCGGTGTAAGTGCCGTAATTAATGCCCGTCTCTAAGGCCAAAACCGGCAGTGCTGACAAGGCGAAAATCACCCCCAAAGTTGTCAAAGTTGTTATTTTTTTCATTATTTCACCCCCTTTCTTTAATCAAGAAATGATTAATAATTAATTAAGTTGTTGTTTTAATTATACTAAATATTTTATTCTTTAGTCAATTTACTTTAGAGAGGTTGTCCTGAGCCTTGGATTTGTTCAATAAAATCTTGGCTAGGACCAGCTGATCCTTGGGTGCCTGACGGCTGCTTAAACCAAGGAATGGTGTCAAAAATATTGGCTTGGCCACCGATTTCTCCTCTAGTGACCGCGTTAATGGTGAAATTCACAATCAGCCAGGCGCTAAGGATAATTATAATGCCGATGGCCGCGGCCTGAATCGCGGCTTTGCCTTTTTGAATTTGTTCCTGGTTGCCGGCGGCAATAATCCAAAGCACGCCGCCGTACATAAACATTAATAAAGCGGCGGTGCCGGTTAAGGCCAAGAGAATTTGGGTAAAATTAATAATGGTTTGGAAACCGTCATTGAGATCACAGGTACTACAATCGCCAGTTTTGCCCTCAGAGCAATCAGGTTTAGAATCAATACAATCGCAGGGGATTAAAGTTTCACCTTCTACTATTATACCTTTTAACCAACTCGTTTGTGGGCAGTCAGCTGCCAAGGCTGGTGCGCCAAAACCCAAAACAGCAGTTATTGCCAGTAGTGAAATTATCAGTTTAATTTTCATAGGCTCCTTTTGATGAGTTAGAAACCATAGACTTTAGTTTATTCCTTTTGTCTCCTCCTAAAGGGGAGAGGGAAAATTTCTATTACGATTAGCGACAGGCGATTTGCAATTTGCCCTTTTGCGATTAAAGAGTCTGCTGAACTTTCTGCGCGGCCAGCTCCACGGCTTTTTGCAGGTCATTGCCGCTTCTGACCTCTTCAATCATTTGCTTCATGGCGTTTTCCATAATCTGAACGTCATTGCCCTGATACCAGATTTTGCTGGTTAAGAGCTGTTCGGCAAAAATTTTTAGTTCATCATTGGCAACCTGCTCTTCAATTAAGGAACGTAAAGCCGTGACTTTGCCGGTTTTGGCCAGATATTTTTTGGCTTCGCTCGCCTTAGAAATAAATTGGATAAAATCCCAGGCCTCGTTTTGGTTTTTGCTTTTCTTGGCCACGGCCTGCACCCAGTAACTGGCGAAATTAACTTCGTTGCGGTCGGCAATTTGGGGCGCGCCGATGATGCCGTAATTTAATTTGCCTTGGCGTTTCATTTCCAAAATCGGGATGTCATCGCTGTAGCCGAAAATCAGGGCGACCTGGCCGGCGGCAAAAGCGTCAATTGAATTGGGGAAGGTTTGGTCCCAGGTATAGACTTCTTTGGTGGGGTTGGCAAAGTCGGTATAAAATTCAACTGCTTTCGGGCCGGGGTTATAAGTCCGGTCCGGAAAACCCGGCGGAATGGCGGCAAAGGTAATTTGCCGGCCGCTAGTCATTTGGCTGCCGTTTTGGATCATCAGCAAAGAAACGATGTCAGTGCTGTTTTTAACATTATCGGAGCGGCCCAAAGCCGCGCCGGACTGGATTAAATCGCCGTCCTGGTCTTGGAAAGTGAGTTTTTTCACCTGGGCTTGGAGCTCTTCCCAGCTATTTGGCGGCAGGGGAATGCCGGCGTTATTCAATAAATCGCGGTTATAGAATAAAACCAAGGTTTCCACGCTCAAGGGCAGGCCGTAAATTTTGTCCTGGCGAACAACGTCGCTTGAGACCACGTCAATAAAGCCGGTTTTGAGCTGGGCCGGGGTGAGGCTGGGGGTTTCCCGGACTTCAACAATAGTTTCCTGTTTGACGCCCAGGCTGGTTTTGGTCACCTCGTAAGCCAGGGTGGTTTTGGCCGGCAGGGGCTCAATTTTTGAGAGATATTTTGTCAGCCAGGTGTTTTTCAGCGAAATGATGTCCGGTCCGCGGTCTTCGGCCAAGGCGTTAATCAGTTCGGTTTCAAATTCTTCGGCCCGGAGTTTGCGATATTTGATGCTGATGTTGGGATGGAGCTGGCGATAATCGTTAATCAGTTCGGAAAAGTTGTCCGGGTCATCGGCCACGCCCCACCAGTTAAGTTCAATGGGCTTAAGCAGCTCTTTTTGCTGGGGCGTAATCCACTTGCAGCGCAAGCCGGTGG